>Ga0302326_10004359_pt1 | contig 32776 bp, 27 predicted proteins | sample Palsa_T0_3_FD_202264 | JGI IMG/M metagenome (GOLD analysis project Ga0302326, IMG submission 202264) | Peat permafrost microbial communities from Stordalen Mire near Abisko, Sweden - Palsa_T0_3 | ecosystem: Environmental > Terrestrial > Soil > Palsa > Peat permafrost | place: Sweden: Abisko...
TTCTCGACGCGACACGCAAAGGCTTGCTCGATCAACCCGATATCTGGAGTGATTTCACCTGGAACATCGAAACTGGTCTGAGTCAAGACCCGGGCAAAATCGCCGACGGGGGATTCTGGGCTTATTTTCACAATCCCGAGGAACTCCGCAACGAGCTACGTGACGCCGACTTCGCTGATGTCGTTCTGCTCGGAGTCGAGGGATACGGTTGGCTCCTCGGCGACCTCGAACAGCAGATGGCGTCGCCCGGTCCCCTTCTTCGAGCAATTCGATTGACTGAAAGCGATCCGTCGATGTTGGGATGCTCCGCCCATGTCCTGGGCGTGGCAACGCGACAATGACGGGCAGTTCGTCCGAACAGGCGAACGGTCGGCCGCTGCCTCTCCTGGTCATGGTCAGTGGCGCACCGGGGTCGGGGAAGTCCACCTTGGCTCGACTGCTCGCCGACGAACTCGATGTGCCGTGGCTGAATCGCGACCGGCTGTCGCGTGGTATTCGTCTTACCGAAAGTCAATTTCCAGACTCCAGTCGCAGCTGGAAGCTCTGGTACGACACGCTGGCGCACCTTTTGAAGCAATCGGTCAGCCTGGTGATGGACCAAACCATGTATCGAGGTATTACGGAGGCAGACATCAAAGTGCGCCTCCTGGGGCACTGTCGAGCCCGGTTGATTCATTGCTATGCACCAAATGCGCTCGACCGACTGCAGGCACGCGAGCGAGCCCGCCATGGCGAATCCTCGGCTGAGTTTCGGCGGGTCTTCGGATTGGCGGTCGAGGCTCAGTCGCTGACGATCGAGCCCCTTGATCTCGGCGTCGACGTCCTCACCGTCGAGACGCTCGACGAGTACAGGCCAAGTCTCCAAACAATGGTCGAGTTTCTCCTGCGTGCGTAAAACGACGGCCCGGATGACCCGACGTGGAAGTCGCTCAATCCTCGGCGCCTTCGGGTGGGGTCGGCTCGAAGACGGGTGCCGGAACCGAAATGGAGGGCGACTCGGCGCCGCCATCGATTTCAAACACCTTACCCGTGACCCATGAAGAGGCGTCCGACGCCAGATACAAGACGGCGCAGGCGATGTCCTCGGGTTCTCCGGGACGGTTCATCGGCGTGCCATCAACGAACTGGCGACGCAGAACATCGTCGGTGAGGACGACCTCGAGCGACCTCGTGGCGACTCCTCCCACGTCAATGGCGTTGACCCGCACCCTCGGGGCCAATTCGGGGGCGATGTTGCGAGTCATGCGGTCAAGTGCAGCCTTGGCCGCGCCGTAGGCGACGAACATGGTCTGGGTCATGCTCGCCGAACGTGACGAGATGTTGATCACGGCGCCCTGTCCTACCGTGTCGATCATCTGGCGGGCGGCCAGCTTGGTCAGCGTCAGCGGGGCCGTCACGTTGAATGCGAAAGCCCGGGCCATGAAGCCCTCGCTGGTATCCATCGCCGCCCGGGGCATGGCCCCACCGGCGTTGTTGACCAAGATGTCGAGTCTTCCGAACTCCACGACCGCGTCCCTCACCAGACGCTCGCACGCTGACGCATCGGTGACGTCGGTGGGCACGACCAAAGCTTGACGACCGAGAGAACGGATCTGAGAAGCCACCTTCTCCAAGTCAGATTGGGTGCGGGCGGCGAGGACGACGTGGGCCCCGGCTTCGGCCAGCCCGATGGCGATCCCCCGACCGATTCCCAGCCCCGCTCCGGTGACGATGGCGACCCGCCCTTCGATGGCGAAGCGGTCGAGGATCATCGCCTCTTACGCGGGTTCCCTCGGTGAAGGTCGAGCGCGGCGCGCCCCGCCACCAATGGCAAATCGAGATAGGTGAGCAGGCCAGGCTCGGCGCGACAGACATATGGGATGGCGTTGACGCAATGCAATGCGGTCGCGACGATGCCCGGGTTGCGTATGAGACCTGATTCGACCGTCTCGGGGTGCAGCTTCTTGAAGGTGGTGAGGCAGTTGGGATCGCCCGTGATCTCGACTTCGAATCGCTCCCCCTCGGGACCGAACTTCCAGTCGGGGTCGAGGTGTTCGTCGCCCATGAGCCAATTGACGGCGGCGGTGACGACCGGTTCATCACCAACCATGGCCTCCCATTTGAACCGTTGCGCCGCCACTGTCCCCGGCTCAATGGGACCGATGGGAGAGTCAATGGGCGCCGTGGCTACCGCCATCTCATGGGTCGTGCGCAACTTCGGTTCAATGTCGAACCCCAATTCATCAGCCACCATAAATATCGACTGGCGAAAGCCCGCGCCGAGTGCATCGGTCATGACACTGGCGCGAGCCTCTTCAGGGGCCTTACCGAACAGCATCCAGTCGCGCACCACGTCCGGTGCTCCATAGGTACGGATGTCGGAGAACTCCTCCGCGCGCACGTGAGTGATCGAACCGGAGAGGGCAGAGATCATGAGCGGGAACCGCTCTGTTATGCCCCCCGGGTGTATGCCCGTTCCGTGGAGCGTCACACCGGCATCCCTGGCGATGGCGTCGATGCGGGCCCGCTCCTCGGATGGCGGATAGAACCACCCGAGGGGGGTGACCACGTTCATGTGCGAGGCGAGAATGGCGTCGACCACGTTCGGATCAACAATGAACGGACTGTATAAGACGCAGTCGGCGTCGGTGGCCAGAAGGGCCGCCACGTCGCACGTGGCGGAAACACCAATAGGCTCGCGACCCAGCAGCGCGCCCAGATCGACCCCGTCCTTGGTCGGGCTGTGGACCCAGGCCCCCACCAACTCGAGATCGGGATGCGCAAGGACACCCTCCATCGCGGCGCGCCCCACACCACCGGTGGCCCACTGGATCACTCGAAAGCTCATGCCGCGGCCTCCTTCCTTGCTTGAACGGGTTGTCGCCCGGAATGATGCCATGAAGAGCGAGGGCGAGGGCTCGCCCGGCCCGAAGCCGGCAAGCAAACGGGCGAGCCTCTGCATGGTGAAAGAGGCCCGCAGTGCTGTCCCTCTCCATGTTCGACCCGTAGGCGACTTCTCAGCTCGGTAGTGTTCTGACCGGCGGGGCTGCCTCGAGATGAGCGCGCCAGGCTCGATTGAAAGCGGGTGGGAATGGGGGAACAAGGAACCGGGCCGATGTCGGGAGTGCGGGTGGTAGAGCTCGGCATGTGGGTCGCTGGACCGGCAGCCGGTGGAATCCTGGCCGATTGGGGTGCCGATGTGGTCAAGATCGAGCCGCCGGAGGGGGATCCGGCCCGGTCGTTCCAACGCATGCTCGGCGGCGATCTTCCGACGAACCCCGTTTTCGAGCTCGATAATCGGTCCAAGCGCAGCGTCGTGCTCGACCTGGGGACCGAGGCAGGCCGTGCTCAGGCGTTGGAGTTGGTCGACACCGCTGACGTCTTCTTGACGAATATCCGCATGTCGGCCCTCCGACGCGCCGGTCTTGACCCAGAGTCACTCCGCCGACGCGATCCCCGGCTGGTCTATGCCGTTATCTCCGGCTACGGGCTTCAGGGGGCTGAGGCCGACCGGCCCGCGTACGACATCGCCGCCTACTGGGCCCGGTCCGGAATAGCTGCATCGCTCACGCCGCCTGGTGGCAGCCTGCCCTTCCAGCGAGGAGGTATGGGCGACCATTCGGTCGCGATGACCGCCGCAGCGATGATCAGCGCGGCTCTGTTTGCCCGCGAGCGGACGGGAGAAGGCGACCTCGTCTCGACCTCGCTGCTTCGGCAGGGCGCGTACACCATCGGGTTCGACGTGAACGTGGCGCTGATGTGGGGGTTGTCAATCAGTGTCGGTACCCGCACCGCGATGGGCAACCCTGCCATCAACAACTACACGGCCGGGGACGGTCGTCGCTTCTGGATAGTGGGACTCGAGGGCGCACGCCACTGGCCGCCGCTGGCGCGGGCCGTGGGGCATCCCGAGTGGCTCGTCGACGAACGGTTCGCCACGCCCGCCGCCCGTTTCCAGAATGCGACCCAGTTGATCGGCCTGCTCGATGAGGCCTTCGCGACCAAAACGCTTCGGGAGTGGGAGGCGGTCTTCGACTCGGACCCCGACTTCTTCTGGGCGCCGGTCCAGTCCGTCGACGAGCTCCTGGTCGACCCGCAGTTCCACGCGGCCGGAGGGCTTGTCGATGTTCCGTCCGATGAGGGAACATGGACGATGCTCGCCACACCGGCCGATTTCGAAGACCACCGGGCCGGGCCACGCTTCCGCGCCCCCGAGCTCGGCGAGCACACGCACGAAGTCCTGACCGAGCTCGGTCGGCCCGATGCGGAGATCGTCACATTCAATGCCTCGGGAACCGCGGCGGACTAGCAGGATGCGGCGCGAAGTGGTTACGGGTTACTGCTGGCCTCAATCAGTATGTCCGGGCGAGCAGGTCGGTCTGCACATGTCGTCGTCAGGCGGCCGGCCGGTGCGCGTCGAGGTGGCACGAGTCGGGGCGCGACGAGATGTCGTATTCCGTTCTAATGCGGTCGCAACCGCCGAACACGAGACGCCCAAGAAGGCTTCTTCGAAGGGGTGCGGTTGGCCTATCGCACTCGCTCTGGATGTCGAGCCGACGTGGCGGTCTGGCTACTACGAGGTTGTCATGGAGATCGACGTTGACGAGAAGCTTCGGCGCGACTATGCATTCTTCGTCGTACGTCCGTCTCGTGGTGCACGCATCGTGTTGGCGTTGGCGACCAATACGTGGCACGCCTACAACGACTTCGGCGGACCGAACCTGTACACCGGCGGCACCCACGTTGCCATGCAGCGGCCGATGTCGGCCGGCTATCTGTACAAGCCACCCGGCAAGGGCCGTCGTGTGACCGGGACGGGAGCGCCCGATCCGCAGAACGCGGCCCATGTCGGTTACATACAGCTCAACCACCTGTCGGGGTACGCCGGGTCGGCGGGCTGGCCTGATTGGGAGCTGCCGTTCATCGCGTGGGCCGAACAAGAGAGCTTCGAGATCAGTGTGTGCACGAATGCTGATCTCGAGGAGCACCCCGAGGTGTTGGACGGCGCGAGCCTGTATCTATCGGTCGGCCACGACGAGTACTGGTCTCACGGCATGCGGGACACGGTCGAAGCATTCATAGGGAACGGCGGCAATGCGGCGTTCTTCTCGGGCAATACCTCCCTGTGGCAGGTACGCATTGAGGGCGAGGATCACGACGTCATGGTCGGATACAAGGGCTTCTATAAGAACGACCCGCTGATGGGAACCGATAACGAAGCGGAGGTGACAACGTTCTGGTCCGACGTGATCATCGGTCGTCCCGAGAACTTCATGACCGGCGTCTCGTTCACCCGAGGGGGTTATCACCGCATAGGCCGCAATGTGACAGCCGGCCTCGGTGGCTACACCGTGCACCGCGCCGACCACTGGATGTTCGATGGCACCGGACTCGGCTACGGCGACATTCTCGGAGCTGGTGCGACGGTCGTCGGCTACGAGTGCGACGGCTGCGTTTTCACCTACCGCGACGGACTGCCCTACCCGACGGGCGAGGACGGCACGCCGTCGAGCTTCGAGATCCTCGGCACCTGCCCGACGCAGCACTTCACGCGCCAGACTGCGCCTCGTCCACCCAAGCCGGGGGAGCCGAGCGAGTTGGAGTACATCGCGTCACGGGTGTTCGGCACACGTGACCCGGCGGCGATGGAACGCATCCGTCATGGCCACGCCGTGTTGGGTGCATACACGAACCGGGCCGGAGCGACAGTGATGACGTCGGGATCGACCGACTGGGCGCACGGGCTGGCGGCGCGAGACCCTCAGATTGAACAGGTCACTCGCAACGTGCTGGCACAGTTAGGGTAGGCCTGCGCTGGGGATCTCATGTGTCAGGAGAAGAGCGGTGGACTTGGACGAAGCCGGTGCTGTTTTCACCGACCCGAAAGCTTACGCCGACGAACGGCGGTTTCACGAGGCGTGCGCGCGTTTGCGGCGGGACTCACCCGTGCACCGGGTGGAGGTGCCGGGTTACAACCCGTTCTTCGCGCTAACGAAGCACTCTGACGTCATAGAGGTCTCCCGCCAGCCTGAACTCTGGTTGAGCGCCCCGCGGCCGGCCCTCGGCCCGAGTTCGGCGGACGACGCTCGCAGCGAGATCCCGATTCGGTCACTTGTACAGATGGACGCACCCGACCATCCCAAGTACCGTTCCATGACCGCGGACTGGTTCAAGCCAAAGAGCATCAATCGGCTAAATGACCGGATCGGCGAGCTCGCCAAGAGGTATGTCGATCGAATGGTCGAACTAGGCGGGGAATGCGATTTCGTTACCGATGTTGCCGTTCACTATCCCCTCTTTGTGATTCTCTCGCTGCTGGGCCTGCCCGAGGAGGACTTCTCACGGATGCTCAGCCTCACTCAGGAGCTGTTCGGTACATCCGATCCCGAGCTCGGCCGCAAGGACCCTGACGCGCTCATGGCTACCCTTGTCGATTTCGTCCAGTATTTTGAAACTCTCATTGAACAGCGGCGGGCTGAGCCGGGTGACGATCTCGCGTCGACCATCGCCAACGCCCAGATCGACGGTGAACTGATAGGAAACCTGGAGGCCGTCGGCTATTTCGTGCTCATCGCTACAGCGGGACACGACACGACGAGTGCATCGATCGCCGGGGGGCTCCACGCCCTGCTCGAACAGCCCGATCAAATGCAAAGGCTGCAGGAAAGCCCAGAGCTCGTCACAACGGCGATGGATGAGATGATCCGCTGGGTATCACCCGTCAAACAGTTCATGCGAACTGCAGCCGAGGACTACATCCTGCGCGGTGTGCCAATTGCGGCAGGCGACTCGGTGCTTCTTTCCTACCCTTCAGCCAACCGCGACGAGGAGGTGTTCGCCGATTCTCAACGCTTCGACGTTGGTCGCGACCCGAACCGGCATGTGGGGTTTGGGTTCGGTGCCCATTTCTGTCTCGGCTCCTATTTGGCCCGTCGTGAGGGTCGGGCTCTCTTCTCTGAGTTGATTCCACGTCTCCGCACGATCGAACTGATCGGCGAACCGTCGTATATGGAGACTTTGTTCGTGGGTGGTCCGAAGCATCTACGTATCCGCTATGAACTTTACCAAGGGAGAGTCCCGTGACCGCGAGAGACCCGACCGGGGATGAGCACAGCGCCATCACGAACCTTATGGCTCGTTACTGCCTGTTTCTCGATCGCGATGACATCGAGACGTGGGTGTCCCTCTTCACCGAGGATGGGTCGTTCGAGGCGTATGGTCGCTCGTTTGATGGTCATCGGCGCCTTGGCAAGATGATTTCTGCCGCACCGAAGGGGCTGCACTTGGGTGGCCCCCCACTCATCGAGATGCTCGACTCGGACCGAGCCCGCACCGAACAGAATCTCCTATTCATAGATCGAGAGAGCGGAGTGTCGCGCAGCGCCGTCTACCGCGACGAGGTCGTGCGGACCGGCGACGGTTGGAAGATCAGGAAACGAACTTGTCAGTTCATTGTGTCGGACGGCCTGAGCGACCGACCTGAGGACTGAGTGCGTCTGATCATGACGCCGACAGAGGAAGATCGAGCAGCGTTCCGAGCCGAAGCGGAGGCCTGGTTCGCGGCCCACGCGCCCCTGAAGGGATCAGCCGACGACTTCTCAGCGATCCACATCGTGTCGGGCAACTCCATCTCGGAGTACCGCGAGGCTGAGCGCCGCGCGCTCGACGTGGGCTTGGCCTGGCAGAAGGAGCTCGCATCGGCTGGTTTCAGCGGTGGGTCGTGGCCGGTCGAATATGGGGGGCGAGACGCTCCGAGCTGGTACGACGAGGAGATTCGCCAAGTACAGAGCCGTTACGGTGTGTCGACCAAAGTGCTCGCCGTCGGGCTCGAGATGCTCCCGCCCGTGCTCTTCGCACACGGATCGCACGAGCAGCGCGCGAGGTATCTACCGCCGGTGCTTCAGGGGGAAGAGACGTGGTGTCAGCTCTTGTCGGAGCCCGATGCCGGCTCAGACCTCGGAAGCGTCACATCGACCGCTGCGCCTGTTTCCGGTGGCTGGTCGATCTCGGGGCAGAAGGTCTGGACGTCGGGCGCTGGGACGAGCGACTTCGCACTCTTGATCGCCCGGACGGATCGGGAGACCGCAGGGATGGGGGGCCTCTCGTGCCTACTCATGGGCATGAGGCAACCCGGAGTCGAGGTTCGACCGCTGCGCCAGATGTCTGGCGCGTACCACTTCAACGAGGTTTTCCTCGATGGCGCCTTTGTACCCGAGGAATCCCTGGTAGGCCGACTCGGCGACGCGCGCTCGATTCTGAGAACCATGCTCGCCAGCGAACGGTCGGCGATCGGGGGAGGGACCAGCGCCCGGGCCGCCGAACAATTGCAGCAGCTGGCGACGCGCCTCGGCCGGCACGGGGAACCCGTCGCCCGTCAGGCCCTGGCCGCGGCCTTTGCCAGAGAGAGGATCCTCGATCTCACCCAGCTCAGGATTGCGGCCGGCGCCGTGGTGCCCGCCGGTGGGTCGGTGGTCAAGCTCATGTACAGCGAGCACGCCCGACTCTGCGCCGATGCAGGGTCATGGCTCTTGGGGGCGGCTGCGACGGCCGAGGTCTCGCTGGATCACCAGCCTTGGCGGGAAAGGCTGCTCTTCGCCCCGGGGCTGCGCATCGGGGGTGGGACCGATGAGATTCAGCGGAACGCAATCGCAGAGAGGGGGCTCTCACTTCCGAGGTCATGAATTTCATTGTCCAAGCCAGCGCATCTTGCGCGGAAATGTGCCAACGGTAGGATCAACACCGATTCCGGAGGGACTGCTGTGGGCGACCACTACACGATCATTTCTGCAGATACGCATGCCGGCGGCAGCCACGCCCAATACCGGGACTACCTCGAGTCCCGGTATCTGGACGACTTCGACGCGTGGCGCTCTCGCTACCGGAATCCGTTCAAGGACTTGGGCGATGACCGTCGCCTGCGCAACTGGGACAACGACATGCGAAGTCGTCAGCAACTCGCGGACGGGATCGTCGGCGAAGTCATGTTCCCTAATACGGTGCCCCCCTTCTTCCCGAGCTTCGTGCTGTCCGCGCCCCCGCCAAAGCCGGACGAATACGCGCACCGGCTGGCCGGCATCCGGGCGCACAACCGATGGCTGCTCGACTTCTGCTCCGTGTTCCCCGAGCAGCGAGCCGGAGTGGGTCAGATTTTCGTGAACAACATCGAAGACGCCTTGGCCGATGCGAAGTGGATCGTCGACCATGGTCTCCGCGGCGGACTCCTTCTGCCGAACATCCCGCCCGATGCGACGTGGATCGAGCATCGCCTCTACGATCCGTACTGGGAACCGCTCTGGGATTTCTGCGAGGAAGCAGACGTTCCGGTCAATATTCACGGCGGGACGGGCGTGCCCGAGTTCGGCGACGTTCCGTCGGCCCGCCTCCTCTACATCGGTGAGTACGCGTTCTATCAACAGCGCCCGTTCCTGCACCTCTTGCTCTCGGGCGTGTTCGAGCGTCACCCCGGCCTCAGGTTCGTGATGACCGAGATGGGTGCGTACTGGCTACCTCCGCTTCTTACCCGTCTCGATCAGGCCATCCGTCGAATCAGGGACACTGGCGCGACCGGGGAGCTCCGCTACGGGGAGGAGTCGATCCTTCCTCTCAGTGCTACGGAGTACTTCAACCGAAACTGTTGGGTCGCGGTATCCCAACCCAAGACGCCCGACGTCGACGCCGTGCTGGAGCTGGGTCTGGGCCGCTTCATGTGGGGCTCTGACTACCCGCACGACGAGGGCACGGGCCCGTTTACGCGAGAGCACCTGCGTCAGCTCTTCCATGCTTGGCCCGAGGACGACCTCAAGAGATTCCTCGGTGGAACCGCCAGCAAAGTCTATGGCTTCGACCTCGACGTTCTCGAGCCCCTGGCTGAGCGGTGGGGACCTACCGTTGCCGGGACGCGGGAACCACTGCTCGAGATGCCGGAGAACCCCAACGAGGCCCTGGTCCGCGGCCTCGTTGGCTGAATGGCCGAGCAACATCGCGACAGCGGGGTCACGAAAGGGTGACCTCGGCAGCTGAGCTCATCGCGGCGCGCGAAGACGATGACAGCCCTGCATTGCTCTTCGAGGATCACGTATGGACCTTCAGGGAATTCGTCATCGAGGCAAAGCGTCGAGGCCGGTTCCTCCAGCAGCAGTTGGACCGCTCGCGCCCCCCACATGTCGGCGTGCTGTTGGACAACGTACCGGAGTACATCTTCTGGCTGGCCGGTGCCGCCCTGTCCGGTTCGGTGGTCGTGGGGATCAACTCCACGTACCGGGGCGCTCAGCTGGCACAGCTCGTGTCGTTCACCGACTGCCAGTTGGTCGTCACCGCGAGCGACAAACGACCGCTTCTCGATGGTCTGGACCTCGGGCTGGACGGAGACCGGATATTCGAAGTGGATGCCCCGGGCTACTCCGACCGGTTGCCCGATCCGGGAGTCCTGTCACCCGTCGTGCGTGACGAGGATCTGTTCCTCTTGATATTCACGTCTGGGTCTACGGGCATGCCAAAGGCCGTGCGGTGCACCCATGCCCGCTTCGCGAGGACCGGTGGCCACGTTGCGCAGGTCACGCAGTTACGCCTGGGGGACGTAGTGTACGCGCCACTGCCGTTCTTCCATTCAAGCTCTCTCTTCACCGGGTGGGCCCCGTCATTGGTCGCCGGCGTGCCGATGGCCCTCCGCGCTCGGTTCTCGGCGTCGGTAACGGTCGAGGACATCGGGCGCTACGGCGCGACAGTCCTGACGTACACCGGGAAAGTGCTCAACTACATCCTCGCCGTGCCCGAGCGCGCGGCCGATCGCACAACCACGCTCCGGCTGGCCATCGGCAATGAGGCATCGTTCCGTGACATCACTGAATTCGCCCGCCGGTTCGACTGCGACGTTCGTGACAGCTACGGATCGACCGAGGGGATCATCATCATTCGTCGCGACCCTTCAATGCCTCCTGCCGCGCTCGGCACCGCGGCGGACACGGTCAAGGTGCTGGACCCCGAGACGAAGCTCGAGAGCCCGCCGGCCGACTTCGACGAGAACGGAAGGGTGACGAACTGGGAAGCAGCCGTTGGAGAGATCGTCGAGACGGCACCGTCCAGCGGCTTCGAGGGCTATTACAAGAACGAGGAGGCGACCCGGGCTCGATTCAGGGGAGGCTTCTATTGGTCGGGCGACCTGGCCTATCGGGATCGTGAGGGTTGGTTCTACTTCGCGGGCCGGAGCAACGAGTGGCTGCGAGTGGATGGCGAGAACTTCGCCGCCGCGCCGGTCGAGGCGATCATCTCCCGATTCCCGGCCGTGCGCTCGGTCGCCATCTACGCGGTTCCTGACGACCCGGTCGGCGATCGCGTCATGGCGGCGGTGGAGCTTGCGGGCCAACAGCGGATCGATCCCGACGAGCTCGACCGCTTTCTCACCACGCAGCCGGACCTCGGCACAAAGTGGAAGCCAACCTTTGTGCGGTTCGTCCCCGAGCTTCCGAAGCTGGCCAGCATGAAAATCGACAAGCAGCGGCTTCGCCGGGAGGCATGGCTGGTGGACGACGTGTGGTGGCGACCTGTGCGAAACAGCTCATTCGTACCGATGAGCGAAGCGGACCGACAGGCCCTCGCGCACCTTCTCACGTGAGGCTTTCGAGGAACGGTTTAGCCCCTAGCCGAATGGCTGGAGTGAACTCCCGACCGCCCAGGTGCTGAAGTACTGGCTGTTGGCGCCATAGGCCATGCCGATTGCCACATTGGCCCCCTCGACCTGGTGCTCGCCGGCGGCACCCCGGACCTGGTTGGCGGCTTCGGCGAACCGGAGCAGTCCCGAGGCACCGATCGGATTACTCGATAGCACTCCGCCCGAGGCATTGATCGGGAGCGAGCCGCCGAGTTCGGTCGTGCCGTCGTCGACCAGCTTCCACCCCTCACCCTCATCGGCCAGACCGAAGCACTCGAGCCAAATCGGCTCGTGCCATGAGAACGGGACATAGAGCTCGGCCATGTCGATCTGCCGGCGGGGATCAGTGATCCCGGCCTGGCTGTAGACATCCGCGGCGCACTGCAGAGCGGCTTGCGGACGGACCGGGTCGCGCCCGGGGAAGCTCGGCGGCTCGGAACGGGACGAGGTGCCCAGCACCCATGCTGGTTTTCGCCCGGCCGCTGCGGCCTCCTTGCCCCCTTCCTCATCGGTGAGGACCATGGCGCACGCCCCGTCGGAGGACGGGCACGACTCAAGGAAGCGGATCGGCTCCCACATCATCGGCGACGCCTTTACCTTCTCGATGGAGATGTCCTCGATCTTCAGGTGGGCGTAGGGGTTCTTCAACGCATTCAGGCGGTCTTTCACCGCCACCTTCCAGCCAATGTGCTCGGGGGCACCGCTGCGGTGAATGTACGCCCTGATGAACGGGGCGAAAGCACCACCGGCACCGAGCGAGGCTCCCCGGCCGCTCCCAAGCGCGAACTGGGCGTTCCCCTCGGACTGCTTCTCGAATGCGACGGCGAGCACTCTGCGATGCTTCCCCACCTGGATGTGCGACGCCGCCACAATGGCCGTCGTTCCGCCCACCGAACCAGCGGTGTGCACCCGGAACATCGGCTTTCCGACCGCCCCAAGGGCGTCGGAGAGATAGAGCTCCGGCTTCATCACCCCCTCGAAGAGGTCGGGTGCTTTCCCGAGGACAACGGCGTCGATATCGGCCATGGTCATCTGGGCGTCGTCAAGGGCCCGGAATACCGCCTCGCGCACCAGTCCGCCGAAAGAGACATCGAGACGGCGGGACTTGTGGTGCGTCTGGCCGATTCCCACGATTGCGCAGGGGCGGGCGCTCATGGCGTGTCCTCCAAAATGCAGACGAGGTTCTGTTGCAGGCATGGACCCGAGGTCGAGTGAGCCAGGGCCCTATGGCCACCGTCCCGTATGTGGTTGGCGGCGTACCCGATGCGGCACAGGCCGGTTGCCATGATCGGGTTGGCCCGGAGCGCACCGCCAGACGGGTTGACGGCGACGTCCCCACCGAGCCCGAGGACCCTCGCCAGCAGCAGCTCTTCGTGGGTGAATGCTGCCTGCAGCTCGGCGATCTCGACCGGACCGTCGCCCAGTCCGGCCGCTTCGGCCGCCAACCGGGTCGAAGGTGAGTCGTCGAGGGCCCGGAACGAGGGATTGTGGCACTCCGTACGGTGGTCGAAGCCGGTGATGTAGGCCGGGCGGTCGACCAGCTGGCGGGCGCGGTCGCCTGTGGTCAGCACCATGGCCGCGGCCCCGTCGGTGATGGGCGGAACGTCGTGTCGCCGCAGGGGCTGGCGCATGTACTCCTCGGTCAGTAGGGCGTCGACGTCCCCTTTGCCCCGGGCCCGTACGGCCACCTCGGCCATCTTGCGCTCGTCGGCGATGCCAGCTTTGATCACCGCCCGGGCCTGCAGGGCGGCGAAGGTCAGTGGGTCGGCGCCCAAGGGAGCGAGGAAGTAGGGGTCCATCTCCATCGGGTAAATGAGCGATGGATCGCCGGTCGATGAACGGCCTGATCCGGTGACCACGGCGATCTCGATGTCCCCCTCTTGCAGGCGGAGCCACGCCTCATAGAGCGCCCAGGCGCCGTCCATCTCGACATGCGAATCGCGCTTGGGCGGCCATGCTCCGATCGCGTCGAGGTTCGAGACGAACGAGAATGCTTGGCCGGTGATGTAGTCACAACTTCCGAGGCACGTGAAATCGATGTCGGCGCGGGTGAGCCCCAGTGGATCGAGGGCATCGGAAATGGCATCCATGAGCATCTGCGTCTCGGACTTGTCGGTGTGGCGCACCAAGGGTGTGTGCGCCCATCCCACCACTGCGATGTCGCCGCCGCGTCCTGCCCCTCCGAGGCTCATCAGAAGATCCGGTTCACGAGATCGGGATCGTTTACGTCGGGTTCGCCGCTGGGTATCCAGCCGACCAGGGCACCCCAGGCTCCGCCCATGCCGCCTCCTTCGTCGATTTCTTCGGCCGGGGAGGCCCATACGGCCGCCACCCGCACGCCGACCCGCATCTCGTCCGCCGGCAGCTCGATAACGGCTGAGTACGGGACGATGACGTCGGTGCCGTCGAGGAGGACGAATGCGCGCACGAATGGCTCGGTTTCGGTCTGGCCCGGGTATTGCACCGGGGTCACGATGGCGTAGTTGGTAATGGTGCCCGTATGGGGCAGATCGACCTCGCAGTCGGGCCCGAGCTCAATGGCATCGATGGGGCAGTAGCCCCGGCCCCCGGCGTAGACGCGCCCACAGGTCGGGCAGCGCAGCCCGAGCAGGCGGTGCTCCTTCGAGGCCTCCGTCGCGCGGTCGGTCGCGTCGGGAACGGGGTTCCGGTAGGTGATGGAGGCCAGGTAGTCCATGCGGGCGACCGGTTCGCCAGCAGGGCCGGTGTCCACTCCTTCGACCTCTGGGGTTTCGCCCGGAACGAAACAGACGATGTCGTCGATCCGGCCCAGGCGCGTCCCCCGCCAGCGGGGCGCCACCCGTGCCCCCTCGGTCAGTGTTTCGGGGGAGCCGGCATCGACGGCGTGGAGCAGTGGCGTCGTGGCTCCGTCAAGTTGAATCAGGGCGAAAGCGAAGGGGTGGTCGAGCGGGTGCTGCTCGGACGGGGAGGGCACCCAGGTCCACGACGTGACGGTGCCGGCCGGACCGACTTCGACGAACTCGTGCGCCAACTCGGCACCGGTAGCCGGGTCCCACTCCATCGGTGGCACGAGGACCTGGTCGCCGTTGCGAATGCCGAGGATGCGCCGTTCCGTCAGGGCGGTCATGAACGCACCGACCACCGGGCCCAGGGACCGCTTGTACGGGAAGGTGATGGTGTTGGCGACGAAGCGGGTCAACGAGTCAACTCCTCACTAGTGGTCGGTGGAACCAATCGCATCACGCGGTCGGTCGCCCAATGGCACGGGCAATCATGAAACCGGGCGCAGCTTATGATCTGCGAGAAGCGGCTGCACGTCCGCGATCCGCCGGGCCCGCAATCCGATCTGTTCCCCGGCACCTCGGAGAGGGCCTGGTCCGCCTTCGGTCGTGATGGAGCAGTGCCCGTACCTGCACTGCTGCCCGCACCTGCCGGTTTCCCGAGGTACGCCCGGAGGCACGGCACGATCGTCGCACCGCGTGCCAACCTGAGGAGATGGATCTGGCTGAGCTCCTCGCCCTGCCCGAAGTCAAAGAGGAGTGCGTTCTGCGCTCGAGGGTCGGTTTCATGGCATTGCACGGGGGGTCCCAGGACCGAGGAACCGATCAGATAGCCAGCTGGGCGGCCGAGGAGGCTGGAGCCTCCTACTACGCCATCGTCCAACCAGCCGCACTGCGGTTTCATCTGACCTCGCGGCGGCACAACCCCGATCATTCCGCGTTCTTTCGAGCATTCCTGCAGCACGTCGAGATCGCCATTTCGGTGCACGGCTTCGGACGCGACGGCTTTGCCCTCTGGGTCGACCCTGTGCGCGGCCTCATCATCAACCCGTACGGTCCAGCGCTCCGAGGGAACCAGACCGGGCCGCTCCGGGGGATCATCGTGGGTGGGCAGAACCCCGAGCTCCTCGGAGTGGCGCGCCGACTCCTGGACGACCGCTTCGCTGGCTACCACGTCGCCGACGAACGTGTGCGACTCGGTTTCCACCCTGACAACCCCGTCAACCTGCCTTCCGCTCGGGGGGTCCAGGTCGAGCTACCGCCGGGGCTGCGCGGGATCGGGGAATACGGCGAACATCTTGTGCCCAGGAAGGACGGGCTCGTCACGGCGGTGGTCGCCGCCCTGGTCGAGCTGGCGGACCTGGCCGCCCAGCTCCGATCCCCATCGGTTGTATCTCGGGCGTGAGGGGCTGACATGAGCGCCGACGTCTCCGATCGCGAGCGGTTCAGCGAGGCTCGGGCGCGGGTCGACTCGGGAGCGGCGGCGGTTGTCGAGGCGGCCCAGTTGGTCGAAGCGATGACCCTCGCCGAGAAGCTGGATTGCCTCGATGGGGACACCGACTTCTGGCCCGGCCTCGTCGATATCTCCTCGGGCGGGTACCACGAACATCCGTGGCCGGCGGCCGCAGTGGCGCGGCTTGGCATCCCCGGCATTGCGTTCGTCGACGGTCCCCGCGGCTCGGTCGTCGGACCGGCGACCTGCTTCCCGGTGTCAATGGCACGGGGCGCCACATTCGACCCCGACCTCGAAGAGGCAATCGGCGAGGCCATCGGCGCCGAGATGCGCGCCATCGGGGCCACCTTCACCGGCGCCGTGTGCATGAACCTGCTCCGCCACCCAGCCTGGGGTCGGGCCCAGGAGACCTACGGTGAGGACCCACACCACGTCGGCACGATGGCCGTGGCGTTCACCCGGGGTCTTCAGCATCATGTCATGGCGTGTGCCAAGCACTTCGCCCTCAACTCGATGGAGAACGCCCGCTTCACCGTGGACGTCACCTGTGACGACCGGGCACTGCACGAGGTCTATCTGCCGCACTTCCGCCGGGTGGCCGAGGCGGGAGTGGCTGCCTTCATGTCGGCTTACAATTCGGTGAACGGGACGTGGTGTGGCGACAATGCCCAACTGCTCACCGCCGTCCTGCGCGACGAGTGGGGTTGGGACGGCCTCGTGATCACCGACTTCATCTGGGGGCTGCGCGACCCGATCGGCTCGGTAGGGGCGGGATGCGATATCGAGATGCCCTTCCGTCAGCAGAGGGCGCATGTGCTCGCTGATGCGGTTGCCGACGGGCGACTCGATGAGGTCGACGTCGACCTGGCCGCCACCCGGGTTGTGACGACGATGCTGCGTTTCGGTGCCGTCTTCGACGCCATGGCCGATCCGTCCGTTCTCGCCTCGCAACCGCACCGCGAGCTCGCGCACCGTGCCGCAATCGGCTCGACCGTTCTGCTGTCCAACCGAGACGTGCTGCCGATCGCGCCGGAGTCGGTACGGACCGTGGCGGTCCTCGGCAAGCTCGCCCGCATTGCGAACCTGGGTGACGGGGGTTCGTCCAACGTGTTCCCGCCTTCGGTCGTCACTCCACTGGCCGGGCTACGCGAGGCCTTGGTGGGCGTGGACGTGATCCAGAGTGACCACGACTCTTCGCTGGCCGGCGGCGCCGACCTCACGATTGTCGTGGTGGGTTGTAGCCGGGTGGACGAAGGTGAGTTCATCGACATGTCAACGACGGGTGAGCTGCTCCATCTGTTCCCTCCCATGGGTCCAGAACCCCTCGAGTTGAGCGCGCTGGCTCCCGCGCCGGGGCCTGTGGAAGACGCTGTTACCGAATTCACTTCGGGCGGTGATCGGCGTACCCTCCGACTTTCTTCCGACGATGAGGCGCTCGTGGCCGGATCCGTTGCCAAGGCGCGCGGGCCCGTGATTGTGGCTGTGATGGGCGGTAGCGCGATTGTCATGCCATGGCTCGAAGACGTCGATGCCGTGCTGCAGATCTGGTATCCGGGGATGGAAGGCGGGCGAGCCCTGGCCGATGTCCTCCTCGGCCGCGCCGAACCGGGCGGACGGCTCCCCTTCGCTCTCCCGCGTGACGAAGCCGACCTGGTGGACTTCGATCCCGATGCCACGGCTGTCACGTACGACCTCTTCCACGGGCAGTGGCACCTCGATCGCACCGGCCACCAGGCCCACCGGCCGTTCGGCTTCGGACTCGGCTACACCTCCATTGTGGTAAAAGACGGAACGCTCGTCGACGATGACACGGTCGAGGCCACTGTGACCAACGAGGGCCTTCGCGACGGATCCACCGTCGTCTTCGCGTTCGGCGGAGTACCGGAGTCGGAGTTCGAGCGTCCGCTGCGACGCCTTGTCGGATTTCGGCGAGTCACGGTCGGGTCCGGCGAGTCGATCAGCGTTTCCGTTCCCCTCGACTGGACCATGCTCGACATCCGTGCCGACGGGGCATGGCTCACCGAATCCGGACGATACGAAATTCAGATCGGCACATCTGCGACCGATCTGCCCGTGTTCCTCACGCTCGACCGATGAGAATGGATCCATGAACGGCTGGTCCCACGGTGGTCCGGCGGGTGTCCCGGGCGCGGTCTCAGGATTTGCATTTCCAGAACACAACGGGAAAAGGGAGAAACTGTGAAGCACATCAAACTAGGGACTCTGGACGTTGGCCGCATTGGGCTTGGCGCGATGGGAATGTCCTCCGCCTACAGCGGAGCAGGTACCGACGACGCAGAGTCCATCCGCACCATCCATCGGGCGCTTGACCTCGGGGTGACGCTCATCGACACCGCGGAGATCTACGGGCCGTTCACCAACGAGGAATTGGTCGGTCGGGCCATCAGAGACCGTCGCGAGGAGGTCGTGCTGGCAACGAAGTTCGGCATGGTCTCGCACGCCGGCGGTGGCCCTGGTCACCTCGACAGCAGTCCGGCGAACATTCGCACCGCGGTCGAAGGCTCCTTGCGACGACTCGACACGGACCACATCGACCTGTATTACCAGCACCGTGTTGACCCCAACACGCCCATTGAGGACTCCGTCGGCGCCCTGGCCGAACTGGTGTCGGAGGGCAAGATCCGCCACATTGGCCTGTCAGAGGCCTGGATCGGCACCATCCGACGGGCCCACGCAGTACATCGGGTAACAGCACTGCAATCGGAATACTCCCTATGGACACGTGATCAGGAACCAGAGGTGCTGCCGCTGCTGCGAGAGCTGGGCATCGGCCTGGTCGCCTACTCACCCCTCGGTCGGGGATTTCTCACCGGGAAGATCCGCTCCGCCGCCGAGTTCGAAGACACCGATTCGCGCAAGACCAACCCGCGGTTCACGGGAGATAATTTCGAGCACAATCTGCGCACGGTGGATGAGGTCGTGGCCATCGCAGCCGAGGTCGGCGCCACGCCAGCCCAGGTAGCACTGGCTTGGCTCTTGGCGCAGGGCGACGATATCGCGCCGATCCCGGGCACCAAGCGCGTTGCCCGCCTTGAGGAGAACGTCGCGGCCGACGACATCAACCTGAGTCCGGAGCAGATCGAGAGGCTCGACAATCTTCCTGCCGCGGCCGGCGACCACCACAACGAAGCCCAGATGCGGATGCTCGAGCGCTGATACGCTCTGCTACTCAGCCGACGTCGAGCACCTCGCGGATCCAGGCGCCAATGCGCTCGTGGGCCAATGCGGCAGCAGGGAAGTCGAAGTTGACGAAGCCGTGCGGTTGCCCCGCATAGCAGACCTCCTCGACGTCGACCCCTTCCTCACGGAGCCGGTCGGCATACGCTCGCCCCTCGTCCCGCAACAAGTCGCACCCACCCAGCACGACGAGGGCCGGCGGAAGTCCTGTCAATGATCGTGCCGTCAGTGGCGCTGCATATGGATCTGCGTCCAGATCACGTTCACCGCTGTAGGCGGACCAATATGTCTCACCAGCCTTGCGGCTGATGACGAGCCCATCGAACTCGAAGGCCGAGGGATGCGTGAGGGTCCCCGCAACCGCTGGATAGATCAGGACCTGGCCGACGGGCGGCGCGTCGCCGCTGTCGCGCAATCGGAGTGAAACGGCCGCCGCCAGGTTCCCACCGGCGCTCTCACCGGCTACGACGACAGCCGAAGTCGGAAGCCCGAACCGCTCCGAGTTTGCCCTAGCCCAGAGGGTGACCGATACGCAGTCGTCCAGTCCAGCCGGGTATGGGTGTTCTGGAGCCAACCTGTAGCCGACGGAGACGATGACGGCGCCCGAGCTGTGGGCCAGCTCGCGTGCAACGTTGTCCATGAGCCCGATGCTGCCAATGACGAAGCCACCGCCGTGGAAATACACGACGAGACCGGTAGGTTGCTCGGTGCTTTGGTAGATCCGGATCGGGACTTCTCCGACCTGCTCGTCTGAGATGTGAGCAATGTCGCGCGTCGCGGGGAATCCGACGGGCCCTCTGGCCAACGCAAGGATCTCTGGTGACAGATCATCGAACGGGGTAGCTCGCTCAGGATTTGCCTTCATCCACTCGACGACCCAAGGATCCAGTACGCCCTCGTCGCTCACATTGTCACCTCGGGTGTTCGGGGAAAACAGACACTACGCCGCAGCCCTCTGAGCCTGTCAAACCTTCGGCGTCAATCCTCCGGACGCTACGAGTTGATCGAGCGTTGGGGCGTCGTTGGGTCTCGGGAGAGTTGCAACGCTCATTCTTGTCAATGCCGCGCAGCCCGATTGCCATTTGCTCCAAAGAGGGCGATCCCGATGGTGCTGGAGAGGGGTCTCGATGGAGGGTGAAGGTAACGGAGTAATGGCAGCAGGCCACGCAGACCCTTGTTTCGGACCGGCGCCCGACCTTCGCTACATGCGGGTTCACGGAAGGGTGCGCTGAATCGTGTCGTCCTTCTACACTCAGGGCGAGCGCTATCTCAGGCAGATTCTGGAGCACGTGTCCGACGCCGTGGTGGCCACCGATACCCATGGGCGGGTGACGTTCTCCAATCCGGAGGCGCAGCAGCTCTACGGCATTGCCGGCGAAGCCGCTCTGGGCCACAGCCTCTTGGAGTTGCTCGATATGTTCGATGCCGGAGGGCAGACTGACATCGACGAGATCACTTCCTTGGTGGCCCAACATGGCCACTGGAAGGGTGAGCTGACACAGCGGGCTCTGGACGGGCGCGACCTTTTGGTCGAAGCCTCGGTCTCCGTGCTCAGAGATGACGATGGCTCGGTACTTGGGTCGGTGAGCATCCTGCGTGAGATCAGCGGCCGCAAAGAGGTTGAACGCCAGATCGTCTACCAGGCCACGCATGACGGCCTGACCGGACTGCTCAATCGGACAGCCTTCCTCGCAGAGTTGAACCTCTCCCTCAACGCCGGCCGCGCCCCCACCCTGATCTTCTTGGATCTGAACGGGTTCAAGGTCATCAATGACCTTCACGGACATGACCGCGGCGACGAGATCCTGCAGGTGATCGGAGAGCGACTCGCCGGAGCGCTCCGAGCCGGCGATTTCGCAGGTCGTTTCGGGGGGGACGAATTCGTGCTCATGGCTCACGACCTCACCGACCCTGGCACCGCCAACGCCTATCTCGCCCGCATCATGGGGTTGTTTGGCTACCCGGTCATGTGCCGGGGCGGCACGACGCATGCGATCGGGGTCAGCGTGGGCGTTGCCCACTCCACTCCCGAGGATGATCCCGATGGCCTTATCCGGCGAGCGGATCATGCCATGTACGAGGCGAAACGCTCCACCGAGGTCGCCTCGGCATTCCGAACTGCCTAAAAGGACCCCACGCGCCCTCAACGTCGAGCGTGGCGTGTGCACGACCGAGCAATCCGATGCCGGGGACACCCGCAGGCTCGTCGGAACACGAGTGCATAGTGTTGCCGTGCATTTTCACATCGGCCATTAACGAGAAGGGGCCCGCTGATGCTTGCGGCTTGGGAAGACAGTCGATCCGAGATACCGGAAAAATACGACAGCGATCGGGAGTCTTGATGCCGGCGTTCTTCGGACTCCGCTTCGACTTTCGCAATCCGGCATTTGCCGGAACTAGTCCCGCAGAGCGGTACGAGGCCGCTCTCGACATGGCTGAATGGGCCGACCGGCTGGGCTGCTTGAGCATTGCCGTCTCGGAACACCACGGCTCGTCTGACGGCTACCTCCCGAGTCCGCTCCCCATGGTGGCGGCGATGGCGGCGCGCACGACAAACGTGCGGTTCATGGTCGCCGCCCTCATTGCGCCCTTCTATGACCCGCTGCGTCTTGCCGAGGACATGATCGTCCTGGACCACCTGAGCAAGGGTCGGGTCGATCTGGTCGTGGCCGGCGGCTACGTGCGCGAGGAGTTTGCCATGTACGACGTCCCGATGAACGAGCGCGGAGCCCGGGTTCGAGAAGTCGTCGCCACCTTGAAGGCGGCATTCAGCGGCGAACCCTTCGAATTCAAAGGACGTACAGTGCATGTGACGCCACCACCGTTTCGCCCGGGTGGGCCCGGCATCTCGCTCGGCGGTAGCAGCGAGCCGGCAGCGCGTCGAGCTGCCCGCATCGCCGACGGCTTCATCCCTTCTGTCCCGGAGGTATGGGAGTTCTACCGTGACGAGGTCATCGTGCTCGGACGGCCCGACCCGGGTCCTTGCCCGATCGGAGAGAACCGGATCGTGGCCCTCGCCACCGACCCCGACACGGGGTGGGGGGAGATGGCCCCATTCTTCCTCCATGAGACCAACGCCTACGGCGAATGGCAGGCCCAAGACGATGTGGCCTCCCCGTACCGCATGGTCAAGGATGCCGACACCCTGCGTGCCACGGGACAGTACGCGGTGCTTACACCCGACGACTACATCGCGGAGCTGAAGGCAGCGACTTTTCCGTTTGCCTTCTTCCATCCCCTGTGCGGTGGTATGCCGATCGACCTGGCCTGGTCGAGTCTGCGGCTGTTTGAGCGAGAGGTACTGCCGGCCTTCGAAGAGTGAGGGTGTTCCGGCAGGCGCTTTGACCGCATCGGGGACCCATGCTAAGCATGTGCTCAGCATCTGTCGCGCCTGATTGGAGCTGCCATGCCCGCCTACGACTCGATTGACTTCTTCTCTGACCAGTCGCTGGTGGAGGACCCCTATCCCTATTTCGATCACCTGCGATCGCAGTGCCCGGTGTTGCCGACCGCCCACCATGGGGTGGTCGCTGTGTCGGGCTATGAGGAAGCGATGGAGATCTACCTCGATACCGAGACGTTCTCCTCGTGCAACTCGGTAATCGGCCCGTTTGCGTCATTCCCCGTGCCCCTCGAGGGTGACGACGTCGGCGAGATCATCGACCGCTACCGGGATCAGTTGCCCATGAACGAGCACATGGTGACGATGGACCCGCCGATGCATACCCAAGAGCGCGCCCTGGTCATGCGGCTTCTGACCCCGAAGCGTCTCAAGGAGAACGAGGAGTTCATGTGGAGCCTCGCCGATCGGCAGATCGATGAGTTCGTCGGGGCCGGCAGCTGTGAGTTCATCGGGGCGTACACGCAGCCATTCGCGATGCTCGTGGTCGCTGACATCCTCGGCGTGCCCGAAGCAGACCACCAGCAGTTCCGCGAGTTCTTCGGGCTGAGCGCCTCGCCCGGTGCGATCGGTGGGGATGCAGACATCGGACTGAACGCGCTCGGGGGGCTCGACGACTGGTTCGCGCAATACATCGAGGAACGCCGACGCGAACCCCGCGACGACGTGCTGACGCGCTTGGCGCTCGGGACGTATCCCGATGGGACCACGCCCGACGTGACGGCGGTCGTGCGGACCGCGACATTCCTCTTCGCGGCCGGCCAGGAGACCACCGCACGCCTGCTCGCCATGGGGTTGAAGTACCTCTGTGAGTACCCCGAACTGCAGGACGAGCTCCGGGCGCACAGTGGACGCATCCCCGATTTCATCGAGGAGGCACTGCGGATCGAGAGCCCGGTGAAATCGGACTTCCGTCTTGCCCGGCACTCGACCACGGTCGCCGGGGTCGAGATCGCCGCGGGGACGCCGGTGATGCTGCTGAACGGCGCCGCCAATCGCGACCCCCGGCAGTTCGTATGTCCCGACGAGTTCCGCCTCGACCGTCCGAACGCCAAAGCTCACATCGCCTTCGGGCGTGGCGTCCACGCCTGTCCCGGCGGCCCCTTGGCCCGCGTGGAAGGCCGGGTCAGCATCGAGCGCATACTTGACCGCATGCGTGACATCCGACTCTCCGAGGAGCACCACGGCCCGCCGTCGGACCGCCACTTCGAGTACGAGCCAACCTGGGTCCTGCGTGGACTGCACAAGCTGCACATCGAGTTCACCCCGGCCCAGGGCTCACGATGACGGGGCGTGTGGCCGTGGTGACGGGCGCAGCATCTGGCATAGGCCTCGGCATCGCGCGGCAGTTGGCGTCGGACGGCCACGCCGTGGCGCTGCTCGACCTCGACGGTGACGCCGCCCAGAGTGCAGCGGCCGATCTCTCCGCACAAGGGTGCAGCGTCGTTGCCCATGGCGCGGACGTTGCCGATCGCGGCGCCCTCGAGCGCGCATTTTCCGCAGTACGGGAGGAGTTGGGACCGGTCACCATCGCCGTCACCAGCGCGGGTATCGAGGCGTTCGACTCGGTGCTCGAGGTCACGCCGGAGAAGTGGGATCGCGTCCTGGCCGTGAATCTCACGGGCACGTTTGCCTGCATCCAGCTCGCCGTACCGGACATGCTCGCTGCCGGTTGGGGCCGGATCGTGACCATCTCATCGTCCAGCGCCCAATCCGGGGCACCCAACATGACCCACTACGTGGCATCGAAGGGAGGCGTCATCGGACTCACGAAGGCACTCGCTCGCGAGTTGGCTTCCCACGGCATCACTGCGAATACCATTCCGCCGACGATCGTCGACACTCCGATGGCTCGCAAGGCCGAAGCCGCTGGTGACGTCCCGAGCGTCGACACCATGGGGAGAATGGTCCCTCTCGGCCGGGCGGGCACTCCGGAGGACATCGCCGCCACCTGCTCCTTCCTGTGTTCCGAGAACGCGGGCTACATCACCGGCCAGGTGATCGGCGTCAACGGGGGGATGTACATCTGACGGTGCCAAGCACCCGCCTTACCACGCCGCGCCGGATCGGCACCGAGACATCGAAGACGCGCGCCGCCCTCCTCGACGCGGCCGAGAAGCTCATGCTCGAGGAGGGTTACGCGGCAGTGACGTCTCGACATGTTGCGGCCAAGGCCGGATTGAAGCCTCAGCTCGTCCACTACTACTTCCGCACGATGGAGGACCTCTTTCTGGCCCTGTTCCGGCGCCGGGCCGAGCAGGGCCTCGAACGTCAGGCGCAGGCGTTGGCGTCAGGGCAGCCGCTCTGGGCACTGTGGGACCTCAGTCGCGACCCCGGTGGCACCTCCCTGACGATGGAGTTCATCGCGCTGGCCAACCACCGCAAAGCCATACGCGCCGAGATCGCGGCCGCCGCCGAGCGCTTCCGCGCCCAGCAACGTGCGGGCATCGAAGCAGCCCTCGTGCGCTACGGAATCTGCGCCGATCAATGCCCACCCATGGTGTTCACCGTCCTGTTGTCGAGCATTTCCCGTTTTCTCGTCATCGAGCGCGTCTCGCTCGGCATGTCGACCGGCCATGAGGAGACGGTCGCCTTCGTGGAGGACTATCTCTCCCGTATCGAAGGGAATCGTCAAGCCCCACCCCCTGATGGACTGAGCCGAACCACCGGCTCCTGATGTGAGGGCGGGTGCCGTCCCTGCTCGCACCGATAGTTCCTGGTCAGACGGCATCGCGCACTCGCTGGGCCACCTCACCCGCAACCCCGCTGCGATCTGCGTGCAACGCGTGTAGTCGATAATTGGACCATGGAGTCGACAGGACCAGGAGAGAGCCTCCCTCCTCTGCCGTCCCTGGGTTCACGGTTACTCCGTCACGCCACCGACCCGGCGGTGTTCGCCCCCCTGCTTCCCATCTCCGCTCTCTTCTGTCTGTTCCGCTGGCTGCACTTGATCGCCCGTGAGCCTTACTGGCTGTTCATTGCCTTGGTCCTGAGTGGTGGGGTCTTGCGCATCATGTACTCGGCCCTGTGGGGCGAAGGCCGCCGCACCTGGCACGTCTGGGCGAATATCGGATTCAGTCTTGCCTCGACAGCCGTCATTTCCTATTGCACGGGTTGGGGGCCGATCCTCTCCATCGGGTTCCTCTTCGGTTCGGCCTCGGCGATCCAGACCTTTGGTTCGAGGGCAGCGCGTCCTTGCATGCTGTGGACCGCGCTCGCCATGACCTTGGGCCAGGCTGCCATCGCACTGCGCCTCGCGCCCACGTTCATTCACGAGCCGGTCGTGCAGGGCGTCGCCGGGCTCGGTCTCACGGGAGCTCTGCTCGTCATCTGGATGCTCGGGCACTCCACCGCGCAGCGCGAGACGCTCGAGGTCGAGTTACGCCGCTCGGAGCATCGATTCTCGGCCCTCGTCACCAGCTCGAGCGACATCGTGCTCGTCGTCGGGAGCGACGGAGTGCTGACATACGCCAGCCCCGCTTTCGAGGCGGTGCTCGGCTACCCGAGCGGCGTGTCCGAGGGGCTCCTGGGGGAGCAGCTCATCTATCCCGACGACCGCGAGACCCTGCGAGCTGCCATGGCAGTCGCCGGCGGTTCCGGTTCTCCCGTCCACGAGGAGATCCGGTTGCAGCGAGTCGACGGCGAGGTGCGCTGGTTCGAGGCCGCGATCACCAACCTCACCGCCGATCCAGCGGTCGAGGGTTTTGTCGCCAACCTGCGCGACATCACACGCCGCAAGGACGCGGAGGACCGGCTCTCCCATGCCGCGCTGCACGACCCGCTCACTGGGCTGCCCAATCGGGCCCTTATCCACAACCGGGCCGAGCAGATGCTGGCGCGTGCCCGGCGCGGGCATACCCCGGTAGCGGCATTGTTCGTCGACCTGGACGACTTCAAGGACATCAACGACACTTTGGGTCACGAGGCAGGCGACGAACTGCTGACCGCAGTGGCGGGCCGCGTCGCCGGAGTTGTCCGGGGCGGGGACACCGTGGGGCGACTGGGCGGCGACGAATTCGTGGTCCTGGTGGACGGGGACTCACTGGCAGCGGGGGCCCAAGTGGTGGCCGAGCGGATCCGCGATGTCTTGTCGACCCCGTTCGAGATCCAATCGAGCCCGGTTCCGCTCGAGGTGACCGCCAGCATCGGTATCGCCGAAGGGGACCGTGCCCTCCCCGGTGACTTGCTGCGCGACGCCGACATAGCCCTGTACCGGGCCAAGGCGGCCGGCAAACATTGCGCGGTGACATTCTCGCCCTCGATGCGAAAGACCGTCGACGACCATCGCCATGTGGAAGTCGACCTGCGTCGCGCCATGGCAAGGGACGAGTTCTTTCTGCTCTACCAACCTACGGTCGACCTTGCTACCGGCAATTTCAATGGCGTCGAGGCACTCTTGCGATGGCGCCATCCCGAGCGCGGGATCGTGCAACCAAACGACTTCATCTCCGTGTTGGAATCGAGCGGCCTCATCGTTCCCGTGGGCGAGTGGGTGTTGCACGAAGCCTGCCGGCAGGGCGCAGAGTGGCACCGTCGGGGTTATCGGATGAAGGTGTCCGTGAACATCTCGGTCGTGCAGCTCGAACGGGACCGGATCATCGACGATGTCCATAACGCGCTCTCGTCCAGCGGTTTCGAGCCCGCCATGTTGATCCTCGAGCTGACCGAATCCACCCTGATGCACGACGTGGGCGAGACGCTCACCCGCCTCAAGCTGTTGAAGGCGTTGGGGGTGAGCCTGGCCATCGACGACTTCGGCACGGGGTACTCGTCACTGGCCTATCTGCGACAGTTCCCGATCGACGTGCTGAAGATCGACCAGTCGTTCGTCTCGGGGATGTCCGACACGAAGGAGTCGGCGGCGATCGTGCACACCCTGGTCCAGCTGGGCAAGGTCCTCGGTCTGGAGACCGTGGCCGAGGGCGTCGAGAGCGAGGACCAGCGGAGGAAACTCGAGGCAGAGAACGTCAACGTCGGACAAGGCTTCCTCTTCGCCCGTCCGCTCGATGTCGAGGCCATCGACCAGCTCTTGGAGACCGAGACCCTCAGCTTTGCAATCGAACATCCGTGAGTTGACGGCGCGACCGCCTACAGACCCCCTGGCAACGAGTTCGAGCGGGCGATGGCTCCGAGTCGGGCAGCGCTGGGCTTGGGTGTGCGGGCGAAGGTTCGGCGATCGACCGAGGCCAGACCAAACTTAGGTGCGTAGCCACGCGTCCATTCGAAGTTGTCGATCAGGCTCCAATGGAAGTAACCCAATACCGGCACGCCCCCCTCGATCGCATCGAGCAACCCGGATAGAGCTTCACCGATGAACCAAACGCGGCGTACGTCGTCTTCGGTTTCGAGGCCGTTCTCCGTAACCACCACCGGCTTGTTCGTGCAGGCATAGACATATTCGACGGTGTTACGCAGCGCCTCGGGGCGTTGGAGAGCAGCGAGCCTGTCGTGAGGATCTGTGAACGGCAGAGGCGGCAGGGGTTCGTATTCCTCGCCGGAACCGGGGATGCGAACCGTGCGGTAGCTCTGCACGCCCGTGAAGTCTCCGGCACGAGAGATCGCGTCAAGCCATTCGCCGTAGGCCCCGGTGCGGACCTCCTCGAAGGGACTACCCGCGCCGCCCGGCTGGAAGTCGGTCACCGAAAGCGTCACGCCGACGGGCAGGTCCGACTTCTCGGCCTTGATGGCCGCATACCCCTGTTCGTGGCCGGCAATCAGCTGGGGCGTCATGCCATCGAGATCCGGATGATCCGTCGTCACGAACCGTTCTGTGTTGACCATCTTGGCCGCGGCCGCATGGGCCCGTAACGAGAGTGGGTCTTGAGCACTGAAGTATCCCTCTGCGCCGGGAATGCAGCGGAAGACCTTCCCCACCTGCGGCTCGTTGATCGTGAATGCGAACACCATTCCATCGGCGAGAGCCTTGGCGGCGGTCGAGCAGTAGCGGGCGAACAGCGCAGGCGCGTCCGGATTGAGCCAGCCGCCATCTTGAGCGAACCATCGGGGCGCCGCCCCGTGGACGAACGTCACCGCCGGTGCAACATCGTGGGCCTGGCAACACTCGATGACACGTTTGTAGTGATCGAGCTCGGCGATCGAGAAGCGGCCACGAGTCGGCTCGATGCGCGCCCACTCAATTGAAAAGCGGTAGCTGTTCAACCCCAGCCCTGCAGCAAATGCGACGTCATCTTCGTAGCGGTGGTAGCTGTCGCAGGCGTCACCGGAGCGTTCGACGAAAATCGTCGGCTCAATGTTCTCCAGGAACCAGAGGTCCGAGTTGACGTTGTTTCCCTCAATTTGATGACCGGCCGTGGCGGCGCCCCAGCGGAAACCCTCGGGAGAGCGACGTGCAGCGGTCTCGGATCGGGTCATCGCCTACTTCTTTCTGGACGTGATGCCGCCTATCGGCGTCAGTGGAGGTCGTTGCGAAGGGCGACGTGGCCGAGCCAACGCGCTGAGGGTTTGATCGTTCGAGCAAACGTTTCGCGATCGACCGAAATGAGGCCGAACGTCTTCGAATATCCCGACGTCCACTCGAAGTTGTCGAGCAGTGTCCAGTGGATATAGCCGCGGACATCGATCCCGTCGTCGAGGCAGCCCGCGAGCCCTTCTAGAGCGGCGCGGGTGTACGCGATGCGTGCTTCGTCATCGTCAGTGGCCATGCCGTTCTCCGTCACGAGCACCGGGACGTTGGCGTGCTCGGCGGCCAGCCGGACCGTATGGCCGAGCGCATCGGGGTAGACCTCCCACCCCGTTTGCATCGTCGGAATCCCAGCCGGCGGCGGCACGGTGCCAGCGGGCCCGATCCGACTACGCGAATACGTCTGCACGCCCACGAAGTCGTCCTGGCCGGACACGCCCAGCCAGTCGGTCTGGCCGCGACGTCGAGCTTCGCCGCATCGCTCTTCGCCCCCCTCTGCCGCCTGGAGATCAACCAGGGCGACGGTCCAACCCACCTTGACATTTTCCGCGGTCGACTTGATGGCTTGCACGGCGCCTCGGTGGGCAGCCGCCATCCTTTCGACGTCCGCCGCCAGTAGCCCCATCCGGTAGCGCGCGGGGTCGAATCCACCGATACCCGGGCTTCCCGATCCCGACGGCTTCGCCGCTGGACCACGTTCGCCCGCTCCCATGGCCAGCACCCCGGTGTTCTCGAGCATCGACATCAGGTTGGGCTCATTGAGCGTGCAGACCCAGGAGAGGAGGTCACCCAGGTGCTGGGTCACTCGGGACGCGTACCGAGCAAAGCGGGCCGGGGCCTGCTCTGAAGACCACCCTCCGCCTGCGGCCATCCAGCGTGGCAGCGTGAAGTGGTTGTACGTGACAACCGGCGTTACTCCCAGGTTCAGGCAGGTCTCCAGCATCCGCCTGTAGTGGTCGAGCGCGGCGTGGGAGAAGTATCCGGGTTCCGGCTCAATGCGGGACCACTCGAGGGAGAACCGGTAGGCGTTCAGTCCCAGATCGGAGAGGAGGGAGATGTCCTCCGCGTACCGGTGATAGTGATCGCACGCGTCACCCGACGGTTCGTTGAAGTTCGAGTTCGCCGACCACTCCAGTGGCCACAGGTCCGCATTGATATTGCCACCTTCGACTTGGTGCCCGGCCGTGGCTGCGCCCCAGAGGAAGCCTTCGGGGAACGAGGTCACGGCTGCGCCGGTCCCAGCCGACGAGCGTTCCCTGACGAATGCACGTGTACGTGCTCCTTCCTTCGTGGTGTCTGACGGCGGCCAAGTGGCGGGCTAACACCTCCGCCGGGCATGAGCATACCGATGAATGCAAAGCTTTGCAGAGACCGTGGGCAATCGTGGCGCAATCCCAAACCGCGTTCAACCCAGGGTGGATTCCCAGTACTGCTCGAGTCCGCCCTGGAGCTGGCGGCTCACCAGCTCGATCCGTGGTCCGCTGGCGCTGCGGTGATACGCCCAGACGGGCTCCCCGTCTGGGCGTATGCCGGTTGCCTCGCGCGCATAGCCCCGCTTCATCAGCCGTTCGGCGTCAGCTGCGACGTCGTCGGACCAGTACCCCAGGTGATGGACGCCTGACGTGGCGGCCGGGACCCATAGCGTGCCTGGAATGCTCTGAATCACCTCGATCCTGGGCGTGGACTTCGAATAGGCGAAGGTCAAGCCGAGCAAGATCTCCTCGTCGCCGAGCACGACCGGCGTCTCGACGGCGAGAAGGGAGCACCACTCGTAACCGAAGAGGTCGGTCATCTCCACCAGCGCCGCTTGGAGGTCGTCGACCACGATGCCCACGTGGAAATGGTCGGCGGCTCTCACGACGGTTCGATGACGACCCGGATCGCTCCGCTCGCCTTGTCGGATGCCACTCGGAATGCCTCGGGCGCGTCTTCGAGTGCGAATCGATGTGTGATCACGGTCCGTGCGATCTCCGGGTTCTCGGCCAGCATGGCTGCCGCCTCCTCCATCTCACGGACTCCGTCGTGGGCGCAGTACCCGAGGGAGGGGATGAGCCTGGCTTCCCGATGGAAGAGCGGCATCCATTGGACCTGCAGCGGGCCCAGGTGCAGGCCGAGGACAACGATGGTTCCACCGGGGGCGACCAACTCGCCGCATCGGGCCAGGCTCTCCTCGGTGCCGGCCGCCTCGACGACGATGTCGTACAGACCGTGCGTGGTGGTGCGAGCGCCGAGGCGCTCGCCTGCTTCGTGCTGGTGCGGATGCCGCCCCTCCAGCGCAACGTCCTCGCCCTTCAGCTTTCGTGCTCCGGCAACGGCTAGCAGGCCGAGTGCGCCGGCGCCGACGATGGCAACTCGCTTGCCGGCCCCGGTACCTGCCAGGCGCAGGGCATGCCAGGACACCGACGCTGGCTCGACGATGGAGGCATCGGACAGATCCAGGCCGGATGGAACGGGCACGAGCCTCTCGGCCGGAGCCCGAAACTGCTCGGCCATACCACCGTCGCCACCGATGCCGAGTGCGCGCTGTCCGTGCGTAGGGCACAAATTATAAGAGCCCCTGGCGCACTGTGGGCACTCCATGCATCCGTAAATAGCCTCTACGACGACTGGTGTCCCGTCATCCGTCGTGCCGGCCAGCTCATGGCCCAAGACTGACGTGCTACCGAATTTGATGTAACTCAAATCCGAGGCACAGACACTCGTGGCCTTCATGTTGAGCACCACGCCTGTCCCGGGTGGCTCGTCGACATCGACGACGACAACTCCACCGTCGCGGCTCCGGACTGCTTTCATACCGTATCCTGCCTGAATTTCATGCCGTTCTGCATGATGTCGTGTTGACGCGGCCTGGTCGGACGCTGCTCCGACTCCTTTGGCGAAACCGAGTGCACCACCGCACACCTCGCGGTGAGCGTGTGCCCGAGGGAGACGGCGCTGAGCTGCTGACCAGGGACTATAGCGATGATAGCGATAACACTAAGAGGGCTGCGTCTGCAGGAAATTCAGCCACTCCAGCAAGCGTCGCCGCCCACGCATACGAGCCTCGTGCCTGACAGTGCCCTCCATGTCCTTGAAGCCAATCTGCCCGTATTTCGTGAGGCTCAGCTCGGGCCCTTCAGTAATACCTCGATCGCAGCGCGCTCACAGGATCCCTTTTGGTTCGCCCGCTACACGAAATCTATTGACATCGGTAATCCCCGTTTGATCGATCCCCCGACGGCTCGAAGCGCTCACGAAAGGCGGCATCCGCCTGAGTTGAGTCATTATCTATAGGTGTTGTCGTTTCTGAGGATGCCCATGTTGGCGGCTGCAATCGTGGCTTCATCGCTTTGGGCTGCCCATTCGGCGACGCCCTCTGGACATCTGGCAAAGGCCACAAAGCCCCTCTTCCCTCCCTACGGACGGACGGCTTGCGTTCCGAATCCCGCGTCGCCGTTGACCACTACGTTGACTCCCTGGTTGGCCGAAGCGAAAACGGAGTGGGAGCTCGGCTCTCGGTCGGCCCTCGCCCAAGAGTCACTTTGCTGGATCAAGGCTTCGTCGGATCTCTACAGCGTCGGAGCTGCTAAATCGGGTTCGGGGACGCCGCCCAGCTACTACACCGCGGCGAAGGATTTGGTTCAATTGGCGTCATTTCCTATACCAGCCCAGGCGACGCAGTACCAAAGCCTCGTTCTCCAGCTGAATGCCTTCTTTGGAACGGTAGGTGAGTACGGTATTTCGCCACCATCGAGCAGCACACAGTCGTTCGTGGCCACGCTACAACAGGAGGTTCGAAGCGGAACACTCTCGTCGATCCCCGCCGTACCGGCGCTCCCACGAGCCAGCATTGAATGCCCCGTGCTGCCTCCCCTCGCCACTGGAATCTTCTTCGGTTGTAGAATCAGATCCCCTCATACTGCCACGTACATTTTTGTTG
>Ga0302326_10004360_pt1 | contig 32776 bp, 28 predicted proteins | sample Palsa_T0_3_FD_202264 | JGI IMG/M metagenome (GOLD analysis project Ga0302326, IMG submission 202264) | Peat permafrost microbial communities from Stordalen Mire near Abisko, Sweden - Palsa_T0_3 | ecosystem: Environmental > Terrestrial > Soil > Palsa > Peat permafrost | place: Sweden: Abisko...
GATCTTGAACACGCGCGGGTCGACGAGCGAAACGTCCACCGATCCACTCGTCTCCAGCAACACCATCTTGCCCAAGTCGCATAGTCGCGCCATCAACGGAAACACATTCGGCTGCAATAGCGGCTCGCCACCTGTGATTTCGACGAGTGGACAATTGTATTCCAGCACCTTCACGATCACATCGCTGAGCTTCATCGGCGCCCCTTCGTGAAACGAATACGTCGTGTCGCACCACGTGCATCGCAGATTGCACGCCGTCAACCGCACAAACACGCACGGCAGCCCCGCGAACGACGACTCGCCCTGAATGCTATGAAAAATCTCGTTGATGACAAGGGTATCGGCCACAACCTGAAGCTAGCAAAACCGTGGTGTCCCGTCAATTTATAGGGTTGTTATAGGCCGCGTGCCCTCACACGGCGTTCCGTTGTCATTAGCAGGGCGCGGCGTTATTCGGGTTGAATCTTCACAGCTTTCCCGGTCCTCGCCGATTCATACAGCGCTTCCATCAATAGCGCCTGTCGCAATCCCCAAATTGCCGGAGCGGGATCTTCGGCCCGGCCGAGCACGCAATCGATAAACCACTGCTGCAATGAGGGCACGGGGGATATGGCGGGATACTTCACGGGCTTGCCGTCGGCGCCCCATTGTTGCAACCGTCCACCATGAATCCCCGTTTGCACTTCACCTTTTGTCATGGAGACACGGATGCCTTCTTCCCATCCGACCACCGAATCGCCATTGATGAGCGCGGTGCCAAGCGCGCCGTTCTCATACCGAATTGACGCGCTGCAGGTAATGTCGACAGGTGCGCTGCGGTTGTCCGTCCAAGCGAACACTTCACGCGGACGAAGATTGGTCAGGTAAAGGAGCGCGTTGAACGCGTGTGCGCCGCTATCGTACGCCATCCCTCCGCCCGCCACCTTCGGTTCCTGCCGCCACGTACCCGTCGTCCCACGTTTCCAGGCCTGCGCCACAAACGCATCCGCCGCGACCACGTCGCCCAACTCTCCCCGCTCCATTAAGACCCGAATATATTGAAACTCCGCCGTAAATGTACCGGGAAACGCTACGCTCACAATCCGTTTCTTTTTCGCCGCGCGTTTGATGATACTCCGCGCGTCCTCGGACGTGATCACCATCGGCTTTTCCACCAACACATGAAGCCCCGCGTCGAGCGAGTCGCTCACCTGCTGGAAGTGATCGGCGTGCGGCGTCACGACGAGCACGGCGTCCATCGGTACCTTGGCCAGCATGTCCTCGTAATTGGCAAACGTCGGTAGCTTCCTCTTGATGGGATCAAAAATCTCCCGCTGATAGCGGTCGAGGTTTTCCGCACGCGTGTCGCAGAGCGCAACAATCTCCGCATCCTGCACCTGCGTGGTGTACATTTTCCCATGATAGCGGCTCATGCCGCCGCAACCGATGATACCTAATCGAACCTTTTTCATATTGAGAGCGGAGCCTAGCAAATGGGCTTGCCCTCGGCAATCTATCCGGCAACGATGCTCAGGTGACGAAATTGACGCCAGACCAGTTTGCCGTCGTAATGCGTGAGGTCGAGTGGATGATCGGGGAAAGGGAACGCGACGAGGTGTGGCGCGTGCTCAAGATGTTCGCCGATGGCCGCTTCAACTTCGGTCAGTGTGATTTTCCACCCGCGGTCCACGATGAGTTCGAGAAGCTGGGGACGACACGGCGGAAAGATTACGTGACCCTACTCAATCAACTGGAGGGCATTTGTGGGGCGAGCGGCCCGCTTGCCAATTTCCCAACGACGGCAGGCGGGTCGCCGGCCCTACAATCGGCATTCGAAATTCACCGGATTGGTGAAATCCATCACGACGGTCGACTGTTTCCCCTGGTGAAACTCGTCACGAAACCAGCGATCTCACCCTACACTGTGCAGGTTCCGATCTGCCTGGTGGCGGGCGTGCATGGCGACGAACCCGACGGCATTCTCGCGGCCTTGGAGTTTGCTCGGCGGCTGGCACGAAGTCCGCAACTCGTGTCCAACTATTCGCTGACGATTTATCCGTGCGTGAACCCGGTCGGATATGAACGCATGACGCGAGAAAATGGAAATGGCAAGGACCTCAATCGGGAGTTCTTCCGCAAGAGCCGGGAAGAAGAAGTGGTCGTCATGGAACGCGAGTTGCACGCGCACGAGTTCACGGGATTCATTAGCGGCCACAGCGATTTCGAGTCGTTCGGCCTGTACGCCTATGCCACGGGAGCTGTATTGAGCGAACGATTGGCAAAGCCGGCGCTCTTTCAAGCCAGCGGCGTCATTCCCATCAATACCGACGCGATAATTGATGGTCATCCGGCGGAGAACGGGATCATCAACCAGAAATTTCCCGGCTCGCTCGGCCCGCTGTCAAAAGGCGCGACCGAGCCATTCGACATCACCATCGAGACCCCGAATCTTTTCGCGCTCACCAAACGCGTCGAAGCCCTGGCGATCGCCTTTGAAACCATTCTCCACGAATACCGCGCCGTTGCGTCGGAGGCAATGTACTTATAGCCAATACAGAGGTGAGAATCAGAGGCTCGCCGAAAAATACAGGAAATTACGGTTGATTCTCTGTCGGGAGAAGGAATATTGAATGGTGGTTGCGGTCGCCAGGAGGTGTTCCGTAAGCGGACGATGTGAAAAGGAGCGTAGATTGAATCGAGGTAACGCATGAAAGTGCTAAAATTCTTTGTGGGAGTGATTATATTCGGGGCACTCATCACGGTCGTCCAGCTTGCCGATTCTCCACTGGATACTCCTGTGGCAAGATTCCAACAGTTGCCGGACATCAGCGTGACGCAGATGGCGGAAGCCGAATGGGCGGTGGGGCGTGTCAGCTCGGCGTTGCTACTGTTCGATTACGCCGTCGAGAACAATCTGCCAGAAAAAGCGCGGACGATGGAAGCGCGCCAGAAAGTGTTTGCGCAACTGGCCAGCGAGAACACGCCCGCAAGCCGGTTGAAAGCCACCGGCTGGACGGCGGCACTGGCGGGAGGAAGTTCATTTGAGAATCTGGCCGGTACCACCGTAGCCGACGCCGCGCTGTATGGAGATATTGCCCAAGTGGCACGGCAGGGCGGGTTCGAGGGAAATCAGGATGACTTCATCGCGGCCCTCAACAGCATTGCCAGCATGTCCACCGTGTTTCCCGCAGCCGACGGCACGATCATTCTCGCCAAGGCGGCACGACAGGCCGGCGCGATCAATGAGTCCCTGCTCAACCAATTAAACCAGATGCTGGGGATGATGCGGGCTGACCCGAAGTCCGGATTGGCAGTGGAGAAGTTCAAAGATAATTTCATGCCCCTCTTCGAGCTGGCCAGACAGTGTCGCACGTGGGGTGAGTTTGAGACGATCCTGCGCCATGCCGACAGTCCCGACCAGTTGAAGGTGCTGACGAAGATGGCGTCGATGACGCCGTCCGCGTCCAAACGGCTCGCCCAAGTCCTGGCGGTGGCGGGCGGCGAGGGAAGAGCCACGGCGTCCGTGTGCATCGATCTTGTCATGCGGCAAGGACCAAAGGGACTGGACCTGTTATACGCGGCCATCGGCAAAGGGCCGGCTGGGCTGAAGTTTGTGGCGGGTCATCCTGAGTTGACTCCGCAGAGTCTGGCAAGCGTCACGAAATCGCGATCGCCGGCGCTGGAGTCGATACAGGACAGTTACCAATCGCTTCGATATCACTACGGAGCCGGTATCTCGACGGCGAAATACATCCTGATTGCGATTCTGTCAGGTCTACTGATCCTCGTGGTGGTGCCCGGCCGCTATCTGGAAAAACTCATCGCAAGGCCCGGAACGGCACTCGCCGCCCCAAGCTCGGCCCATTTTTTGGCCACGGCGTTGGTTGTCGGATTGGTGCTGAGCGTGTTGATCTATTTATTGTCGATGGCGATGCGCCCTGCCATGGAGCAGCCCGCAGCAATGACCGGCACTGGCGAGGCTGTTGGATCTGCCATCGCTGCTCAAGGAGCCGACAGCGCGTTCTTGTCGGGAACCGTTGTGCTGTTGTCGCTGCTGGTGCACGCCGTTGTGTGGTTCTACGTGAGGGGCAAGATTCGCGTGGTTGAAGATGACGAAGCCGCTACAGTGGACTTGCGGTTGCGGCGCTTGGAGAACCTCGATATCTTTCTGGACCTGCCTCTGTTCACAGGATTGGCGCTCACCGTCGTCGCGTTCATTCTCATCACGCTGAATGCCGGGATGAGCCGTCACTTTGCCTACACCTCAACGGTCGTGGGCATCTTGTCGGCGGTTTCGCTGCGAATACGGTATGTGTATCCGTTGAAGGAGCGGTTGATTCACGTGAAGTGATCGGTGGGACACGATGAAAACCTCCGTCCTGATCGTCATGCTCGACTTTCTGGTGTGCTCGCTGCTGATGTTCATCATCGGCACGGGCGGCGCGCAGACGCAGTTCGCCACGTCGACACCGCCGGTCAATGAACAGTTTTCGGCCGCAGCGATGCAGGCGCAGCAGGAGGAATGGAACCGTACGTACGAACAGCAGACGTTGCTCACCCAGCTCAATTCGACTACAACGGAAAATCAGCAACTGCGCGGCCGGCTCAGCGAGACGACCGCCACACTCGCCGAACGCGAAGCCAACCTAAAAGCCATCTCCGAGGAAAAGGCGCGGGTGGAACAGGCCAAGGCGCAGACGGAAGAGGCGTTGTCGAATGTGGCGACGCAACTGACCCGCGTGAGCGCCGAACGCGAAACATTGCAGAAGGAAGGGGAGGCGGCCAAAGAAAGTTTGTCGAAACTTCAAACCGAGATGACCGGTTTGCAGACCGAGCAGACCAGACTCCAGCAGGAAAAGACGCAACTCGCGGAGCACGCTCAGCAATTGGGGCAGACGGTCGCCAGCCAGCAGGCGACCATCAGCACGTTGAGCGAAGAAGTGCGCGCGTCTCAGGTGCGGATGGAGACGCAACTTACCGATGTCGCCAAAGGCCAGCAGGAAATGGGGACCACGCTGACCCAATTGGATGAGTTTGCGCGCACGCTGCCGGCGACCATCCAAAAGAGCGTCGCTGGTGTTCATGACGACCAACAGGCCATGCAGCAGAACGTCGCCGCTCTAGCCGAGGACGTGAAAAACATGCAGTCGGGGCTTAGTGCCGACGAAAAGGCGCGCTTGATGCAAGCCGTTACCGATGTAGCCAAAGGACAGCAGGATCTGCAGTCGCAACTCGACTCGCTGATCAAAGCCGGACAGAACAATCAGGTCGGCAAGAGCCTGGATGCCATTCAGACAGGTCAGGAATCGTTGCGGGAGCAGGCTGCGAAGTTGGGCGATCAGATTGAATCGATCAAAGCCCGCGGCCCGGGCCCTTACAAGGCCGTCAAGGGCGCGCGCCTCGAACTGCATGTGGCCATTGCGAAACGCGACTCCTACGAGTCTCCGATTTCACGCTTCAGGTCCGCAGCTTATCCGCCGGTCGTCAACGTGGATGGTCGTTCCTTCATCATCGCCAACGCGCAGACGCTCGGCTTCGGCTGGTGGGCGTTGGGCGGCGGCGACGGTGAGATGACGCAACTCGGCTACACCGTCAATCCCGTCGGTGATGCGTCTTCGTCCACGCGGTTGACCCCGCCGGCGTGCGTCTTGCAGGCCAATCCACACGTGGTCGCGATCGGACTGGATCATCCGCTGCCCGGCCTCACCACCATGGAGTTGGCAGGACCGGACGCCGCGCTGCAAAACACCGACCAACATAAGCTCCACGTTTTCAAGAGCACAGCGGCGGGACTGAGTTTTGAAGTCGATACCACCCCCGATCTGGCTGACCCACGCTACTTGGTGCTCCAACGCCCCCTCCGCGGCGTGGCGGCTTGGTTTCAAAACCCCGCCTACCGCCCCGATGTAGGCGATTACGTCGTGACCGACGACGGCAAACTGGTCGGCATCATGGTCAGCCGCGAACGCTGCTTCCTCATCGCCAAAGACACCCTCGTCAATTGCGCCCTGACAGTCCCGCTCACGGACGGCCCACACTTCCTGACAGCCATCGAGCAGTACCGAAGACTGAAGTAACGCCAGCAATTGAAAACCAAATTCATCGCGCACGCCTGTGTTGGCAGGATCGTCGTGCGGCCGATTTTCATCTTATCAAGGCCACCCTGCCCCGGTTTGGGAGTCAACCAAACCGGGACAAGGCCAGAATTTTTATTCAACGTGCGGTCAAACGAAACTCACCTTCAGCAACTGTGGCGCTTCGATCAACGCCTGTGAAATGATGCTGTTCGCGCTGTTGACCATGTTGACGGTATTGCCCACTCCGGCATTTTCCTGGACATTCTTTGCAGTGTAGGCGTAGGCCTCATCAAAAAAGGTGGCGCCATAATCGCAAAGCGCGGATTGGCCGCCGTTGACGGTCGGAGCTTCCAAGATCCACTCCGCGCAATTGCCATTGAAGGTTGCGCCGCTGGGGATGGTGATCTGGAAGGAGACGTGCGTATTGGTGCTAAGATTGGTCAGATAAATCGTGGCCGTCGCGGCACCCGTAGAGCAAATCAGGCAGGTCATATAGTCGCCCGATGTAACCGGCAGGTTGGTTATGGTGACCGAGGAATTAGGAAACCATTCCCACCACGCTGCCACAGCCTTATGCGCGACGCCGTTTTGCACCAAGACGTCCGAGTCAGTGCCCGCCTGTAAAACATCGTTTGAACCCCAGCCATCAATGCCGATCCAAGCCGAAGAATAATACCATTGTCCGGTCGGCAGGCCCGGCGGCTGGTTGGGATCGGGCACAATCCAATTGCCGGTGATCCATTTGAACGTGTCGCCGGCCGGACTGGGAACCACACCGCCCGACCAGTTGGTCGAAGTGGAAGTACCGTCCTTGATGTCCACCCGATTTGCGACCGGCCGATGCTGCTTGTTTTCGTTTTTCAAAAACTCCGGGACAATGTGAGTCAGTTTCTTTGAATACACCTTGTGCCATTTCTTGTATAGCTCCGGGTCCTTGTCCTTGTCGGGCCGTGGCGCGACGCCATGGTGCAACAGTTTGCTGGGCGGAGCTGTCAACGGGTCAAAACCCTCGGGCGGGACTTCAAAGGTGGTTAATTTAAGTTCCCCGATGCTGGTCTCAGTTTTTTTGTTTGGCATACTATCCCTTTTGGTTGGTTGTTATTGCCTACACATGCGCTTTTCGGCTTCTGCGCCTTGTCTCGATCGCTTTTAGGAAGGCCCCAAGGTTGTCTTTCAAAACCTCCGCGTCTAGCTCAACAGGCTAATGTCTCCCACTAAGATTTTGTCGGTCTTTTTAGCAACGACCATTTTCAACGCGAGCGTGATGGCGCCGTTAAGCGTGAGTGGACCCTTGGTTACGCTCGTGTAGCGCACGGGTGTCGGCGACAGCAGGTTGGTCGGGTCGTCATGCACCACCAGCGCCGTGTTTGGCGTGGTCATTTCCGTCAACCGGGTTTGTGAAATATACGTGCCCTTTGGTGAGCCGATGATCTGGTAGCAGACCACCACGGCTTTGATGATGAGGCCGCTTGGAACAGTAAGTCCGAGCAGCACCCATTGGAAATCGTCTTCCCCGACCGGGCTGCCAGCCGTCACGACTATGGCAGTACTTGGACTCGAGTAAGGTGCGACGCTTAATTTTGAGGGTGGTCCAGCCGGTCCGACGGCAACAGCACTTAGTGGACTGAACAATATTGCACTCATATAATTTCTTTCCGTTGCTGTTTGTTGTTTGTTTCTCCGCCCTCGCGTGAAGGCAGGAAATCCATCTGCAGACACAGACTGATGTTGGTCGACATTTCTCTTATGACGTACGCCCGGCGACTATCGCGGCCCATTCAGTCTTATTAACCAGCACAGTATCCTTTCTGACAGCGCCATCGAGTTGACTTATGAAGCGAACCCGGGAAATCTGGGATTAGGTCGCTCCAGATGATTGGCTCGGCTCGCTCGCCATCCACTTATCCAAGTGTTAGCCGTGCCTATATCAAACACGCGTCCTTCTTGTCTATCAGGGTTTCCCTGATTTTGTTGTAAGGTTTTCCACTACAAACCGGAGGCCTACTTTTACTGACCGGGGTGCACTCCCGGGGTTTAGGCAGCCGTGAAAACGCCTGCTGCCGCGCTCCCGGCTTCTACGCGAGTCGCGGGCAACCGCTACAATCAACTCGTGCAGAAGACGTGCTAATTCTTCGCTTGGATGGCGGCTGCAGCCGTTGCGGGCGGGGCTTCGGCGAATTTTTCTTCGAAGAATCTCATGATACTGAGGCGATGGGCGGGGAGGACGAGGATTGAGGTGTAATGGCCGAGCGGGACGAAGTCGGCTCGTGGTTTACCCAGGGCGCGCCAGAGTTTGACCTGATACTTGGTGGGGACGGAACTGTCGAAGCGGGCAATCAGCATGAGGACGTTGTCGCGGGCGACGTACGGCGCCAGTTTGATCGGGTCGGTGCGAATGATGTCGCGCAGGGCTTCATAGAGTTCCTGGTTATTCAGGCCATGGTCCTCCTTGCTGCGTTTCCAACTCCGACGGAGACTGTGTTCCTCCGATAATCTCATCACTCCTGCGAGAGGGCCGCCAGCCAAATCAATGACGCAGATTTTAATGCGTGGTTCGACCGCCGCGAGGGAGGCCGTGATGATGGCCCCGTAGCTGATACCGAACGCCGCGACGCGGTCTTTGTCGACGCCCGGTTGGGCCAGCAGCCAATCCAACGCCTGTCGGTGGCGCGTTACAGCGGTGTGCAGGGAATCTTCCACTTGCGTGAGCGGCCCGGCGGGATCGAAATCGAAACGGGCGCGTTTGACGATGGCGGCATGGTATCCGCAACTGGCAAAAACCCGGGCGCATCCATCGACGACGATGGTGTCGCTGCCGCGAATGGGGGAGATCAGAATCAGTGGTTGGTGCACGGCGGCGACGGGGGCATACCACACGATGCGAATCGGGTCATGTGGGGAGCCGGCCACGGGCAGCGTTATTTCCTTGACCGTGTACGACGGGTTCCGCTCGGTCACACGAACCTCGGCCTTCGACTCGAGCGGCGAATAGCAATAATAGTCCTGGAGGTCGGGGGGCAACGGAAGTGCCGCATGGGGAGAGCCAGACCCCCGATATGACGCGCAGCCCGCCGTCGCCATCAGCATGGCGATTGAAATTGTCATTCCGGGACGATTCATTGATGCAATGCAAATTAGCATGGTTTGGGCCAACGCGCTTGGTGCAGAACCGATTGACGCGGACTCGTCAGGATGCGTATTTTGGGCGCGAAAACAGCCATCGCGAGCCCTCGATTCGCTGCCGCAAGAGTGTGTCGGACAGCGCCTTGACAAGGTTCCGCAATCCTGTTACGTAGATTGTGAAAATTGGAACAAGGGTCGCGGAGTCGGTCGTGCCATGGGGTCGGTTGCATGAAAGATTCATACATAGCGCAGTATCTATTTATCGGCGTGTTCCTGCTGGTCGCAGTCGCGTTTCCGCTGCTGCCGCTTGTTGTGGCACGGCTGGTTGCCCCGCGTCGTCCCACACAAACGAAGAACGACACCTACGAATGCGGGCTGAGTTCCAAGGGCGATGCGTGGGTCCAGTTCCGCGTTGGGTACTACATTTACGCGTTGGTGTACGTGATTTTCGCGGTGGAAACGGTCTTTCTATACCCGTGGGCAGTGGCATTTGCTCATTTGGAATTTGGGGCGTTCATCGCAATGATGGTATTTGTGCTGCTGCTGGTTGAAGGGCTGGTTTACGCGTGGGCCAAGGGCGCGCTGGATTGGAAATAACATGGCGGTTGACGAAGGTCTGAAGAGCGAACTGCAGAAACAGGGGATTTTTGTTCTCCCTTTCGAGCAGCTTTACAATTGGGGCCGCAAATCCTCAATCTGGCCGCTGCAGTTCGGACTGGCCTGTTGCGCCATCGAAATGATCGCCAGCGCCGCCTCGCGGTACGATCTGGCGCGGTTCGGCGCCGAGGTCTTCCGGGCCACGCCCCGACAAGCGGACCTCATGATCGTGGCAGGCACGGTCACAAAGAAAATGGCCCCGCAGGTTGTCCGTCTTTACAACCAGATGCCCGAGCCAAAGTATTGCATCGCCATGGGCGCATGCGCGATTTCGGGCGGCCCGTTCAAGGACGGCTACAATGTATTGAAGGGCATTGACCGTTATGTTCCCGTAGACGTACATATCCCCGGCTGCCCGCCGCGACCGGAGGCGTTGATTCATGCCATCATGACGCTCCAGCGAAAGATCGCGAACCAGCATCTGGACAAGAAACAAGCCGATTTGCGCTGGTACGACAAGAATGCGGCAGAGGAATATCCGATTCCGTCCTTCGGCGAACACGATTTGCATCCGCCCGCGAACCGCGAGTTGTGGCACCCGCCGCGTGACTACCGTGACGTCCTGCTGGATGAGGTTAAAAAAAGCTGATGGAAGCGATCGAGAAAATCAAAGATCTCGCGGCCCAAACCGTATCCGGCGCGAAAATCGAAATCATCAATTCTACCCCAGCAGCACAGCAGCCGGCCTTGCTGGTGGATCGTGAGCACATCTATGCTGTTGCCAAGTTTCTGAAGGAAGACCTGCGGTTTCAGATGGACTTTTGTTCGTGCGTGACCGGTGTTGATTATTTGCCGAAAGCCGACAAACCGGGCTGCATCGAGATCGTGTACCATTTGTATTCGGTCGCGCAGCGGCAGGGGCCGCTGGTACTGAAAGTGCGCGCGCCGCGCGAGTTGGAACAGTGCCACGTGCCATCATTGACCCCACTGTGGCGCGGGTGTGAATTTCAGGAGCGGGAGGCGTACGATTTGTACGGCGTGAAATTTGACGGTCATCCCGATTTGCGGCGCATTTTGATGTGGGATGAGTTCACGGATTATCCAATGCGCAAGGACTATGTACCACCGGCGGATTACGAATGGGAGCCGACGCCGCACGATGACACGTTGCAGCGCGCGGTGGACGAGGGTGGAATCATGCCGCCGACGGCGCGCGAAGAGTTGGCGAAGGCGAAGAAGAAATGATTCAGCCTCTCACAGATGAGAAACCGTACACGCTGACGCCGGGGTCTGATGGTTTGATCGAGACCCAGACGTTGGAAGTCTCCATCGGCCCGCAGCATCCAAGCACGCATGGCGTGTTCCGCATGGATTGCGTGCTGGATGGGGAAACGGTCGTCGCGCTCAAGCCCGTGATGGGCTACCTGCATCGCAATCACGAGCAACTGGCCGAGAAGATGGTCTGGCTCGGCTCGATGCCATACACGGACCGGCTCGACTATTTCAATTCGATGACCAACAACTGGGCGTACGCGCTCGCGGTCGAGAAGCTGGCGGGCATCAAGGTTCCCGAGCGCGCCGAATACATCCGCGTAATCATGTCGGAGTTGACGCGTCTGTTGAATCACACGTGTGTGATCGGTTTCATGCTGCAGGACCTCGGCGCGTGGGGCACGCCATTGCTGTACGCTTTTCGCGAGCGGGAGAAGATTCTCGATTTGTTTGAGGCCGTGAGCGGCTCACGCATGATGTGCAATTACATGCGGTTCGGCGGCGTGCGCGTAAACCTGACAGACCAGGATCTGGTCGTGGCAAAGGACATCGTGTCCCGCTACCCGGGCTTCCTGGATGAATTCGAGAAACTGCTCACGAGCAACGAAGTTCTCCTGGCGCGCACACAGCGCGTGGGCATTTTGCCCAAGGAACTGGCCATCAACGCCAGCATCAGTGGCCCGGTGGCGCGCGCCAGCGGCGTCGAGTACGACGTGCGCAAGGTAGACAAGTATGGCGTCTATGGACGCTTCGATTTCCGCGTGCCGGTTGGCGACATCGGCGACGTGTACGACCGCTATTACATCCGTGTACTGGAGATGCGGGAAAGCCTGAAGATTCTCCAGCAGGCGCTGCGCGACATCCCGCAAGGCCCACACATTGCGCCCGAAGTGAAACTGCGCAATTTCAAAGTCCCGCCGGGCGATGGCTATGGCCGCATCGAAGCGCCGAAGGGTGAACTTGGTTTCTATCTGGTTTCGGAAGAGGGTGGCGGCAAGCAGCCCTATCGCTATCATGTGCGGCCGCCGAGCTTCGTCAATCTGACAACTCTCGAAGACATGTGCCTGGGGCATAAAGTCGCCGATGTGGTCATTGTTCTAGGCAGCATCGACATCGTGTTAGGGGAGGTGGATCGGTAATGGGCTTCATTGGCAAAGGCTTGTTTGAGGGAATGATCGTCACCGCACGAAACTTCGTCGGCAGCTATTTTGACAAAGAGCGGATGGTGACGGTGCAGTACCCCGAGGAACGCGTCCAAGTCCCCGAAAACTCGCGCACGTTTCCGTTCCTGGTATTCGACGACGACAAGGATCCCGCGGGCACGATGCGGTGCGTGGCGTGCAAGATTTGCGAAACCGATTGCCCGCCGCAGTGCATTTACATCGTCATGGACCGTGACGAAAAGGGCAAGCCGTTGCAGCGCCCGAAGGCATTCGATATCGACATCAGCGTTTGTATGCAGTGCCAGATTTGCGTGGAAGTCTGCCCGTTCGACGCGATCAAGATGGATAATGACTACGAGAAATCACAGTACGGGCGGTTCGACGAACTCGTCGAGCATCTGCCCCAACTGCTGAAGTCGAACGAGTATTACAACAGAATCAAGCCGACCGAAGCGACGGGGGTCGATGCCAAGCTGAAGGCTGACAAGGAGAAAAAAGCCAAGAAAGCCGCTCCAGCCACTGCCGTAAAACCTGCGGCTCCGGTACCCAAGCCCGTAGCACCAGCGGCGCCAAAGCCGGCCGCGGCGGCAGTTCCAGCAGCCAGAATTGCCATTCCTGAAGACGCGCCATTCACACCCGAGCAACGTCAATGGCTCAGCGGATTTCTCAGCGGGGTCGGTGGCAGTGGGACGGGCGTTGCGCCCGCAACTGCTCTACCTGCACCTACAGGCGAGGCGACGGCGCCGGTTGCCGAGGCAGCAGCACCAGCCGATGCTGCGCCGGCTGCGGAAGCTCCGGCCGGTGGTTGGCCATGGCACGATCCGGGACTCGGAATGCAACAACGGCTCGATCTGGCGAAAGACACGCCGCTGGCGGATAAATTGATGGCGGCGATGGCGCAGACGGATTGTCATGCCTGCGGGTATGATTGCCGCGGGTACGCCGATGCGATTGCGAATGGTGCGGAAAGTGATTTGTCCCTGTGCCTGCCCGGGGAAGCAGAAACGGCCAATATGCTGAAGAAGTTAATGGAGGGGGCGGGCAAAACGTAAGGGCGGTCGCTTTACCGTCATTCTGAGCGAAGCGAAGAATCTCGGTGGCCTGGCGGTAGACCCTTCGCTCTGCGAGGGATGACGGGGTGGGGCTGGAAGCAAGTTTGACAGGGAGTGAGGGTTTTCCTATAAGAAGCGCGCCCGAGTTGGGCCGCCTAACGAAGCAATGGATCAAGTTTACAAAGTCGCACCACAATTGTTGATGTTTTTGTCCTACCTGCTGGGGTGGCTGCCCCGGATCGGGAAGCCGATTGCCGCTTTCTTGAGTAATCCACCGGAGTGGGTGCTCGTTGCCCTGGCCATCGCCATTCCCATCGGTTTCGTCATGGCCGTGTTCCCTGGTATTTTCGCCTATACCACGCTCGTCGAGCGCAAGGCCCTGGGCCGAATCCAAAATCGTATCGGGCCAAACCGCGTTGGCCGGTGGGGCATCCTGCAGCCGATTGCTGATGGCGTGAAGCTGCTCACCAAGGAAGACATCGTGCCGCGGCGCGCCGACAAATTCGTCCATTTTCTTGCGCCGGTCATTGCCGTGATTCCTTCGGTCTTGCTGTTTTCCGTGGTGCCGGTTGGCATGGGGTTGGTTCCGGTCGACCTCAACATTGGCATCCTGTTCGCCTTCGCAGTCAGCACGGCAAGCGTGCTGGCGCTGTTCATGGGCGGATGGGCGTCGCGTAACAAGTTTTCGTTGCTGGGTGCGATGCGCGCGGTCGCGCAAGTGGTTTCGTATGAAGTGCCGATGGTGCTGGCGGCGGTGGCGGTGGTCATGGTCGTCGGTTCGCTCTCGACCGTGCGCATTGCCCAGGCACAAAGCGGGGGCATTCTCAACATCACCAATTGGTTTGTGTTCCGGCCGTGGGGATTGGTCGGCTTCGTGTTGTTCACCATTGGCGCCATGGCGGAGTCCGCGCGTACGCCGTTTGACATTCCCGAGGCCGAATCCGAAATCATCGCCGGTTATCATACGGAGTACAGCGGCTTCAAGTTTGCGTTGTTCCAACTGGGCGAATACCTCGCCTCCATCGCGATGGCGGGCATCACGGTGACCATGTTCCTGGGCGGGTACAACGGTCCGGGGAGCGGCCCGGGGTTCCTTGGCGGGTTGATCTCGATGTTCTGGTTCTTCGCGAAACTGGCGTTCATGATTGTGATCACCATCTGGATTCGCGGTACGTGGCCGCGGGTACGCGTCGACCAGTTGATGGGGTTTGCCTGGAAAGTCCTGCTGCCGATGTCGATCGTGAACATCGTCGCGGTGGGCTTCTGGCATTACCTGACGATTCGGCCAATTGCCTGGCTGCTGACCACGTCGTGGCTTGTAGCGTGGTTCATTGTACTCTCGAAACTGGCGGCCACGGAGAAGTTCGCGCCGCGAACGTACCGCTACGCCTCCTGATCGCCATGGATACCATCTTCTGGATTTTATCGATAATCACGATCATTGGCGCGGTCATGGCGATCACGCTGCGCAATCTCATACATTGCGTGCTGTCGTTGATCCTGTTTTTCCTCGGTATCGCCGGGCATTACTTCCTGTTACGCGCGGACTTTCTGGGCGCGGTGCAGGTGCTCATTTACATCGGCGCCGTGGCGGTGCTCATGCTGTTTGCGATCATGCTGACGCGGCATGTCACGGGTGACGAAGGTCCACGCGAGGTGTTGGGCGGCAAGTGGTGGGCGGGGATGGGGACGGCCGTCATCATCGCCGGCTTGTTGTGGGCCATCATTCGCAAGGACCAGATTGCGCAAGCGCTGCCGGCCGGCGTCGCGAAAACGTCGGTGGCTGAGATCGGCAAAGCGCTGGTCGGCGATTGGGTCGTGCCGTTTGAAGCAATGGCGGTGCTACTGACTGCGGCGTTGATCGGCGCGGTGGTCATCGCGCTGGAGGAGGTCATCCGCAAACGATGAGTATTCCCCTCGGCTATTATCTCATGCTCTCGGCGTTTCTGTTTGCCATCGGCCTGTGCGGCGCGTTGTCTCGCAAAAATGCCATCATCGTATTGATCGGCATCGAAATCATGTTCAATGCGGGCATTTTGAATTTCGTCGTCTTCTGGCACTACAAGTATTTTGCCGTGTTGACCGCACAGATGTTTGCCATTTTTGCGATCTCCATCGCCGCTGCGGAATCGGCTGTTGGATTGGCGTTGGTGATCGCCGTGTATCGGTACTATAGGTCGGTGGATGTCGATCAGATGACGAGTTTGAAGGGATAGGATGGATCACGCGGACTACCTCCAGCATTTGACGCGGCAGCAGTGGTTGATTCCGTTGTTTCCGCTTGTGGCGGCGGCAATCCAGTCGTTGCTGAAGCGGCCGGCCCGCAAGCTGTCGGCGGCGCTGACAATCATCGCCATGGGGTTGTCCTGTATTTTCGCGGTGCGGGCGTTCCTGGCGACAATCGGCGGTGGCGAACACCACGAAGTCGTACGCACGGTATTCAACTTCACGTGGTTCAAGTTCAGTGATACCGCATCACTCGACCTGGGATTCATTCTCGACCCGTTGACGGCCGGCATGGCCGCGATGGTGACGTTCGTCGGGTTTTGGATTTTTGTGAACGCGACGGGTTACATGCACGATGACGAGAATTTTACCCGGTTCTTCTGCTTTCTGTCGCTGTTCGCGGCCTCGATGCTGGGGTTGGTCATCTCGAACAACCTGCTCATGCTCTTCATGTGCTGGGAATTGGTCGGCTTGTGCAGCTATCTGCTCATCGGGTTTTGGTATTTCAAGCCATCCGCCGCCGCCGCGATGAAGAAGGCGTTCATCGCGACACGCATCGGGGACGTTGGGTTCTTCCTCGGCATCCTGATGCTGTACTGGAAATCAGGCACATTGAACCTGTACACGCACGACCCAATTCACCCCGGCGCTCTGGAACAAGCCGGGGCGCTGGCCCAACTGACCGGCTGGTGGGGGTTGTCCGCCGCGAGCACGATTGCGTTCCTGCTCTTTATCGGCGCGATGGGGAAGAGCGCGCAATTTCCGTTGCATGTGTGGCTGCCAGACGCGATGGAAGGTCCGACACCGGTCAGCGCGCTCATCCATGCGGCCACAATGGTGGCGGCGGGTGTGTTCATGATCGGTCGAATGTACCCGCTGTTCACGGCGGAACCGGGGGCATGGGTGATGGACTTCGTGATGTGGATCGGTTGCATCACCGCGGTGTTTTCCGCGACGATTGCGGTGGCACAATTCGACATCAAACGCGTGCTCGCGTATTCCACGTGCTCGCAACTCGGCTTCATGGTAATGGGACTTGGCGCCCACAGTCTCGTGGCAGGGCAATTTCACTTGCTGACACACGCCTTTTTCAAGGCGCTGCTGTTCCTCGGTGCAGGCTGCGTCATCGTCGGTACGCACCACGAGCAGGACATGCGCAAAATGGGCGGTCTGCGCAAATACATGCCGATCACTTTCCTGTGTTACGTCATCGGCACGCTGGCGTTGTCGGGCTTTCCGCTGACGGCGGGCTTCTTCAGCAAGGACGAGATTCTGCTCGCGACCTACCATCACAGCAAGCTGGCGTGGATTTTGGGGACATTTGCGGCGTTCCTGACGGCGTTTTACATGACGCGACAAATCTTCATGGTGTTTTTCGGGCGGTGGCGTGGCGGAGATGAAGATCGCGGCCACGGTCAGGAACACAAGTCTCACGACGAGCGCGGTCATGAACACCACGAACCACACGAAGTCCCATGGAATATGTGGCTGCCCTTCGCCATGCTCAGCGTGTTTGCGCTCTTAATGGGATGGCTCGGGACACCGTGGTTCCATGACAACCTGTTTCATCATTACATTGCGCCAGAAGAGGTTGCGTCTGAGAGCAGCAACCTGGTTATGGGGTTGTCCATCGCGGTCGCGCTGTTTGGCATCCTCCTCGGCTGGTTAATCTACGGACGCAAGACCATGGAACATGCGACCGATCCGGATCCGTTGGCACCGACGCTCGGCGGACTGTTTGTGTTTCTAAACCACAAGTGGTACATCGACGAACTGTACGAAGCGACGGTCTATCGATTCACTGCCACCTGCGGCATGTTTTTCCGACTGTTCGACAAGCTGGTGGTGGACGGCATTCTTCACGCGATCGCGTGGGTTGTGTGGGCCATCTCCCAGGTCTTCCGTTGGGTGGGCGACGAGTTTTTCATCAACGGCGGTTTTGACTCGGGTTGTGAAAGCGTGCGGCTGGGCGGGAAGGTGCTGGCGAAATTGCAGAGCGGTCGAATGCAGAACTATTTCCGTGTTCTGAGCCTGGGAGCCGCGATTCTCTTGCTGATGTACTTCTTCACATGAGCCAGTTTACGCCACACATTCTGTCGATCATTACATTCACGCCGCTAATCGGCGCGGTGCTGGTCTTGTTGATGCCCAAGGGAAGCGACCGGGGGATCAAGCTGCTCGCCTTGATTGCCAGCCTTCTCTCGTTGGCGCTCACACACAACGTATGGAATCATTTTGATCCCAATGGCGGGATGATGTTCGAGGAGCGGTGGCAGTGGATTCCAGCGATGAACGTCGATTACCACCTCGGCGTTGACGGTCTGAGCATGACGATGGTTCTATTGACCGCTCTGATCATGCCACTGGCGTTGCTGGCCAGTTGGAAACAAGAGCGCAACGTGAAGCTGTTTTTCATCCTCTTTCTATTGCTGGAGACGGGAATGTTCGGCGTCTTCACGGCCCTCAATTTCTTTCATTGGTTCGTGTTCTGGGAACTCGGCCTGATTCCGATGTATTTCCTGATCAAGATTTGGGGTGCTGAGGATCGCACGTACGCGTCGTTCAAGTTCTTTGTCTACACGTTGGCCGGCAGCGTGGCGATGTTGTTGGCATTTGCGTTTATCTATCTGGCGACAAACACGCTGGACTTCTTGGAATTGCGCCATCTGGCGGCGACAAACCAACTGGCTCCCGCCCTTGCCAATCTCGTTGCCGATATCAATCAGAAAACAGGTCTCCACATCAATGCGACGTGCTTCGCCTCGCTGTTATTCTGGGGCACATTCCTCGGTTTCGCCATTAAAGTGCCGATCTGGCCTTTTCATACGTGGCTTCCGGACGCACACACTCAGGCGCCGACCGGCGGGTCGATGGTGCTGGCGGCGATCCTGCTAAAAATGGGTGTGTACGGTTTTCTGCGAATCATCCTCCCCATTTTCCCCGACCAGGTGCAGGCGCACGTGAACGTCCTGCTCTGCTTGGCCCTGGCCAGCATTGTCTTTGGCGCATACGCCGCACTGGCGCAGACGGATTTCAAACGGTTGGTGGCCTACTCGTCAGTGAACCACATGGGCTATGCGATGCTCGGCATTTTTGCGACCGTCGCCGCGGCTCCAAACGTGGCCGGCATGCTGGATGAGAAATCCGCCGCGCTCAACGGCGCGGTACTGCAGATGTTCAACCACGGGATCAGTTCGGCGGCGCTGTTTTTCCTCGTCGGCGTTATTTACGATCGCACACACACTCGCAAACTCGAGGAGTACGGTGGCCTACGAAAAATCATGCCCATCTATGCCGGCATACTTGGCATTTCGATGTTTTCATCGCTTGGCTTACCGGGACTGAACGGGTTCGTTGGCGAGTTTCTCATATTCAAAGGCGCGTTCCCTGTAGTCACTTTGGTCACTTCGTTGGCCACGATCGGGTTGGTGATTACGGGCGTGTTCCTGCTGGGGATGATGCAGAAGGTGTGCTTCGGCCCACTCAATGAGAAGTGGAAGGGACTGCCGGACATGAGTGCGCGCGAGATCTTCATCGGCGCGGTCCTAATGTTCTTTATGTTCTGGATCGGCATCTACCCGGGGCCGCTTATTAACGCGTCCAACACGGCTGTCGGGCAGTTGGTGCAGATCTTCCAGAAAACTCCCGAGGCCACGACGGCGCTGCTACGTTGACGAAATCATGCAAGTTGACTGGACAATTTATCTGACGTTTCTCGGCGTGGGAGTGATACTCCTGTTACCCCGCGACTCAAAGGACGTCATTCGGTGGGTGGCGCTCCTGACGGGAGCGGCCGCGTTGCTCGTCGCGCTGAAGAACTACTTCGACTACAACGACTGGGTCAATACCGAGATTGCGGCGCATGGCGCGCTAACCGATGGCTTCAAGCAAATCGTCAACGTCCCCTGGATTCCCGCGCTCAATGTGAATTACCACCTCGCGGTGGACGGCATCAGCTTTCCGCTTATCGTCCTGAACGGCTTCGTGTGCGTGACGGGCATCCTTTTCAGTTGGAACATCGAGACGCGCGTCAAAGAATTCTTCGCATTTTTCCTGACCCTGATCGCGGGTGTGTACGGCGTATTCATGTCGATGGACTTGTTTTTGTTGTTTGTGTTTTATGAGCTCGCGATCATCCCCAAGTATTTCGTCATCGCGATCTGGGGCTCCACCCGCAAAGAGTACGGCGCGATGAAGCTGGTGCTGTACTCATTCGTGGGCAGCGCGTTGGTGTTTATCGGGATTCTCGCCGTATTTTTCAATGCGGGTGGGCAAACGTTCGATGTCCTCGAACTCGTCAAGCATCCACTCGCGCGCGACGTGCAAATCTGGGTATTCCCCCTCATTTTCGTTGGGTTCGGTGTCCTGGCAGGCATGTGGCCCTTCCACACGTGGGCGCCGACAGGTCACGTGGCGGCGCCGACCGCGGCGTCCATGCTACTGGCGGGAGTGGTAATGAAACTTGGCTCATACGGCTGCTTCCGCGGCGCGATGCTTTTGTTCCCGCAGGGTCTTGAATACTGGAAATGGTGGATCGCTTGTCTGGCGGTCATCGGAATCGTGTACGGAGCTGCGGTGGCGCTGGTGCAAAAGGATTTCAAGTTTATCATCGGCTACTCGAGCGTAAGCCACATGGGATTTGTACTGCTCGGATTGGCAACGTTGAATCTCTTCGGCATGTCCGGGGCGATCCTCCAGATGTTCTCCCACGGCATCGTGGCGAGCCTGCTGTTCGCCGTGGTGGGGCGCATGGTGTACGACCGGACCCATACTCGTCAGTTGGATGAACTCGGTGGTTTGGCGAAAGTCATCCCCTTCGCGTGTGTGACGTTCGTGATTGGTGGCGCGGCGTCCATGGGTTTGCCGGGTTTCAGCGGATTTGTCGCGGAATACCAGATCCTCGTGGGCGCGTTCCGGATGAATCCGGTGCTGGCCATCGTCGCTGGTCTCAGTATTCCCCTTACAGTGGCGTACATTCTGAACGCCAACGACAAAGTGTTCATGGACCGTGACCAACCTGCGGGCAGCGGGCACGGGCACAGTCATAGCGGGGAAGGGGAGGCACACCCCGCCTTGCCTCCAATCACTGTGCCGGAAGGCGTCGCCGCAATCATTCTGATGGCGTTGCTCGTAATCATCGGCGTTTACCCATCGATCATGTTGAACATGATCAAGGCGAACGTCGCCTTGTTCCTACGGGGTGCATCATGATGCCCGCATCCTACTTTGAGATTCTGCGGGCCTTGAGCCCAGAAGCGATGTTGACGGTGACCGCGTTGGCAGCACTGACATTGGATCTGGCGTCACTGCGATACGCTGACGCGCCCGTGCGGACACGGACCATCGGTGCCACCGCGGTTGTCGGCCTGCTGGCGTCGATCATTCCCCTTTGGCAGCAATTCAATGCTCCGCGGACCGTGCTACTGGGCGGCACCTTGGCCGTGGATGATCTGGTCCTGTTCTTCAAACTTGTGATTGTCGCGCTGACGCTAGTCACGGTGCTGATTTCGATGGATTTCGACGTGGGCCGCCATGTCGGTGAGTATTTTGCGGTGATGTTGTTCGGCGCGGTCGGGATGATGTTGCTCATCAGCGCCGAGGAGTTGTTGACCATATTTGTCGCGCTGGAACTGACCAGCATCTCGTTGTACATCCTCACGGCATTTCACAAGGGTGAACTCCGATCACAAGAGGCCGCCGTCAAGTACTTCATGTTCGGCGCCATTTCATCGGCATTTTTGCTTTTTGGGCTGAGCTATGTCTACGGCGTGACGGGCACCACGAGTCTGACAGGGATCGCTGCGGCGGTGAAGGCCAACGGTGGGATGGAGATGAGTCCACTTCTGGCTACCGGGCTGTTGTTTACCATCATCGGATTCGGTTTCAAAGTCGCTGTGGTTCCGTTCCATCTCTGGGCTCCGGACGCGTACGAGGGCGCGCCGACTCCGGTGACAGCCTTCATTGCAACGGGTTCCAAAGTAGCCAGCTTCTTCGTTTTGTTGAAAGTTTTGTTCATCGGCTTCGCGGGTATGGAGGGCTCGGCGTTTTGGGGACATTTCACTTCTGGCTGGACGATGCTGCTGGCTGTTACGGCGGCGTTGAGCATGGTTCTCGGCAACTGCGCGGCCATCGTGCAACACAACGTGAAACGGATGCTGGCGTACTCCAGCATCGCACATGCGGGCTATATTTTCATCGGCCTGATTGCTGCGACAAAGATGGGGGCGACCTCGGTATTGTTCTACATCATCGTCTATGCGCTCACGAATCTCGGCGCGTTCGGAGTCGTCGCCGCATTATCGGGTCGGGCCGGTGGTGATGACATGCAGAACTTCAACGGGATGGCAAAACGAGCTCCGTTCCTCTCCTTGTTGATGCTGATCTTTGTGCTGTCGCTGGCCGGGGTTCCGCCGTTGGGCGGTTTTTTTGGGAAATTCTATCTGTTTGCATCCGCCGTTCAGCGCGATTCGCAGAGCTTCGGCCTTTTGTGGCTGGTCGTTCTGGGTATTCTTATGAGCGCGGTGTCGCTCTACTACTATCTGATTCTGCTCAAACACATGTACGTGCTCGATGGCTCCAGCCAAAGTCCGATCATCACACCAACGTATCTGAGCGTCGCCTTGGGCCTTGTCGCGCTGGCGGTGATTTTGCTGGGCGTCTATCCGAAGCCGATCCTTGAGCTTCTCAACGGCTTTGGCTACTCTAGTATCGCTGGTTTAATGCGATAAAGGTGCGGCCGAAAGAAGTGCGGCCCCCTGATCTTTCATGCACATCGACGGCTCAACGACAATTGTAGGCGTGTTTGGCGCTCCGATTGCGCACACCGCATCGCCGGCGATGCACAATGCCGCGTTCGAAGCGCTGGAAATGAATTGGGCCTACCTCGCCTTCCACGTCGATCCGCAGCATCTCCAAACTGCATTACGAGGAGCCCGCGATATGGGCATTGTGGGCATCAATCTGACCGTTCCCCACAAGATACTCGCGCTGGATTGTATCGACGAAATTGACGCCGAGGCACGCAAGTTGGGAGCGGTCAATACCGTGGCCGCCGAGAAGGGACAACTGCGTGGGTTCAACACGGACGGGTACGGCTTTCTGAAAGCGGTCAAGGAAGAGTTCAACTTGTCGATTCGTGGCAAGCGCGTCCTGGTGCTGGGTGCGGGCGGGGCAGGGCGGGGGATCGCCGTGAAATGCGCTCTGGACGGCGCTGCCAGAGTCATGGTTGCCAACCGAACGGCGGCGAAGATCGAACCCATCGCGCGCGAGATTCGCGGCACAAAGAGCGGGTTTTCGGCGCTTGCATTGACTACTGATGAGATTCGCAAAGTGATTCACGAAGTCGATCTCGTCGTGAATGCCACGTCCGTGGGCTTGCAGGAAGGCGAGACACTCGGGTTGGACGCCGATCTATTCTCGGCGCGGCTGCATGTGTACGATACGATTTACCGTCCCGTGCAGACCGAATTGCTGCGCGTGGCGGAAAGCTCGGGGGCGAAGGTGGCGAATGGTCTGAGCATGTTGCTCCACCAGGGCGCCAAGGCGTTCGAGATTTGGACGAAGCGGAAGGCGCCGCTGGCGGTCATGCGGCGCGCTCTCCGCGCGGCCGTCTATGGGGACAAGTCGTGATCTGGTTGCAACTGTACCTCGATTTCATGGTGTTCGTGTTTGGGGCCGTGATCGGCAGCTTCCTCAATGTGTGCGTGCACCGGATGCCGTTGGACCAGTCGATTGTGACCCCGCCATCGCACTGCCCACATTGCAATCAACGCATTCGCTGGATCGATAACATCCCGCTGGTCAGCTACCTTGCGCTGGGGAGGAAGTGCCGCCACTGCGGCGCGAAAATCAGCCCGCGTTACTTTGTAGTCGAACTACTCACGGCGGCGCTGTTCCTGATGGTCTGGCTGAAATTCACGCAATGGGACAGCCCGCCGGTGCATCGGATCGACTTTCTTGTCAGTCCGATTTACTGGCTGGTGATCGCGGGTTTGATCGCCGCAACGTTCATCGACTTCGAGCACTATATCATCCCGAACGAAATCACCCTGGGTGGGGTGATCGTCGGTTTTGTGCTTTCCATCGCGGTTCCGCCCTTGCAACACACGTATTCGCACGGCCTTGCGGCAGCGAGGTCATTGGGCGGCATCCTAACTGGTGGTCTGGTGCTGCTCGCGATTGCGGAGTTTGGCAAGCTCTTATTTGGGAGATTCCGAGTCTCTCTGCCGCCAGGCACAACCATCATTATCACTGACGGTAAGCTGAAATTGCCTGATGAGGAAATTCCGCTGGTCGATTTGTTTTTTCGGACATCAGACAAAATACGGTTCAAGGCGACGGTCCTGAAGTTTGGGGAGAAGGAGTTTCTGGATGCGGCAGCCATCGTTCGCAAAGACTCGATTACCATAAACGGGGATGCCTACCCGTTGACAACCACTGATGTGATCGAAGCGACGATAAACGAGATCATCCTCCCACGAGAAGCGATGGGGTTGGGGGACGTGAAGCTGCTGGCGGGCATCGGCGCCTTCCTCGGCTGGCAGGCGGCTGTGTTTGCGATTTTCGCGTCGGCAGCGGTCGGCTCGTTGGTAAGCGTTCCGTTGATTGCGTTGGGAAAGAAGGAGTTCTCCAGCCGAATCCCGTACGGACCATACATCGCGTTGGGTGCGATCATCTGGATCTTTGCGCAAACCCGACTTCTTGCTATAATTGGCATGTATCAGGATAATTTGAGGGAACTCGTGCGAATTTTGTTCAGCAGAGGATGAGCCATGCCACAACTGCGCTACTTTACCGCGGGTGAATCCCACGGCCAGTGTTTGATCGGGGTGATTGAAGGATTGCCGGCGGGTCTAAAACTCGACCTCGCCGCCATCAACCGCGATCTCGCGCGCCGACAGCAGGGTTACGGGCGCGGCGGGCGCATGAAGATCGAGGCCGACCAGGCGGAAGTACTGTCGGGCGTGCGCCACAATGAAACCATCGGCTCGCCGGTCACGGTGATGGTCAAGAATCGGGATTTCAAGATCAATGAGTTGCCGGCGGTGACCAAACCGCGTCCCGGTCACGCGGATCTCGCGGGCGTGATCAAGTATGACCGCCAAGACGCGCGCGATATTCTGGAACGCTCCAGCGCCCGGGAAACAACCGTGCGCGTGGCCATCGGTGGTGTGTGCAAGCTCTTGCTGGCCGAGGTCGGCGTCGATATCGTTGGCCACATCGTCAGCCTCGGCACCGTTCAGGCAAAGTCGGACGAACTTACCTTTGCGCAGATTCGCGAGCGGAGCGAGGCCAGCGAGGTCCGCTGTGCCGATCCCGAGGCCGAAAAGCGGATGATCGAGGCCGTCGATGCGGCCAAAGCGCAGGGCGACACCTTGGGTGGCGTGTTTGAGATCGTCGCCATCGGCTGTCCGATCGGTTTGGGAAGCCACGTGCAGTGGGACCGCAAACTGGATGCGAATCTGGCGCGGGCGTTGATGAGCATTCAGGCCATGAAAGGCGTTGAAGTCGGGCTTGGGTTCGAGGCGGCCAGGCGATTTGGGTCACAGGTCCACGACGAAATCCTGCCCGCGCAGGAAGGCTTGCTGACGCGTGCCGGTAACAATGCCGGCGGTATTGAAGGCGGGATGACCAACGGACAACCCGTCGTAGTCCGGGTCGCGATGAAACCACTGTCCACCCTCATGAAACCCATGCGCTCGGTGGACATTCAGACCGGGCAGGAAGTGAAAGCGACGGTGGAGCGCTCCGACGTCTGCGCCACGCCGGCCGCCGCGGTCATCGGGGAGGCGGTCGTGGCGTTCGAACTGGCGAAGGCGTTGCTCGACAAGTTCGGCGGCGACAGCGTTCGCGAATTGAAGCGCAACGTAGACAGCTACCGCGAAGCCTGCAAGCGGTGGTAGCCGCCGCTACACCTGTTTCTTCAGCTCCAGCTTCGCTATCTTGCCGGTTGCCGTCCGGGGCAAGGCCTCCACGATGCGGATTTCGCGCGGGATTTTGTAGTCGGCGAGCCGGTCGCGGCAGAACCGCAGAATCTCGTTCGGATCGAGTGTCGTGCCATTGACCGCGCTGACAAACGCAATCGGGACTTCGCCTCGTTTCTCGTCCGGCTTCGGCACCACCGCTGCTTCGCGGACGCTTGGGAATTGGTGTAACACTTCCTCGATCTCGCGCGGGTACACGTTCATGCCGCGCACCAGCAGCATCTCCTTGCGACGATCCACAATGTAGGTGTAGCCATCGGCGTCCTTCTTGCCCATGTCGCCGGTGTGCAGCCAGCCATTGCGCAACGCGGCGGCGGTCTCCTCGGGATGATTGTAGTAACCGCGCATGACATTCGGCCCGCGCACAACGATCTCTCCAACCTGGTCGACCGGCAACTCCTTGTCGTGGTCATCGAAGATTTTAACTTCAATATCAGGCAACGGCACACCGACGGAACCGGCTTTGCGCACGCCGCGGATGGGATTGAAGGACACGACAGGAGACGCCTCGCTCAGGCCGTAACCTTCGAGCAACGGAAAGTGAAACTTTCGGTCGAATCTTGCCAACGTCTCGCCGGGCAGGGGTGCGGCACCGGAAACCGCCAGGCGCAGCTTCAGCACCCAATGCAGCCAGAACGGGATTTTGGCGTCGGCCAGCGCCTGAAAGAGCTGCGGGATGCCGACCAGAATCGTCGCGCGGTTGCGAATGATCTCGCGCATCGCCGCTTTGAATGGCTGCACGGACCGGATCAGCACGATGCCCGCGCCCATCGACAACGGCGTGAAGATGCACACGGTCAGCATGAAGCTGTGGAACATCGGCAGCAACAGCGTGAGGCGATCGTCGTGCGTCTCTTCGAGCGCCCGGACGCAACTGCTGACGTTGGACGCGATGTTGGCGTGCGTGAGCATCGCACCCTTGGATTTGCCGGTCGTGCCGGACGTGTAGATGATCACGGCCAGATCGTCGGGCTTGGCGGCCGGCCAGTGCGGGGCTTCCGTCGGTGCTTGTCGCTCCAGTTCGGTGAGCGGGATACAGACCGTATGTTGCAGCTTGGAGACGGTCTCATCGAAATCCGCGGAGGTAATCAGGCATTTGATCTGACAGTCGTCCACGATGTGCTGGATTTCCGGCACTTTGAGGAAACTGTTAATGGGGACGACCGTGGCACCTGATTTCAATACGGCGTAGAGGGCGACGATGAATTCGGGGCGGTTTTTGAGCAGGATTCCCACGCGGTCGCCCGGGCGCACGCCGAAGGCGGCTTGCAATCGGGCGCCATAGGCTTGGATGCGCCCCGCCAGCTCCGCATTCGTGATTCGGTCAGCACCCCAGTAAATACATACCCTGCGCGGCTGTGCCAAGGCCACGGCTTCAAAGCTGGCGATGACTGTTGGCTCTGTCATGGGCATGTGTCGGCCGCCGTCACCAGAGAAACGACTTCTTTTCGGCCAAAAGCTGATCGCCGTTCCACAGGCTGACGCGCCAGGCGGAGACCGAGCCGCCCGAACGAAACTCTTCGCCGCGTACCTGGAACAGGTGCGCCACTTCTCCGCGCGGGTCATACGTCTTCTCGAAAATGGTATCGGGCTTGGTCACCTGACGATACTGGAATTTCACCAGATTGACGTTTACCGGCCCGGGTCTAAACGTCGGGCCAGGAGTCGAAGTCGTGCCAGGGGTCCAGCGGACGAAAAATTCTTCGCGTTGATCGGCGGCGTTCAGGTCTTGAGGCGTGTACTTGATAAGGGACGCCCGATCGATCACAAACAGATCGGCATCGGCCTTGTCCACGGTTTGGAGGCGTGTGCGGCTGGAGACTTCCAGAACGCGGGGTGTGGTGCTGGAGCAGCCGCAAATAAGCGCAAGGAGAAGCGCCGCTACACCGACACGGGACCGAAGGCGGAACGATGGCAAGCGGAGCGCTTGCCCTACAAGACGACACGGAGTGAACGACGGCGGCCGAGACGCCCACCCCACTAAACGGCACGGAGTGAACGGCGCGAAACGGCACGCCCGGCGGTCGCGCCCTACCAAAGGCAGAGAGGGTAGTATTCTCATTCGAGCGATCCCTCGATGACGAGTGTAATTTCTCCCTTGATGGAGCGGTTCTCAAGCTTTTTCAGGACGGCCTCGATATCGCCACGGAGGATCTCTTCAAATTTCTTGGTCAACTCGCGCGCGACGACCACGGGGCGATTGCCCAGCAACTCGCGCATGTCATGGAGGCTTTTTACAAGACGATGCGGCGACTCGAACACGACCAGCGTGTGGGGCAGGGGAGCGAGACGGGACAGAACCTTGCGGCGTTGGCCTGATTTGTGGGGGAGGAAACCGTAGAAGAGAAATCCGCCTTCGCCAAGTCTCCGGCGGACAGGTCCGCTACCGCTAATCCCGCTGGCGACCAGGGCCGTGGTGACGGCGGAGACGCCGGGGATGACTTCCATGGCGACTCCGGCGTCGATCGCGGCGCGAATCAGGCGTTGCCCAGGATCGGAGACGGTGGGCATGCCGGCATCGGAGACCAGGGCGATACTGTGGCCTTGCTGCAGCTTCTGGAGTAATTCGGGAGTGCGTTTGGCTTCATTGAACTCATGGTAGCTGAGGAGGGGTTTCCGGATTCCATGGCGGGCCAAAAGGAGACCCGTGTGACGGGTGTCCTCGGCGGCGATGAGATTGACTTCCTGCAGAATGCGCAAGGCGCGGAGGGTGATGTCCTCCATGTTGCCGATCGGAGTGCCGACGATGTAGAGGGTACCCAATCCAGAAGGCATGGGGAGACTGTAGTGACGGGTGGGGGAAAAGACAAGAGCGGCGGAGCGAGCCGGGGTACGGCTTCGATCCAGGATGCCCGATGTAACACCACCGGCACAGGATTTGTCCTCGTAGGAGCGGTTTGTAACCGCGACCGGTCGCAATTGGAAATCGCTCCTACGGGGAGCCGCCACCGGTGAACTTGCCGGCTTTCCAGGTGCCGTCTTCTACCTTGCCATCGGGGTAGGTCATTTTACCGGGGCCGTCCATCGTGCCATTGGTGAACCAGCCGATGTATTTGCGGCCATCGGGCCAGGTCATCTCACCCTCGCCTGCCGGAATGTCGGGCTGGCCCATCACGAACTTCCAGTCGCCTTTGTATTGCCGGCCATCCGGCCACACAATTGTCCCGCCGCTAGCGCTTCCGTCGTTGTTCCAGGTGCCGACTTCTTTCGAGCCATCGGGAAATATAATTGTGCCGCTGACCTTGTACTCGATGCCGTCCTTCCACTCGCCATACTCATTCGACCCACGCACATTGGTAAGGGTCCCCTGGCCATTCGGCCTTCCAGCACGCGCTTCGCCTTCGTAAGTCGATCCGTCCGGCAAATGGATAATCACCCGGTCAGTGGGCTTGGCGGGATCAAGCCCGGGCACAAGAGTAACTCCGGCTGACAGGTTGAACGTGGTATCAAAGGGGCCGCTGATGTCGGTCGTAGTGTTCGAGGAACCTTGAACTGACGGTGCGTCGCCATTGCGCACTTTTGCGCTCTGGTCATCTACCTTGCCGCATCCACAGAGGAAGGCGGCGAGAAGCACGAGTATAAAAATCCTGAACATGGCGTCATTGTACCGAGATCGGGGGTGAAAAGACAAGATTGTAGGCGGGAGGGGGCCAATTTGCGGCTCGTAGATTGGGGGAAGCAAAGAGGCCGGTCTTTCGGCTGGCCTCTTGGAAACGGTTGAGGCGTCACCCCCGCACTGAAAAAGCTTGTCCTATTTGGCAGGTTCAATGGCGACTGTGTTTTCGTAATATGGGTGCCCGACCTTGTATAGTTCCAGTCGGTTTTGGATTCCTCTGGCCATGCTCTTTTGTCCGGCAGCCTGCGCCAAACCGAGCGCCTGCTGAGCGATCCGAATGGCGTCGGCGAATCTATCGTTCGCCGCATAGGCTGCCGCCAATGTATCCAAAAGTTCTGGATACCGCCGCTGCGTCCAGTCACAGGCCCGTTCCGCAAGCTGCACAGCCTTTGCTGGATTGCGCAACCGATCATCATTATTTGTTGCCAAAATCCAAGCAAGGCTGTTCTGCGCCTGCACATAGTCGGGCTTGATTCGCAGCGCCTGCTCATAGTGCCCGATGGCGTCCTGAAGCCTGCCCACACGCTCCAGGACAAGTCCGAGGTTGTTGTGTACCTCGGCAAAATCGGGCTTGATTCGCAGTGCCTGCTCATAATGCCCGATGGCATCCTGAAACTTGCCCGCTTCCCACAAGACGAACCCCAAGCTACTGTGTGCCTCGGCGAAATCGGGCTTGATTCGCAGCGCCTGTTCATAGTGCCCAATGGCGTCCTGAAGTTTGCCCGCGCGAAACAAGGCATTTCCTAAGTTGTAATGTGCCTCGGCGAAATCGGGCTTGATTCGCAGCGCCTGCTCATAATGCCCGATGGCGTCCTGAAGCCTGCCCACACGTTCCAAGACAAGCCCGAGGTTGTTGTGTGCCTCGGCGAAATCGGGCTTGATTCGCAGCGCCTGCTCATAATGCCCGATGGCATCCTGAAACTTGCCCTCTTCCCCCAAGGCGAACCCCAGATTGTAGTGCGCCTCGGCGTACTCCGGCTCGGTCCGTAGCGCCTGTTCGTATAGTCCGATGGCTTCTTGAATCTTACCCGTTTGCGACAGCGTAAACCCCACGGCGTTGTGTGTGAAGGCGAGTGCCAAGCAGCACTCCAACAGGTTAAACGCCACCGAGAAACCCAGCAATATGCACCACCCCCAGCGCACTGCCTGCCGCCGGGCTGGCTGATTAGCCAGTGCGCGTTCCAATCCGAGAATGCCAACCATAGCCAGCAAAATTAGTGCAGGCAGGAAGTCCACTTCATAGCGGAAGTATGCCGCACAGAAAAACCCAAGGGTCAACGCGCAAATCCCAATGAAGAGGGCGACCGCTGTGACAAACCACCGCAAGCTCTTGTCCGCCTCCGACGACCAGCGCGGCCAGACCAACGGCACCGCCAGCGCGAGGCACGCCAGGGGAATGTTTGGAAGAATGCCGAAACCCCGTTCCACCCCGAGATGGCCCGGCGGCGATGGCGGTGGAGTGATCTCATTCACGAAGGGAAAACGAGCGCGCCAGCTGACCGGCTCCAGAAAATAAATCCGGAAATTGAACAAGAGATAATGCAGACTGAAGAATCGCTCGGGAACCCGACATGCCGACAACTGGTAGTGTTGCCCCAATTCGAACGGATTATCGAATCGCTGCACGTTGTAGAGCATCAACCCCAACCCAATGAGCATGATCGGCCCGGTCGCCGCCATCAGCGGCCCCCAAATCCGTTGCCGTCCACGCCACGCTTGAACCACCGGCACCAACAGGATTACCGCGCCGAACAGCAACGATGGCCGTGCTCCTACTGCCAGCCCGTACGCCACGCTCGCTGCCGCCAGCCACCGACAGCTACGGTCCGGCTCGTGCAACGCGCGCCAGATCGCTGCCAGCGCCAGAGTTGTCAGCATATACCCGCAACTGATCGGCACCTGGTAAACTTCGACCCCCGACAACAGCAGCGGCACACCTGTCGCCAACCCGAGCGCCAACGCGCCTGATGCGACGACCCAAACGCTTACCTTCGCAAAGTAGCGCCGCCACAACGAGTGGAGCACGCCCACGCTGGCCAGAAAACCTATCGTACAAAAGATCACTGCGGCCTGCCTGTGAAACAGGTAGTGGCCGGTGAGAACGACGAACGGCCAGAACAATATCAAGACGGGTGTAATCCCGAAGTACAAGTAGAGACGGCCCTTGTAGTAACTCATGTCGTGCAACCCGTACGACGTGGAACGATAGGGACCATTGGCGGTCGGATCGTAGGGGTCGGTGAGGTGCGTGAGTCCGGGCGGCACGTCCTTTTTCAGACTGAGATGGCCACCGCGAAAACCCTGCACCAGCAAATTGTAGTACGTGTCAGCCGCATTCGGAGTCGATGATTCCATCGAGCCCGAGCACACCGTATACGCATAAACCCCAATGACCAGCGCGCACACTGTCCCCAAGGCTCCGTACCGCTTCCACCCAGACTTTCCTCCAGGCACCGCAGCCTTCGGCTGGATTTTCAAGGGCATGCGACAGAAAGAAATATCAGTCTGGCTATGATGTCGAGCTTATTCAGCCCGATCTCCGTCATCCGGACATGCCGGGGGACCTTCGGTCGAAAGCTGTGCGATAAGGTTCCGGGAAACGGGCTGGAAGCCCGTTCCACTTTGGGGGGAAATAAGCAAGAGGCCAGTCTGGCGACTGGCCTCTCGGGAAACGGAGAGAGAGTTCCGTTTCTCTTGTCTAGCTACTGCTACGACGACGGATCAGCCCGATTGCACCGAGCAGGCCCAAGCAGGCCAGTGCGATCGTCGAAGGCTCCGGAACTGGTTCCGCAATTGGTGTCACGTAGAAGCCCGTGTCACCAGCTGTAGCCCCGGCGACAGCGCCCGGACCGGCTATGACCATCCAATTCGTGTCAGTCGCATCCGGTTCAACGTAGACAATAGTCATTGGAGGGAATTGCCAGTTCGGTGAAGGTACCGTGACCGTCGGATTGTACACGGTCGCGTGCACCGCAGTCGTAGTAGTGCCGTCGAAAAACTCGATACCGAGCGGGCTTCCAAATGCAGCAGCAAGTTGGTTGCTGGTTAGGTCGTAGCTGTCGCTAAGGAAGAAGCCGTTTGACAGCGAGCCGAAAAGAGACAGCGAAGGCACGTTGTCACCAATGGTTGTCGTGCCCAGAACAAAATTCGTGCCTCCCTGATACGCGATGAGTTGGACGAGATCGCCGTCACCGGCGACGTTCAAGCTACCAGCGCTCAGTGGCTGGGTTCCAGCCCCGTCGGAATAGAAGGGGCACGGCGTGCCATACACCCACCCGACATTGTCCCATATAACTCCGTAGCCGCCACCAGCCATGGCTTTTCCCGTGAGGAGCATTGCTGCGGTGGAGATTACTGCGATGATCCTATGTGCTTTCATTTCCGCCTTTCCTTTCTTTCGCGTAATGCGTTCGCGCACGACGCGAGTGTAGGGCAACTCGGAGATGTAGAAAGTAAAATGTGTGTAAAATTCTGCAGGACGCGCTCGCAAGGAAGTCAGCAGGGGAGGGGACTCCGTACGCGGGCGAGGATGGCGGTCATGCAGCCGGCGGTAACGACGTCACTCCAAATCCGCCCAGCCTTGACGGGCCTACTTCTCCCCCGCCTGTGTTAGCGTGAACGTCTCGGTGCCGATGGTCATCGTGCCGGTAATGGGTGTGGCGTTTGTGTTGGCCGTCACGGTGTAACT
>Ga0302326_10004361_pt1 | contig 32774 bp, 24 predicted proteins | sample Palsa_T0_3_FD_202264 | JGI IMG/M metagenome (GOLD analysis project Ga0302326, IMG submission 202264) | Peat permafrost microbial communities from Stordalen Mire near Abisko, Sweden - Palsa_T0_3 | ecosystem: Environmental > Terrestrial > Soil > Palsa > Peat permafrost | place: Sweden: Abisko...
GGCTGGTGGATAAAGAGCAGCTCGCGCTTTCCGTCAACAGCTTTCGCCAGAACTCGCTCGATCCCGGCTTGCTGGTGTTCAGCCTCCAGCCGAGGAGCGGCGTAACGCCGGCCCGCGCCGAAATAGCGCTCTTCGAGGAACTCGACCGCCTCCGCGATCAGCCCGTGGATGCGCGGGAGTTGCGTAAAGCCAAGAACCAACTGCTGGCGAATCAGTATCGGGAACTCAAGACCATTGCAGGCCGCGCGAATCTGCTGGGCAGCTACGAGCTTTTTCAAGGCGACTATCGAAAACTGTTCAGCCAGGAGCAAACCATCGAGGCGGTCACCGCGGCCGACATCCAGCGCGTGGCGCGCCAGTATCTTACAGCGACGAATCGAACCATCGCGACGCTGATTCCGGAGTCGCCCGCGAGCGACAAGGCGACCAAAGGCGGCCGGCCGTGACTCGCCGAGTGAGCGTGCTCACGCTGCTGGCCTGCTTCGGACTGTTCGGCGAAGTTAAGCTCCCGCCTTACACGCGGCAGGTGCTGCCCAACGGAGTGATCGTGGATCTGATGCCGCGCGGCGGCGTTCCGCTGGTCGAGTTCCGGATTCTGGTGAAGGGCGGCGTGGAATCGGAACCGGCCGATCTGGCGGGCATCGCTTCCATAACCGCGCAGTTGTTGCGAAAGGGGACAAGCAGGCGAACCTCCGACCAATTTTCCGAAGAGCTGGATTTCCTGGGCGGAACTCTGCAAGCGGTGGATGCGCCACAAGCCGCGGCCGCCGCGATCTCCGCCGAGTTCTTGAAAAAGGATTTCGATCGCGGGTTGGATCTGGTCAGCGACGCCGTGCTCCATCCGGCATTTCCAGACGCCGAGGTTCGCAAGACGCTCGCCCAACGCATCGACGCCGCGAAGTCGCTCAAAGACAACCCGCAAGCCGCCATCGCTCAATATTTCGCAGCGTTCTTTTTTGGGCCCAACCACCCCTACGGCCATCCCACCGACGAAAACACGCTGTCTCACATCCAGCGTCAGGATATTCTCAGTTACCACGCGCGAAACTATTGTGGAAAGAATCTGATTGTGGTGGTCACCGGCGATTTCGATCCCGACGCAGTCGTGCCGAAGATTCGCCAGACCTTCGGAAGCATCGCCGCGGGCACGGCTTTCGAATGGTCGAAGCCTGTTCCGGCGGCCGCCGGATCGCGCCTGCTGTTGATCGACAAGCCGGACGCGACGCAGACCTATTTCTATATCGGACAAGCCGGCATCGATCGCAAGAATTCCGATCGCGTCAAGCTGACGTTGGTGAACACGCTTTTTGGCGGACGATTCACGTCCATGTTGAACGAAGAGCTGCGCGTGAAATCGGGACTGAGCTATGGCGCATTCTCCATATTGCAGCAGCCGCGCTTGCCGGGAGCGATCGCGGTGGCGAGTTACACGAAAACGGAAAGCACCGAAAAGGCTCTGGACCTGTCACTGGAGGTCTTGAAGCGGATCGGGGAACAAGGCGTCACCGCCGAACAACTGTCGTCGGTGAAGGCGTACGTCAAGGGTACGTTCCCAACGCAACGCTTGGAAACGTCCGACCAACTGGGCTCCGTTCTGGGCGACATGGAAGTGTACGGACTGGGCAAAGACGATATCGACGACTTGTTCTCCCGCATCGATGCGGTGAGTCTGTCCGACGCGAACACGGTCGCGCGCAAATACTACAAGGCCGGCAATTTCACTTTCGTGCTGCTGGGAAATGCCGCCAAGATTCGCGACATCGCCAAGAAATATGCGCCGAAAGTGACCGAGGTCTCGATCTCCAAAGCTGGCATCGCGACGGACTAAGCCCCGCGGGCGCCGTCACTCCAGCGCGAAGACCCAGACCGCGCCGCCTTCGGGCACCTCCGGATACTCGCCCGGAAAAACTCGATTGAGGTTAGCCTGCATTCCACGCGAGTCGCCGCCCCAGCCCGAGTGCACCGCGATATACTGTTTCCCGCCGATCGTGAACGACGTCGGCGGGGCCAGAATTCCCGAGTTCGTGGGGAATTCCCAGAGCAACTCGCCGGTGGACGCATCAAAAGCGTGGAAGTGCCGATCGTTCGTGCCGCCGCTGAACACCACGCCTCCCGCCGTTACCAGCATCGCGCCCCAATTCGGCGACTTCGCGTAGGTGTGGGTCCAAACCCGCTGGCCGGTGTCCACATTCCAGGCCTGCACCTCGCCGATATGGTCGGCGCCCGGCGCGACGGAGAAGCCGAGCTTAACGCCAGTGAAATCCTTGCCCGGCGAGTACTCGACGTCTTCGCCCGTGGATGACTGACACAGGTTCTCGTTGGCGGGAATGTAAATCATGCGCGTCTTGGGACTGAACGCGATGGGTGGCCAATTCTTGCCGCCCCAGAGCGACGGGCAAAAGACCGTTTGCTTCCCTGTGCCCGGCTTGTGCTCCGGGTCCACGTCGGGCCTTCCCGTCTCCGGATCAATTCGCTTGAACACGTTCTGCCTTACGTACGGCTTGCCTTCGATGAAACGGATCTTTCCGTCGGAGCGCTCCAGGAACCAAAGATAACCGTCGCGAGCGACATCGATCAGGCCTTTGATAGTGCGGTCGCCGCGGCGGTAGTCCACCAGGATAGGCGGCGAGACTTCGTCCCAGTCCCAGGAATCGTTCGGATGATATTGGAAGTGGCCTCGGATTTTACCGGTCGCGACGTCGATCGCGAGCGCCGATGAAGTATAGAGATTGTCCCCCGGCCGCCGGTCGCCCATCCACGGACCGCCGTTGCCAGTGCCCCAGTAGGCCAGATTCGTTTCGGGATCGTAGTTCCCGGTCACCCACACCGAGCCGCCGCCGGTTTTCCATTGGTCGCCTTTCGGCCAAGTCTCGCTGCCTGGTTCGCCAGGCGCGGGAATGGTATAGGTCCGCCACAGTTCCTTGCCGGTCTCAAGATCGTAGGCCGCGACAAAGCCTCGCACGCCAAACTCGCCGCCGGACGCGCCCACCATCACTTTGCCGTCGGCGACCAAAGGCGCCAGCGTGATGTAGTAAGCCGCTTTGTTATCGGCCACCGTTGTGGTCCAGATTTCGCGGCCCGTCCGCGCATTCAAAGCCACCAGCACCGCTTCGCCGGCGGCAACGAAAACCTTGTCCCCGTAGAGCGCCACGCCGCGGTTGGTCTCATGCGACACGAACGCTCCCGGCGGCCGCGGCCTGCGGTATCGCCACAACACATTGCCGGTGCTTGCGTCGATGGCGATCACCTGGTTGTTAGGCGTGGAAACGAACATGACGCCATTGTTGACGATCGGCGCCGATTCGTGCGGTTTCGTTTCGCCGGTGGAGAACACCCAGACGGGCCGCAGCCGCTTGACGTTGTCGGACGTGATCTCGGTCAGCGGACTGAAAGCCGCGCCGTCATAGGTACGACGGATCATCAGCCAGTTGCCGTCTTCGGGATTCTTAAGGCGCTCGGCGGTCACGGGTTGGTAATCGCGCAGAATGGCTGGAGGCGGGGCCGGTGGCTGCTGGGCAGAACTGACGGCAATCGACAGGAGCGTCACCGCGCCGAAAACCGTCGCCAGTCTAAATGTGCTCCCATGGGGCATCGATTAGTCTCCCGTCCGCATCATACAACGGTGGGGTCTTTGCAAGGGAGGTGGGAGAATGGGATTGGTGCTCGAAGTTCTTAAGGAAGAGATCACGCGTCGTCGCGCTCTATGGATCACGCCCTTCGCGTTTGCGGGGTTGGTTGCGATTTCGTCCCGCAAGGGAAGCGATTCCGACGCCGCAGTGTCGGCGAACGACAATTCAGAAGTGGTGATCGTACCGTTCACGGACCAGGGCGAGAGGCTGGCGCCGATATCCGTGAAGCGGCTTGTTCGCGAGGATGCCGAGTGGCGCAAGTCACTCGACACCGAACAATACTACGTGACGCGACACCAAGGCACCGACACGGCCTTCACGGGCACGTACTTTCAGATTCACGATTCCGGGCTCTTTCGCTGCATTTGCTGCGGCAATCCGCTGTTCAGCTCCGCCGCGAAGTTCGACTCCGGCACGGGCTGGCCGAGCTTCTCCGCTCCCGTCGCCGAAGAGAATATTCGCACGCGCAAGGACACGAGCATGTTCATGGAGCGAGTGGCAGTAGCTTGTAAACAGTGCGACGCTCATCTCGGACATGTGTTCACGGACGGGCCCGAGCCGACCGGCCTGCGCTACTGCATCAACGAATCTTCGCTAAGATTTGTTCGGTTCGCGGCGTGAACGACGGCGCTCGAGCGGCGCCCGCTGCCGCCGGAAGAGCGGTTGCTCGCGATTCGCGAATTACCAGCCGCGGCGATCGTCAAATTTGTAGGGGATCTCGGTGGTGTCGAGCGGGAGCCTGTGAACGTCCGGACTGTCGTGTTGGTAGGCCCGAGTCGGCATGCTGACAAAGAGAGCATCCGTAGTTCCCACATTTTGATGCGCGTGGAACACATAGGCCGGGATCACCATGACAGTCCGATCCAGCTCGGTTCGATAGATCTCGTTGATCAAGCCATACGTGGGAGAACTTGGCCGATCGTCATAAAGCACAACCTTCACGTGTCCTTGACTAATGAAGATTCGATCGTCGTGTAAGTGGTGAACGTGCCATCCCTTGATCTTCCCCGGACGGATGGTGAACTGATACACATAGACCAACGGCGCCGGGTGCGGCGCGCGATGAGGGGTGTAGATCTCGCACAATGTGCCGCGATCGTCGGCATGCGTCTTCGCACTCTGAATGATCACGCCGTCTATGAGCTTGGTTACGGCCCGGCCATCCGGGGTCACCGTTTGCCGGTCTTGCACGGTGTTCGATATCGTTATTTTCGATTTCGCGGGAGATGGCATCAGGTGGTTACTCCAAGCCGCGCAATTTTCGGTACTGCTCCACGTTCCAGCCCGGGGTCTGACTAGCCGAAGGTGGAGTAGAAACGACGTCGACCGGTAACCGGCGCCAGTGCACTCGGGCAATCTCGCAACTTTCCTTCAGCAGGAAGAATCGATCATTTTCAATTCTCTTACAATACGCGGTCTGTTCGTGGCATGGCTTGTCGCGGTAGGAGTTTTTGCGCAAGGTGGAATTGAACTTGAAAACCGTGAGCTCATGGGTGGAGACGAACTTGAGGCCGGCTTCGAATGCCCGGTATTCAAAGTCAACCTCCGGGTTGCGCCACACAGCGCGATAGTCATTCCAGCCGCCGATTCGCTGGACCACATCCGCTCGATGCATCAGGCCCGAGGGTGGAATTCCCTGCTTGCCGTCATATCCCGAGCGCGGATAAAGACCCGCAATCTCCCGATAGTTCGAGCCTTCCGGGCCGATCATCTCGACCAGCGACGTGGCGAATCCCGCGTCCTTTTTCCGAATGAAGCGGAGCAGCGTTCCGAGATGCTCCGGGTGCCAGACGTCGTCGTGGCCGAGGTATGCAATGTATTGTCCACGCGCCCGGCGGAGACCTTCGTTGTTGGGGGCGGATTGATGCCCTGAGTTGGACGGCAGATTGTGCCAGAGCAATCGCGCGTCGCCGAAGGAGCGTACCATCTCCTCGGAATCGTCGCTGCACCCGTCGCCCATCACCAAAATCTCGAAGTCTTGCTCCGTCTGCCAAAGAACGCTTCGGATGGCGAGTCGCAGTACGCTGCTCCGGTTGTAGGTGGAGATGATCACAGAGATCAGCGGTGGAGTTTGAGGACCCTCTTTGACAAGCCTTGCCGAGGGCCGATCTTTGTGGACGTATTTAAGAGACTTGGCCATTAGCGCCAAAAGCGTAGGGGAGGCGAGATAATTCATCCTCGGAATGTCTAGTATATCCGACGAGGCCTTCGCGAGCGCGAGACCAGTTCGGCGCTCACTGCTTGGCGCCGGGCTTGGCGGATTCAAACCGAATCTGGTTGAGAACCTCGGCGGCGTGCGAGAGATCGGCGTTACCTTGCGGAAAACCGTTGACGCTCAGCATATAAGCAAGTATGTCGGCGCAGACTTCCGGATTCAACTTACCGACCTTCCAGTTGAGGGGCATGTCCCTGCGAATTCGCACGAACAAGCTACCCAACGGCAGGCCATCCCAATTAGTAAGAAACAGGGCGCCGGCGAGCGGCGGATCCTCCTCGTCGCCTTCCAGATGGTCGCCGTGGCAGAGCGCGCAGTGCTCTTTGTATTTCGGTTCGCCGCGTCGAGCTTGTTGTTCGGTGTACACGCCGTCCCACACCGATCGAGTGAACGTTTGTTGCGCGCGCACCGGGGAATAAGCTATCGAGATCACGACGATCCCGATCATGGCGGCCAAACGTCTTACGTTCACTCAGTCCAATACTACAAGATATTCGAACCTGTCCCGATTCTACTCGCGGCTGCCGAAGTTATAGCCGACCCACACCGAACCGCCCGGCACCGAATTGCTTCCGAATTGATCGGTGAAATTGGGTATGTAGTAGTAGTCAAATTCCGGGCGGATGAATATATGCTCCGTCAGGAACAACTGAAGTCCGACGCCTGCGTGGATCAGGAAGTGATTGGTATTTCCGACCGGCTCGGCTTGCGTCGTGCAAACCGCGCTACCGATGCACGAACTTTGGGAGAACGAAAAACTCGTCTTGGCGCCTCCAACCCCGCCTTCCAGATCCAGCACCACGCGCTTGCGATTGATCGGCGCGTAGATTCCGTTGACGTCGTAGAAAGTCTGCCTGTATTGCAACGGACCATAGTTGTCCTTGGAAGGCTGGAGATTGGCTTGAAAGCCGACGCCGAAATGTTTGTGAAGCATAAGATCGCCGCCCAGTCCCAAGAAGAAACCGCCCAGGTGAGGCGTCCCCTCGCAGAACGTATCGGCCGAGCCAGGCGTGCAAGCGCCAAATGCGTTTAGCGAGGAGGCATTGTCCAGGCCTTGATGGTTCGAAGAATCGGTGTAACTTCCAAAACCAAGATTGACATCGAACGACGTCTGCGCGCCCGCGAATGGGACGCATAACGCCAACAGGAAAAGCGCGGGCAAGTAACAACTAATTCGTTTCACTTTAGACAACCCCTTTTTTGAATCGTTACGTTCGTTTACGCGAACGTATTGCATATGCGATTTGTGGGACGTTACTTACACCCGGATGGTTTCAATCCGTAGTTAGTGTCCCGTTGCTTGGCGAGTTAAGATTGAGTCAGTCCGAACAACGAAATGCATGGCACTTAGAACACCGCCCGGAGAGGGATCGCTCGATCCCCCCGATTGGCCCAACTTCCGGGTGGAAGCGCATCGGATGCTGGATGACATACTCGACTATTTAGAGCGCATCCGGGAGCGGCCGGTGTGGCAGCCGATTCCCGATGAGGTTCGAGCCCGTTTCCGCCAGGATCCTCCGGCCGGGCCCTCCGAACTTGCCGCGGCGCATGCCGAATTCATGCGCTATATCCTGCCTTATGCGACTGGAAACGCGCACCCCGGCTTCCTGGGCTGGGTCCACGGCGGCGGGACACCCGTGGGGATGCTGGCGGATATGCTGGCCGCCGGCATCAATTCGAATCTCGGCGGACGCGACCAAATTCCCATTGAAGTGGAGCGCCAGATCGTACGCTGGATGCGGCGGCTGTTCGGGTTTCCGGAGGGCTCCACCGGTCTATTTGTGACCGGCACTTCTCTTGCGAATCTGATCGGCGTATTGATCGCGCGGGATGTCGCGCTCGGTTTCGAAACCCGGAATGCGGGCGTGGCTGCGCAGTCGAAACGGCTGACGGCGTACGCTTCCGCCGCGGCGCACGTGTGTATCGGCCAGGCGCTGGATCTGGCCGGGCTCGGAAGCGATGCGCTGCGTTTGATTCCGACAGATGATCGTCATCGCATCGAAGTTGGAGCGCTACGCCGCGCCATTGAATCGGATCGGAACGCGGGATTCACGCCGTTCCTGATCGTCGGCACTGCAGGCACCGTTGATATCGGAGCGATGGATGATCTGAGTGCGCTCGCCGACCTCGCGACCGCCGAAAAAGTGTGGCTGCACGTCGATGGCGCTTACGGCGCGCTGGCAATCCTGGCGCCGGATCTCGCGCCGCGCCTGGCCGGTATCGACCGTGCGGACTCGCTCGCCTTTGACTTTCACAAGTGGGGCCAAGTGCCCTATGACGCGGGATTCGTCCTGGTGCGCGACGGCGGGCTGCATCGGAAGACGTTCGCTTCGACAGCCGCGTACCTTCGGCGCGAAGGGCGCGGATTAGCGGCCGGCTCGCCGTGGCCTTGCGATCTCGGTCCCGATCTTTCACGCGGGTTCCGCGCCCTGAAAACGTGGTTCACGCTCAAAGTCCACGGAACGGAAGCCCTGGGAGCGGCGATTTCGCGTACTTGCGAGCTGGCCCGGTATCTCGAAAGCCGGATCGCCGACTCGCCGGAGTTGGAGCTGCTGGCGCCGGTGCAATTGAACATCGTGTGCTTTCGCTTTCGCGCTGAGAATGCGCACACCCTGAATTCGAGGATCGTGATCGAGCTGCAAGAGTCGGGGATTGTGGCGCCGTCCACGACCATCATCGGTGGCCGTCTGGCCATTCGCGCGGCCATCGTGAATCACCGCACCGGACGCCGCGAGATCGACGCCCTGGTGGAGAACACCGTGGCGCTGGGACGCGCGATGCAGGCCACCGCCGCCAAGAGCCAGCCACTGCAAGCGTCGGACTCGGCAGAGTGGCGGCCGCGGCAATTGCGGGAAACCGCGCTGCAGGATGTGGAAACGCGATTGACCACCGACTCAGACTCGGTGGAGTTGCGTTTCGATCGGGCCTGCCTGCTCTCCGAGCTGGGCCGGACGCTGGAAGCGCGAGAGGCCTTCATCGACTTGCTGGGCCGCGCGCCGTCGCATCGCGGAGCGCTGAATAATCTGGGCACGTTGCTGCACGCCACCGGATATCGAACAGCGGGTCGGACAGCGTTTCGAGAAGCGGTAGCGCGACATCCCGGCGATCCCATGAGCCTGGTGAATCTGGCGAATGCCTTGCGCGAGAACGGCGAATTCGAGCAAGCTCGCGAGCGCTACGAGAGCGCCCTGCGATTGGCGCCGGACCACGCGGAGGCCCACCAGGGTTTGTCGTATGTTCTGGCGGAACTCGGGGATGAAGAAGGCGCCGCGTGGCACCGGCGCAAGGGCTTCGAGGAGCGCGCTGTTCGGACGCTGCCGTATCGCGGCCAGTCGCCGCCGGTATCGTTGCTGCTCCTGGTCTCCGCCGTTGGGGGGAACATCCCGACCCGGACCTTTCTCGACGATCGCATCTTCGAAACGTTCGTAGCGGTTCCCGAGTTCTATGACGCTAAGTCGCCGCTGCCTCCGCATCAGGTTGTGTTCAACGCCATCGGAGACGCCGATCTTTCCAGATCCGCTTTGGAGGCTGCCAAGGCGCTGCTGGCCTTGACCACCGCGCCGGTCATCAATCCTCCATCCGCGGTACTGGCCACCGGCCGCGCCATGAACGCCGAGCGCCTGGCGCGCGTGCCGGGAGTGGTGACGCCCGTCACCATCACGCTGGGCCGCGACGATCTCGGCCGTCCGGACGCTTCGTCGACGCTGCACCGCCGCGGTCTTCGATTCCCGCTTCTGCTGCGGACGCCGGGTTTTCATACCGGCCGGCATTTTCTTCGGGTCGAAAACGCGGACCAGCTTCCGAATGCACTCGCAGCGTTGCCCGGCCGTGAGCTGACCGTCATGCAATACCTGGACGCGCGCGGATCGGATGGCAAAGTTCGAAAGTACCGGGTGATGATGATCGACGGTCAGCTCTACCCGTTGCACGTCGCGATTTCGAGCGATTGGAAAATCCACTATTTCACGGCTGACATGGCCGAGAACCCCGAGCACCGAGCGGAGGACGCCGAGTTTCTGGAGAATATGCCGGGCGTGCTCGGGCTCGCGGGGATGGCGGCGCTGGAACAGATTCAGAAGACGCTCTCGCTCGATTACGCCGGGGTCGACTTCGGTTTGAGCGCCACCGGTGAGATCTTACTATTCGAAGCGAACGCGACGATGGTGGTCAATCCGCCGGAGCCGGACGCTCGCTGGATTTACCGGCGCGAGCCGGTGCAGCGGATTCTCGAGGCCGCGCGAAGGATGCTCGTCGATCGCGCTCGTCCGGCGTCACTGCCCTAGAATGTCAAACGTCGTCGTGGGTTCGTCGCGAACCTTGGAATAGATCTTGGCCCATTCCGCGTGCGCGGGATCGTCACCGTAACTTCGGCGCGCCGTCTGGTCGGTCATCTCCATGCATACGCCGTACGACCGGGACATTCCCTCGGCTTCAAATGGACTCGCGAGCTTTCCGTACCACACGCGGGACACGCCTTTGATTTTCTTGGGCAGATCGTCGGTGGCTTTGTAGAAGGCCGCCCAGTCGGCCTGCGTGGCGCTCTTGAGAGGCGTGAACGCGAAGCAATGCATCAATTTCTTCTCGCCGGCCGGAACTGCGCTCACAAACAGCAGCGCGGCGACGATACAAAAACACGTTCTCTTCATGAATTCCTCCTAACGTGGCATTTCAAATGGTAGCGTGTTCCAGGGAACGAAACCTTAAGTCGATGCGTTCTGGTTATGATGGGCCAAGACCCTTAGGTTCCAATAATACTGTGATGAAATCATTTCGACGTGCTCTTTCTGTCTTCTGCGCCGGCTGGTTGCTCGGCGTGCCTGCGGGCGCTCAAAACGCGATCCGTATTGATCCGGCGACGGGGCGCATGGGATGGCTATTGAATCCCTATCGCGCGCGCGCGGTTCCGCCGATCAATTTGACCAATTCGTTGCGCCTGGAATCGCTGGTGCGGGCGGGCAACCTGTACGTCTCGGCATCCGACGTGGTTGCGCTGGCCATCGAGAATAACCTGGACGTCGAAGTACAGCGCTACGGGCCATTGCTGGCGCGAGAAGTGCTGCGTCGCGCGCAGGGCGGAGGCGCGCTACGAAGCGTGGGACTGAGCGTGGCGCCCGGCCCCACCAGCGTCAGCTTGCAAGGCGTCAGTCTGAATATCGGCGGAGCGTCCGCCAATACGGGGGGAAACGGCGTAAGCTCCGGCGGCGGGATCGTAACGCAGTTGGGACCTGCTATTCCATCGCTCGATCCCACCGTTTTGGGTCTCGCTAATTTCCAACACGCCACCATCCCGCAAAGCAATACGATTCTGACCGGGAACACGGCCTTGATTCAAGACTCGCGCACCTATGAGGCGCAATATTCGCAGACTTGGGTGTTCGGCTTGACGGCGCAATTCACCTATTTCAGCCAGTACAACAAAGTGAACAGCCCGTACTTCAGCTTGGATCCATACACCTCCGGCGATTTGGATCTCCAGATCACGCAGAATCTTTTGCAGGGATTCGGATCGGCGGTGAACGGGCGGAACATTCGTGTCCAGAAGAATAATCTGAGGGTCACCGACCTGCAGTTCAAGCAGCAAGTGATTACCACCGTCTCGGCGGTTCTGAACTTGTATTGGGATCTGGTCAGTTTCCTCGAAGACGTGCGCGCGCGCAGGCAGGCATTGACCACCGCGCAGCAGCTGCTCGAAGACAACAAGCGACAGGTGGCGATCGGAGCGCTCGCCGAGATTGAAGTTACTCGCGCGGAAGCGCAACTTTACGCGGGCCAACAGGACTTGGTTATTTCGGAGACCAATCTGCTGCAACAGGAAACGATTCTGAAAAACGCTTTGAGCCGGAACGGCGTCGCCAACCCCACGCTGGCCGAAGTTCACATCGTTCCCTTGGACACACTCGCCGTTCCCGCCAAGGATGACGTTGGAAGCGCCGGCCAGTTGGTTGACCAGGCTCTCGCCAAGCGGAACGAGATCGAGCAAAGCCGGATCAACATCGAAAGCAATCAATTGAATTTGGTCGGCATCAAGAATTCGTTGAAACCGACCTTGCAAGCTTTTGCGGAGCTCACAAACAACGGCTTAAGCGGCGAGCTTACGGCGCTCGGAGCCCTGGAGGCGGGCGTGCCTTATCTCTCGGGCGGCTACGCCAATTTGGCGGCGCAAATCTTTCGGCGAAACTACCCGAGTTATTCGGCGGGTTTGTCGCTGAACGTTCCGCTGCGCAATCGCGCGGCCCAATCGGACTATGTGACCAGCCTGATCGAAATTCGGCAGAACGAACTGAACCTGCAGAAGAATGTGAATCAAGTCCGCGTGGATGTTCAAAACGCGGTGATCGGCTTGCAGCAGGCGCGCGCGAGATACGAAGCGGCGCTCAAGTCACGGGATCTTCAGCAGCAGACCTTCGATGCGGATCAAAGAAAATATCAACTCGGCGCGGGTACGGTCTATCAAGTGATCCAGGACCAGCGCGATCTCGCTAACGCTGTCAACACGCAAGGACAGGCCATGGCGAATTACAGCCACGCGCGGATCGCCCTGGATCAGGCTTTGGGTACGACGCTGGAGGCTAACAACGTTTCACTCGACGAAGCGCTGGCGGGACGCATCTCGCGGCCTTCCACGCTTCCCTCCGACCTGCCGGGGGGAGAGCGTCGATGACCCAGATCTTTCGGAAGTCGATCGCGATCGGATTATGCGGCGCGTGCTCAATATCCTTCGCCTGGGCGCAAGAACCGGCCATCGATCCGATCCGACCCTCGGCGCCCATCGTCATCCGGCCCTATCTCGCCCCCGAAGTGCCGGCTGTTCGATTGACCAACTCGAGTCGCTTGGGCGATCTGGTTCGCGCCGGAATCTTGTATTTGAGCGCCCAGGACGCGATCGCGCTGGCTTTGGAAAACAACATCGACCTTGAAGTAGCGCGCTACAACCCGGTCGCCTCGCTGTGGCAGATCGAGCGCGCCCAGGCGGGTGGTGCATTGCCCGGCGTTCCCAGCGGCGCCGCGCAAGCCGGGTCGGTTGCCAGCGGGCAGGGCATCGCCGGCAGTCAGGCAGCGGCGGGCGTGAGCCTGAGCGGAGGTAACGGAACGGCCAGCAACACTTCCAACGCCACCATCTCGCAGGTTGGCCCGATCACCCAAACCTTGGATCCGTCGATCCAGGAAGCCGACACATTCAGCCACAAAACGACGCCGCAGTTCGATGTGGTTCAGAGCATCAATCCGGTTCTGATCTCTAACTCGCGGGTGTATAGCGGGACGTATCAACAGGGGTTTCTCATCGGAGGCAGCGTCTCGGTCAGCTACACCGAACACTACTTGAACGAAAACGCTCCTACCGACGTCCTGAATCCTTCGGTCGCGCCCAGCCTGTCGTTTTCGTTCCAGCAAAATCTCTTGCGCGGATTTGGAGTCGCGGTGAACGCGCGGACCATTACAGTTGCCAAGATGAACCGCGGTATTTCTGAGCTGAATTTCCGAACTCAAGTGACCGGAACAGTGGCGCAAGTTCTCAATCTGTACTACGGGCTGGTGGCGGACTATGAAGACCTCAAAGCCAAGCAGAGCGCGCTAGAACTGGCTCAAACGCTATACCGAGACAATCAGCGGCAGGTGGAGATCGGCTCCTTGACTCCCTTGGACGTGACTACTGCGGAGGCGCAGGTTGCTTCCACCGGAAAGGACGTGGTGGATTCGCAGATCAACTTTCAGCAACAGGAGCTGCAGCTCAAGAATCTGATCAGCCGCACCGGGCTTGCCGACACGGTGCTGGCCAATGCGCGGATCGTGCCGATCGACCATATCGTGATACCGGAACGCGACGATGTGTCGCCGCTCGCGGACCTGCTCCGCAAAGCGCTCGCCAATCGCAGCGACCTGGCCGCCGAGCAAGCGAACGAGAAGGCCTCGGAAGTTTCCGCGCTGGGAACCAAGAACGGGATTCTGCCGACCTCGGAGGTATTCGGCGGCGAGAGCGTGGCGGGATTGGCGGGCGCGCCTCACACCGTGAACGTGGATGGAGCCCTGGAGAAAGCGGATCCTTACTTCGTCGGCGGGATGGGCAACGCGCTGGCCCAGCTTTTCCGGCGCAATTTTCCGACGCAACGGATCGGCGGGTTCATCGCCGCTCCGCTCGAGAACCGGCAGGCGCAAGCGGATTACGGGATCGACCAGCTTCAGCTTCGGCAAACGCAGCTCGAGAATCAGAAGGACGTAAATCAGCTGGGTGTGGACATTCTCAACGCGCTGGTGGCTTTGCGGCAATCCAGGGTTCGTTATGAGGCCGCCGTGAAGAACCGCGTGCTGGACGAGCAACTGCTCAGCGCCGAGCAGAAGAAGCTGAGCCTGGGCGCGTCGGTTCCCTACAACGTGATTCAACAACAGCGGGATTTGAGCGGGGCGCAGTCGTCCGAGATCGCGGCGCTGGTGAGTTATAGTAATGCGCGAATCGCGCTCGACCAGACGCTCGGCACGATCCTAGAAACTTACCACGTCACCATTGATCAGGCGCGAACGGGACGCGTCGCAAGGACTTCCTCGCTTCCGTCCGAGCTCCCGAGCCGTCCCTAACGCATCGGGCCGGCTTCGATCTGAACGATGTGCTGGCCGCGCGGCAGCATCAGCAGAAAGCGGGAGCCATTGGCCGCGGCCTTCTGTTCAACCGCGACGCCGTCGATCTCCAGCTTCCGAGGTTGCGTGTTCAAGATTGCCAAAGCACGTCCGTTGCTTTGATAGGAGAACTGGAGTCCGTTGGTCGTGGCGTCAGCCGAGCGCAGATTGCCGTTGAAATCGAGGATGCGGTACGGGCTTTCTTTCTGCGCCGGCTCGATTACGGCTGATCCGGCGGGAATCCAGAGTGTCGCATCGTCGCGAACCGGCCACGGATGGCCGTTCACCAGCGCCGGCCCTTTCCACGGAACGCCCACGCCGTAGCGAGAATCCACAATCAATCGGGCGCCGTTCTGCTGCACTTGATCGACGCTGGCCGCCGCGGACGCCAGCAAAGGCAGATCGGGCGCGAGAATCGAATTCTCGAAATAGAGCGCAACCTGAGGGAAAGCGTCGGCCGCCTGATGCACTAGCTCGAAGAGCTCCGTGCCGGTCTGCTGCTTGGTGGGATACACGTCCTGGTAGCGCTCTACGATATTGATGTCGATGGCGAGCTTGTCGTTATGCTTGGTCAGCGGCTGGTACTTTTCGGCGATCTTGGCGTAGCGCTGGGGGCCGAGATTCCAAATGGTGGCGGGATCTTCGATGAGAAACGTGAAGTCGTGCTGATCGAGCATGGGCAGCAGGCGCGCGGCGTCGGCTCCAATCAAGTCGCGCATGCGCGTATCGAAGCGATCGTCCACGTGCGTGAGAACGAAATCGAGATCCGGCTTGGCGGCGCGGACGGTTTCGATGTTGTGGATCCATTCCTCCTGCTGGCGGCGGGCGAGGTCGGCGCGATAATCCAGGAACGCGGGCAGTCGCACCGTATCGACGCGCCCGGATTGGAAGATTTCCAGGGGGTCGTAGCCGTGCGAGCGCAGAAACTCGTCGCGCACATCGGCGTTCATGGGTGTAAAACGCGCCGGGTTGGACGCGCCCTCCAGCGATTCAAAGTAAAGCTCGGCCAGGTTCACGCCGTCCCAATCGAACCGCTCGATCAATCCGCTGACGCCCTTTGTCACCGCGGCGAAACAGTCTCGATTGGTCAGGTTCATGAGTTTTCGCCAATCGAGCTGCGCGTCCTGCAGTATCGCGGTTTTTTCGCGGCACTCCGGATGATCGGCCCAAAATTGCTCGCTGACATGCGGCAGCTCGAGCCAGGCGTACACTAAAATCGCGTTACGATGACAGGCTTCGATCAAGCGGCGCAGGTAGGCGTCGCTGTCGGGATTCTGCTCGTAATAGTGCCAGCCGGCCACGTGCAGCGCGCCGATACCGGTCTTGCGCCACCGCTCGGCGAAATAATCTAAGTCGACGCGCGAGCGATACGATCCATCGAAAAACGCCCAGAGCCGCTGGCTGCGAAACGGAGCTTCGACGCCGAGATCGTTCAGAGCCTGCACCAGATAAGGGTAGCGTTCGTAGCCTTCCTTGCCGGGCTGCGTCGCGATCCAAAGCACGGCGCCCGAGCCGCGCTTCATGGCCGCGATTACGGGAGCATGTTCCCAGCGTTCGAACGCGATCACCTGCGCGTCTTTCGGAACATCGAAGACTGGAATTTCGGCCGCGGTCTCCCACACGATCGGCAACTTGGGCGCGTGTTGATCCACGATACTGCGCACAACCACGCGCTTCTCGGCCGGTTTGAAGCCGAGCGCGCTTGCGAGATCGCCTTCGCCTTCCACCACCACCACGCCGCCTTGTTCGATGCGCTGGATCCACTGCGGTATGGAACCGGGCGCCACCGTTCGGACGATGAACAGGTTCGCGGGGCCGCCCGCGGCGCGAACGAGACCGATGGACGAAAGAATCTTCGGCCACGATCCTGCGTCGTCGCCGGCGACATGATAGGTGTAAGTCGCTGCAGGGAGCCAGGCCGTTATCAAAGGAAGGAGCACGGCGAGTTTAACGCGTGAAGGCATACCAAAATCCTGCTCTCAGATCGAAGAAATTGGGGCGGCGCGGGTTATCCTCGTTCATGGTGTAGACGCCGCGCACGAAATTAACGGAAAACAGCATCGATTTCGGCATGGCATGAAAGCGGAATCGCAGGCCGGGCCCGGACTCCACAAAGTTCGCCCAGTATTCATGCAGGCGGTCGACGGTGCCGTTGAAATTCCAATACAACTGATTTTGTAAACCGCCCAAAGATTCCAGCGGCGCGAAGGTGTATCCGCCGCGGTTCTGCGAGTAGAGCAAAAAATCATTTTGAAAGCGGCTGACAAAAATGCCGTCTTCGTTGTTCTCAAAGAACAATCCCTTGCCGCCGTTCAGGAGGTGACCGAAGCCTTTGGCATAGGCGATTCCTCCGCGATAATCCGGAATCATTGCGCCGACGTCCGTGCGGCTGGTTAGATACTTGACGGCTTCGCCCGCTTCAAACCACGTGGTGACGCCGTGCCAAGGCGTGGTGGCAACGCCGAATCCAAAGATGAACGAGTCTTCGGAAAGATACTGCGGGATGGGATTGCTGAGCGTCGAGCCGGTGGTCTCGCGCGTATCGCCGATGAAGCGCATGGATATGTAAGGATGTATCGGGAATTTACCGAGCTTCAATTCCGTCTTCACCTGGCCGTATCCAAAGGCGTCGTGCCAACGGGTGGAGAAGAACGGGTAGATCCACGCCGTCGTCCGAAAAAGCGCGAACTCCGGCGCCAGGTTTTTGTAAGCGTCGCTGGCTTCCTTTGAAACCGCGGGGTCGGGACTCTTGCTGGCCAGCTCGAACCACTTGACGGCGTCGCGGTCGTCTTTCAGGATGTTGTAAACCCAACCGAGTTTCAGCATCACGTCGAAATCGACGGGATCGTTTTCGTGCGCGATGGTCAGGTATTTCAGCGCGTCCTTCATGTAGCCGGCTTTCATGCTCTTGTCGGCCAACGCTTTGGCTTCGTCCGAGGTGCGTTGAGTCGAAGATCCCCTGCGGCGCAAGGTCTGCGGCATCTTGAGCGCCACTCGCACTCGATCGGCGAGCTCTTCGTCGTCGCCTTTCAGCACTTGATCGAGCAGCGGCTGCGCCCCCGCGTAATCGTTGCGCTTCAATCGAAGAAATCCAAGCTGAGCGGCCGACAGCAGATCATCGGGAGCGGTCTGATGGAGGGTCTGGAATTGCTTCTCGGCTTCGTCTTTCTTGTCCATCTGGAGCAGCAAGTAGGCGTATTCGCGGCGAAGCTCGTAATTCTTGGGATCGAGATCGAGCGCTTTCTCGAATTCATAGACGTAGGGATAGCGCGCGGGCAGCAGTTCTCGCGCCTGCTCGGCTACTCGCGGCTGGCCACCGCGCGACGCCGCCAGCAGGACGAAGTTGGCTTGCTCGGTGCGGCCTTCCAGCTTCCAAACACGGCCGAGATCCAGCATCAACGAACGTTCCTCGGGTTTGAGCTGCCAGGCTTTTTGATAATGTTCGGCAGCCAGATCGAGTTCGTCGCGCTGTTCGGCGAGCGTGGCGAGTTCCTGGTGCGCGCTGAAGTTGTCGGGCGATATCTCCAGGGCTTTCTGCCAGCGCGCGATGCCTTCCGCCAGGGGCGTGTCGATATTCTGAAAAGCTTGCTCGGCGGTAGTGTTGCCATGTTTGCGAATGCGGTCGAAAGTGCGGCGCGCCTGCGACTGCTGCTTGGTCTCGTAGCAAAGGAAAGCGTACTCGAGAGCGACGTGGTCGTCCGAGGGTTCCAGCCGCATGGCTTCGGCGAACTGATCGCGCGCGGCTTCGTTTTCGCCGATTTTCAGCAGCGTGTAAGCCAGGTCCTTATGGATGGAGGCGCGGTTAGGGGCGAGCGCGATGGCTTGCCGGAAGCCGGCGATGGCCTGATCGTAATTCTTCTGGCGAAGCGCGTCGTAGGCCTGCTGGAGCGGCCGGTAGGCGGGGTCGGAATCCTGGGCGGCGGTCGACCCCAAGGCCAAGCCCATGAAAAATATGATACGTAACACCTATGTGCCCTCTCGGGACACTGGTCTAGTGCCGGAGGGGGTGGAGTTCTCTCAGGTGGGGTGGGGAAGGTGGCTCAGCGGCAATAAGTTAAGGCAGATAGAGCGTCGGGGACGGCCTGAAGCCAGGCTCGGGCCCCTGAACTACCAAGAGCGGGATTTAGGAGACGTTTGTTGGCCGGAAGGGGATTTATCAACAGAAATGCTTGATGCGGGCGCCCGGTCTGCCCCAGGCCATTCTCCGAGACGCCGACCATCCGTCCAGTTGGCCGACTAACCGGGAGTTAGACAATCCGACGAGCCGGGCGGGCAAGTAAAGTCGCGGCTATCGCAATGGAAGCGCCAACTGATCTCGTTTGCCTACGGAGCGCTATGACCAGTACACTGCAGCACGCCTAGATAGGCGCGCCAAGGACCGACTGTGTCACGATACTGGTGCGCCATCACTCGGGACAGTTGATGCACATGAGTGAGGTCGTGAACGGCCCATGTCGCCAGAAGTTCCGATAGCGTTACCACTCCCAGCGCTGGATGCCTTCCGCGCCGGGTTAAGTCTTCGTGCTGTAAATTCAGTGCCTGCAGCGCAGCAAGGTTCTCCCTTCGCAAGCGGGCGAAGTCGTCCAAGAGCTGCTCCAAGGACTTGTCTCGACTCTCTTTCAACTGGGCAAAGCGGTCAAAGGGATCAAATGGTCCCGCCTCGCCATTCTCCAGCATGATCCCCACCCGCGGCATCCAGTCGGTGCGCTCCCCGGAGATAAGGTGGCCCACGACGTCGAACGCGTTCCAGGTATCCTTTCCTTCGTTGCCCCGTACCCACACGTTGGGCAGCCCGCGCAACAGCGCATTTAGGGTTGCGGGAGTGCGGCTGAGAACTGCGATGGCGTCGGCTAGGCTGAATTCCGTCAAGTTTGCCATGTCTATCTAGATGCACGCCCAGCCCTCTGGACTCAGGCGCAGGCGCATAAGAATCCCGGTCACTAGCATCGCCGTCCCCACGGTCCTGACGATAGTTCCCGAGCAGACGGCGAGCTCTTCTCCCAATCTGGGTTAGGGAAGAGTTTCTGACGATCCGATCAGAACCCCAGAAGGGGATTGCGGCTACTTGGCGGTAACTGCCGGTCCCGTCTTCAAGTACCGATCCAGCCACTGCACCGTCTCCCCCAGGTAGTCCGGCCATTCTGGGTGCGGTTTACCAGCAGCCCCAAAGTCGGGACCGTGATCTCCACCCGGAATCCGTAACAAGGTTACCGGCACGTTCACGGCGCGCAGTGCCGCTTCCATCGCAACCGACTGTTGATAGGGAACTGTTCTATCCGCATCCCCGTGGATGAGAAGCACAGGCGGTGCCTGTCGCGAAACATGTGAAATCGGCGAGGAGGCCGCAAACAGCTTCTCGTTTGACCTATCGTCAATCGGCAGAGCGAGCCCCAAGAACGAGATCACGGTAGGTAGCCCACGGCTTTCCCTAAGGTGGCTCATTACTTTCATGTCAATAGGAGCGGCTCGCACCACCAAGCATTGAAGCGTTGCAGGCTCGCGATTTATCGGATCCGCGTCATCGCTTATCCCAGGCGCTCCCAGCATGGCAACCAGGCTTATCAGATGGGCACCCGAAGATCCGCCCACACCGCCAATGCGGTTAGGATCGATCCCGTACTGTTTGGCGTTATGACGGACAAAGCGGACGGCGCGCTGGACGTCGTCCAACTGCGCCGGGAACTGAAATCGCGGAGCCGCGCGGTGGTTAATCGTGAAAACGGTATAGCCAGCATCGGCCAGACGATTCACATAGATTAGCTGCTCCTGCTCCTCCTTCAACCCCTGCGCGCCGTATTCAAGCGGTGCATTCCACCCGCTGCCCGCGACGAACACCACGCCATATCCGTTCGGAGCGCCCGGGTGATGCACATCCATCAGGAGGGCCAAGCCCGAGTACATGCCGTAGGTGACATTGCTCTCTACCCGCGGCTCAGCACCAGCATAATTCTTGGCGAGCAACATTGCTATAGCTAGTCCAAAAGCGACTCTGTTCATATATTGTTCTCCTCCCCGTTTCAATCTTCTAAAAACCAATCGGGTTTTCCTAGCTGTACAATTTGAATCCTCCTTCCCAGCTACCCGTGCCGATCTGCGAGACGATCTCATGCGGCTCGGGGTTTGTCCGGAGCCGTCTGATTATAACCAAGCCCATCGTGGGGCACCGTGAGATGGGCAATCCTGGATTAAGCGCTACCCGGCAAAAGCTGCGCGCCGTGTTCATGCCGTGAAACGCCCAGCAACGTTCAATGACGCCGCGACCGCCAAACCCCCTTTGGCTAGCGCCGCCATCGGGTGCGATTGCTTCACCAGCACCGGACTGAACACAACGCCAAGGCCAAGACGACGAATGACGCGCAAACAAGAACTTGGCGGCTGTGGGCGAGTTACGCGCCACTCGGAGAAGGGGCTGCGCCGGGCCCGAGCCGATCCCTGGTGATAACAGCCCTGCCCGGCACCAAAGCGCAGCACACCCCTGAATCGGCCCTGTGGGAAGTGTCCGATCCGCTGCCGCCTTCCCAATATGTCAAGATGATGCGATGGCCCAAGCCGCCGCATCCCTGGCCACTCGCCCCGCCAGCCGAGCCCGTCACGCCGTGATCGCGGTCTTCATGCAGATTATTCTGGCCGTGGTCTACTCCTGGTCGGTTTTTCGCGGACCGCTCACGCTATTGCACGGCTGGTCCAAAGCCCAGACCATTACGCCCTATCGATACATGCTGATCATGGTGGCGATCGGCACCGTCATCGGCGGCCTCTGGCAAGATCGAAAGGGCGCTCGCCTGGTTGCATCGGTGGGCGGGCTGATGCTTGCGTTCGGATGCGTTCTGGCTTCTTTTTTCAGCGGCAGCTTGCTCGGATTAGTGCTCGCTTACGGTGTGATCGGCGGCGTGGGCAGCGGCTTCGCTTACGTTACTCCGATCGCGAACCTGGTGAAGTGGTTTCCCGACAAACGCGGCATGATGGTGGGCCTGGCGGTTCTGGGGTCCGGCGTAAGCCCGCTCTTTTGGAGCCCGCTGATCGAGTGGTTGATCGGGAAAAACACGCCGTCGCTGCACGAGACGATCCCGCGAACGTTTCTTATCATGGCGGCGATCTTCGCTGTTACGGTCGTGGGCGCGGCGCAGCTTTTTCGAGTGCCTCCGCCCGGGTGGAAGCCCGCCGGTTGGAACCCTCCCACCGGACGCACTTCAACGCGCGAGTTAACCACCGGCCAGATGTTAGGCACCTGGCAGTTCTACGCGCTGTGGGCTGTCTATCTGCTGGGCACTTCCGTCGGCCTCACTGCTATCGGACAGGCTTCTCCGCTGATTCAAGAGATGTCGCACGCCGGCGCGCCCGTCTCAGCCGGTGTCGCGGTCGGCATTATGGGACTCTTCAACGCCGGCGGTAGGCTGAGCTGGGGGACGATTTCGGATCGGATCGGCAGGAAGTTGACGTTGCTCGCGATGAGCGCCGTCTCGGTAGTGGCGTGCCTTGGATTCTTGCGCTCGGCCGACGGTTTCTGGGGCGTGATCACGGGTCTGTGCCTGGCCGCGTTCGCCTACGGAGGTTACCTCGCGCTGATGCCTGCGTTCTCGGCCGATTATTATGGCCAAGGCAACGTCGGCGGAAACTACGGCCTGTTGTTCATGGCTTGGGGCGTCTGCGGCTTCCTGGTGCCCGGTTATTTTGAAGGCATCCTCGATCGCGCCCGCGACGCCGGGAACCTGGCTGCCGGATATCAGGACGTGTATCTGAAACTGGCGGTTTTCGCTTTGATTGTCGCCGCCCTCGGCTCGGTGTTGCGAGCCCCGCGCGCCTCATCCGAGTAGGGCGACCGAGTACCCTGTTCGTCACGTAACCAAGAGCGCCAACGCCGCGGCGCTCATCAACGCCGCGCAGATCCATCCCAACACCATCGCTCCTCGCGAATTCGTCCGGCTGCCCATTACTTTCTTGTCGCTGGTTAGCAGCACTACCAAGACGACCAACGGCGGCGCGAGAACGCCGTTCACCACAGCCGACCAGAACAGCATCTTCACCGCATTCAATCCCGCAAAATCCAGGGCGAGACCCACCACCATCGCGCCCGCAATGACGAGATAGAACCGCGGCGCTCGGCCCGGCGTCAAGCTCAGCGAGTCGGCTCTCCAGGAGGCAGCTTCCGCGATCGCATAGGAGCAAGATCCCGCCAGGACGGGAACGCCCAACATACCGGTCCCGATCAATCCCAGCGTGAACAGCCAGTACGCGCCCGGACCCGCCAGCGGCCGCAGCGCTTCGGAGGCCTGCTTCGCTGTTTCGATGTTGGTCACGCCGTGCACGTGCAGCGTCGCGGCCGTAGTAAGAATGATGAAGAACATCACCAGATTGGAAAAGAACATTCCGGTGTACACGTCTTCCTTCGCCCCCCGCAGTTCGAGATTCGTGGCGCCGCGCCGCGAGGCCACCGTCGTCTTTCCCTGCTTCCGTTCCTCCTCCACTTCCTGCGACGCTTGCCAGAAAAACAGGTATGGGGAAATCGTGGTCCCCAGGATGCCTACCAGCACGGACATATAGGATTGCGTCCATGCGACATGCGGCAGAAAGGTTCCGCGAAGAACGATGGCCCAATCCGGCCGCGCCAGAAACGCCGTGATGACGTAAGCGAACAGCACCAACGTGAGCCATTTGAAGACCCGCGCGATCAGATTGTAAGAGGTCCAGAAGAGCAGACTGGCGATCACCAAGGCGAAGAAGGGTGTCCAGTAGTAGGCTGCAACTCCCGTTACCATCTGCATCGCCGCGGCCATGCCGCCCAGATCCGCTCCGATATTGAACACGTTCGCGAAGATCAGCAGCGCGCATGCCGGCCACAACACCCAGGGCGAATACCGCAATCGGATCGCTCCTCCCAGTCCGCGGCCCGTCACCATTCCCAGCCGCGCACACATCAGTTGCACCGCCGCCATCAGCGGAAAAGAAAGCAGAGCGGTCCAGAGGAAGGAATATCCAAACGCGGCGCCGGCGACGGAGTAGGTCGATATCCCCGAAGGATCGTCGTCCGCCGCGCCCGTAATCAGCCCCGGCCCGAGATTGGCCAGGAAGCGGCGTACGAACCCGCGCGGTTTTGATTCATCCATGCGCGCTGCCTGCGCTCGCGCTCATAATTTAATGAGCGCCAGACCGCTTTGAGAATCGAATTCGCGGCGCAGATGGGCCGGCGACTCCGTTAGCACAATCTCCAGGGTCGGACGGACGAAGCCCTCGATCAGGTGACCGGCCCTGGCCGCGCCGTTGCGTTTAGCCACCACGCCATGCGCGTGAATCTTTGGTTGCCCCTTTTCCAGGGCGACATCTCCGAGCAACGAGACGACCTCCACCTGTTCGTCCACCGGAATTCGGAGATACTCTTTCTTTTCCCAATCGTAGTATCCGAGCGCGACTCGAGAAAAAGCTCCGATTCCGGTGAAGTGCGCCGCCGTAATGTTGTTCTTCTGGGCGAAAGCCAATAAGCTGGTCATCGCCTCATCGCCGGTGTCCAATACGAGCGCATAGGTTTTTTGCGTCGATCCATCCAGCAGTTTCGATTTCATTTTGTGGAACCTCCCGAATAGCAGACGCCGTCTTGGCAGGGTCCGTCACATATTTATCCGCCGCCATCCGGGGCGAGCAAATGGATCGAGCTCCGCACCTTGCTGACCAAGGCGCATGAATACATAGGCGGACGGCTTGGCTCCGCGAATTACGTTGTCGGCGGTGGCCGGTAGCAGGGTCGCTAGAAAACTCTTCATCGCTGTCGTGCCGCAGTCTAGCACGTGACCGTTTCGCGTCAACCAAAGCCCTGCGCCCTACGATAGACTGGAACTCGGTCTCGAACCTCGGACCGATTGTCAAAAGGAGTTCTTGATGCGACTTGTCATGCTTTCGGCCGTCCTGGTGTGCTTCGCCCTGGGACCATTAACCGGTCCCGCCGCGGCACAGACGTTTCCCTACGACCACATCCATGTGAACGTGCCCGATCCGGCGGCCGCCGCCAATTGGTACGAGAAATACTTCGGCGGACGAAGGATCACCGAAGCTCCGAACCGGCTGATGTACGGCAGCACTCGGTTCATGTTCCTGCCGAAAGCCGACGCGAAGCCGTCCAGCGGTAGCGCCATCGATCACGTGGGCTTCTCGTTCGCGGACCTGGACGCGAAGATGAAGGAATTCGAAGCGGGAGGCGTCAAGATCGTCGTGCCGGCGCGCGATATTCCTGGGCTATTCAAGCTCGGGTTCGTGGAAGACCCGTGGGGTACGCGCATCGAGGTGGTGCAGGATCCGGAGCTGCTGGGGTTGCATCACATTCATTTGCGCGGCCCCAACCCTGACGACACCTTTACGTGGCTGCTGGCGAAGTTCGGCGGAGAACGCACCAAGCTCAAAGGCCGCATCGACGCCATCAAGTACAGCGCGCCTGGTTTCAGCGACATGTGGATTTTGGTGCAGAAAGGCGAGGCAGAGCCGAGCGAGGGGCACGCCATCGACCACATCGGCTGGCGCTCCGTGGGCCCGTTGGCGAAGACTATCGACGGCCTGCGCGAAAAGGGCGTGACCATATTGACCGAGCCGCGCCCGCTCCCGCTGCCGAACGGCCCCACCATCAACTTCGCTTATGTTGCCGGACCGGCCGGCGCGAAGATCGAGCTGGTGGAACGTCCCGGACTGAAGCCCGGCGAGTAAGGCGTTCCGAACCCAGGAATGTCCGACGGCGCCTCCGCGAATTCGGCTAGCAGACGGCAGATCCATATCCGCGGGGTCGTTCAAGGCGTCGGCTTCCGGCCGTTCGTTTACAATCTGGCTCGCAGGCATCGGCTGTCCGGTTACGTCTTGAACTCCTCGGCCGGCGTGCTGATCGAAGTAGAAGGCTCCGACGCGTCACTCGCGCTCTTCGTCAGCGGATTGAGCGACGAAGCGCCGCCGCTGGCGCAAATCGAGGACCTGACGGTCGCCACTCTGACCCCCGCAGGGTACGAGGGCTTCGTCATTCGCGCGAGCCTGGACGAGCCCGGAAAGCTGGCGCCGGTCTCGCCGGACGTCGCCACTTGCGACGACTGCGCGCGCGACTTTCGAACTCCCGGGAATCGGCGGCACGGTTATCCGTTTACCAATTGCACTAACTGCGGCCCGCGCTACACGATTACGCGCAAGGTTCCGTATGACCGGCCGCTGACCACCATGGCCTGCTTTCCGATGTGCGAACGCTGCCTGAAGGAGTACGAAGATCCGACGGACCGTCGATTCCACGCGCAGCCCAACGCATGTCCGGAATGCGGGCCGTCGGTCGCGCTGGCGCTTCCATTTGAGCGCGGCGCCGATAATTTAGCGATACTACGCGAAGTTCGGCGGCTGCTGCGCGAAGGCCGGATTCTCGCCATCAAGGGACTGGGCGGTTTTCATTTGGCATGCGATGCGCTGAATGAGCCGGCGGTTCGATTACTGCGCGAACGCAAGAAGCGCAGCGACAAACCGTTCGCGCTGATGGCGCCGGACCTTGCCGCCGCGGAACGCTTCTGCGCGATATCGGACGCGGAACGCGCCGCGCTCACTAGCCCGCGCCATCCGATCGTGATTCTGCCGCGACGTTCGGACGCGGGGCTTCCCGAAACGCTCGCGCCAGGGAACAACACTTTGGGCGTGATGCTCCCGTACACGCCGTTGCACCACTTGCTCTTCGACCGCGAATTTCAGGCTTTGGTGATGACCAGCGGGAATTTGAGTGAAGAGCCGATCGTCACCGGCAATCGCGAAGCCGTCCAGCGTCTGAGCCGCGTTGCCGACGCGTTTCTCTTTCACAACCGCGACATTCACACCCGGGTGGACGACTCGGTAGTCCGAGTCTTCCAGGGTAAAGAGCGCGTGCTGCGCCGCTCGCGAGGCTACGCGCCTTTTCCGATCGTGCTGAGTTTTCCCGTGGCCGAAATCCTGGCTTGCGGCGCGGAATTGAAGAACACCTTTGCTCTAACGAAGGACCATCATGCGTTCTTGAGCCAGCACATCGGCGATCTCGAGAACTACGAGACCCTGGTTTTCTACAAGGAAACGCTGGAGCGAATGAAGGAGCTATTTCGGATCGCGCCCACGGCGGTCGCCTACGACCTGCATCCGATGTATCTCAGCACCAAGCTGGCGCTCGAAATGGAAGGCGGGGAAAAGATCGGAGTGCAGCACCATCACGCTCACATTGCCAGTTGCATGGCCGAGAATGGCGTCGCCGACAAAGTGATTGGAGTGGCTTTCGACGGAACCGGCTATGGCACGGACGGCAAGATTTGGGGGGGCGAATTCCTGCTGGCGGATTTCGCGGGGTTTGAACGGCGCGCGCACTTCCGCTACATCCCGCTGGCGGGCGGCGACACGGCCGTCCGCGAACCTTGGCGGCTGGCCTTGAGTTACCTGCTCGATACGTTCGGCGCCCAGGCGGGTTCGCTCGATTTTCCGCTATGGCGTCGGGTCCCGTCGAAGAAAGTCGCGGCGGTTCGATCGATGATCGAGCGCGGCATTAACACGGTCCAAACTTCCGCGTGCGGGCGCCTATTCGACGCCGTCGCTTCTCTGGTAGGGCTGCGCGATGAGGTCAACTTCGAAGCGCAAGCCGCCATCGAATTGGAAATGAGCGCGCTCCCGGGCGTCGATGCTCTCTATCCCTTCGAGATTGGCGCCGGAGATCCCTGGGAAATCGATTTTCGGCCCGGCATTGAAAGCATCGTGAGCGACGTGCTCGCCGCGAAATCCACGGGCTGGATTGCGGCGGCGTTCCACAATACTATCGCGGCTATAGTGGTTGAGATTTGCGGACGGCTCCGGACCGCAGAGGGAATTAATCGGGTCTGCCTGAGCGGAGGCACGTTCCAGAATATGTATTTGCTGGAACGCTCCGTCAGCGGCCTGCGGGCGCGCGGTTTTGAAGTTTTCCTGCATGCCAGAGTTCCCCCGAACGACGGGGGAATCTCCCTCGGGCAGGCGGTGATTGCGAATCGCGCGCTCGCGGCCCGCTGATCCCGGTTCGTCAAGCTCGTCGAGAGACGTGCGCAACCAACGAAACGAGGAACAGAACCAGGAAGATGAAGAACAGGATCTTGGCCACGCCCGCGGCAATGAGCGAAATTCCAGTAAAGCCCAGCACGGCGGCCAGGATGGCAATCAGCAGAAACATTAAGGACCATCTCAGCATTTCAATTCTCCTTTACGCGTCCAGAAAGCGGATCGCTACCATGCCTGGGCGCCTGCGGAGGATGATGCACTTGGATAACCACAAAAAAAGCCGCGCGGATTCACGCGTTTCCGTCCACGTACAGCGCACGTTACAGGAAGAAAATACGCGCCGGGTTCAGCGGCGCTTCAGCAATTCGGGAAATTGTTCCTTGAGCCGGCTCGCCGTCTCGGGAGAATCCGGCTGCGATATAGCTTCGCCGCGTTCAACTGTTGAATGTAAGCTTCCGCCACGGGTTGTTGCTCTTCGGAATTGTAGAAAATCACGGATGGATATTGCGTGCCGGTGTCCGGCCCCTGGCGGTTGAGTTCGGTGGGATCGTGCGCCATGGAAAAGAACCCCTCGAGCAACTTGCCGAAGGAGATCTCGGACCGATCGTAGGTGTTTTTAACGGACTCGGCGTGCCCGGCCACGCCCCACCCGCCACAACTGCCGTAGCGGATTGCTTGGTGGCGGGAGTGGGAACTCATGAGGACCCCAAGTTATCATGAATTCCATGGGTACAGTTTCTCCGGTCCAAGAAGACACCAGCGTTCTCGATCGGGTTCGGAAGCTCGAAAGCGAGTATCTGCTGCAGAACTACGCGCGTTATCCGATCGTGCTGCATCGCGGCAAGGGCTGTTACGCCTACGACGTGTCGGGCCGCCGCTATCTCGACTTCATTACCGGAATCGGAGTCAACGCTCTCGGCCACTCCCATCCGCGCATCGTGAAGCTGATTCGGAACCAAGCCGGCTTGATGCTGCATACTTCGAATCTTTACTATCACGAGTACCAGGGCCCACTGGCGCAGCGTCTGGCGAAGATCAGCGGCTTAGAGCGCACGTTTTTCTGCAACTCCGGAACCGAGGCGATGGAAGGCGCGCTGAAAATGATCCGCTCGCACGGGCGGAAGATTCATGCCGACAAGATCGAAATCGTTTCGCTGCATAATTCGTTTCACGGAAGGACGCTGGGGGCGCTGTCCATTACCGGCCAGGAGAAATACCGCAAGGACTTCGAGCCGCTGCTGGCGGGCGTGCGGTTCGCGCCGGCCAACGACATCACCGCGCTCGAACAAATGGTGAGCGAACGCACGGCGGGCATCGTGATCGAGTGGATTCAGGGCGAGGGCGGCATCTGTCCCATATCCACCGAATATGCCCGCAAAGCGCGCGAGCTGGCCGACCGGTACGACGCGCTCCTGGTTTTCGACGAGATTCAATGCGGCGTGGGCCGGGTGGGCAAATATTTCGCCTACCAGATGGCCGATCCGATCGTGCTGCCCGATGTCATGGTGGCCGCCAAGCCGCTCGCCTGCGGTATTCCGCTGGGAGTGATCGTGGCCAACGAACGCGCGGCGTCCGCTATCGGCCCCGGCATGCATGGGTCCACGTTCGGAGGCGGGCCGCTGGCTTGTCGCGTGGCCATCGAGTTTCTGGACATTCTCGGAGATCTGCTCCCGCGCGTCGAGCAGGCGGGCGACTACTTCCGCGCGAAACTGGACGATTTGCGCCGGCGCTTCTCCTTTATTCGGGAAGTGCGCGGCCACGGACTCATGATCGGCGTCGATCTCGACATCCCCGGCAAGCAAATTGTGCTGGATGCCAAAGCGCAAGGCCTGCTGATCAATTGCACCCACGAAACCGTGTTGCGGTTTCTGCCGCCTTACATCGTCAGCGACGCGGAAATCGATCGCGGAGTCCGAATTCTGCGCAAGGTTTTCAAGACAGCCGCTCAACGCGCCGGCGCGGGAACGAACGCTTAACGCGTATTGAGGTAGGCGATCAGATTTACCATATCGCTCTGCGAAAGCTGCGGCCAAGCGACGTGCTTATCTTGCATCTTGCGCAGCATGGCGGGGCCATGTTTCCATAGCAAGGAAACCATGTCGATGGTCGAATAGGGCTCGGATGGCTTGGAGAGAGCGGGCGCACCCGACGAGGCGTCGTTATGGCATCCCGCGCATTTTTTCGATTCGAACGTTTTGCGGCCGTGCTCAGCGTCGCCTCGGGTTTGGAAGAACTGCCGCGCCCAAACGTATCCGAGAATCTGCCGCATTTCCACAAGGCTGAGTTCCGGATGGGGCTGCGCCATTTGGGGCGAATGGTTCCACAGGGCCGCGGCCACATCCGTCAGCGTGCTGTCGGCCAGACGATTCTCCAGCGAAAGCGCGCCCTTGTGACAGCCCGTGCAACCCTTCTCGTTGAACAGAGCGGCTCCGCCTTCGGGCGATGGGAGAATGAACTCGAACGTGGCGCTCTTGATGGGCGGGAGGTTTTGCAGGTAGACCAATAGATCGTCCAGTTCCTGAGACGTGAACTCGGGCCATTGGATCTTTCGGGCAGCCATCTCGCCCTTCATATGGTCGGAATGGTTCCACAATTGGTCGACCAACGCAATCGGATCGGTGAGCGCGGTCCATCGCGCCACGGGCGGGCCCACGCCCCCACTGTCCGCGGCAATCGAATGGCACTCGCTGCAGTGCTTGGTTTGAAAAATGAGCTTTCCGCGCTCGGCTTCACCCGGCTTCTCAAAATAGCGAACGGAATAGAAGAACGCGAACAAGTCGGCGGCTTGCTCCTGGTTCACGGCCGGGAGGGGAAGGTTCTGCTGGGTGATCGCAGTCCACATCGCCGGCGCATGATTCCACATCAGGGCAGCTATGCCGGCGGGAGTGTAGGCGCGATCATAACGCCGCCCCAGATCGGGCGCGTCGTGGCCGCCCTCGCCCTTTAAAGCGTGGCAGTTGATGCACATCTGAGTTCGGAAAAAAGCTGCGCCCCGGTGTGCGTCGCCGTCCAAGGTTGCGGCGAGATTCCATTGACCTGCTCCGCCAACCACCAGCAGCAGGAAACCGATCTTATGCATAGACATAAAGCGCCTTCACTGTGCAGATTCGAAGCCTACAGCACTTGCCTTATTATCAATGGTTTGGAAAGTGACGGAAGTCCTTGGGTGGGTTACTGGGGGTATTTGGCTGGGTGAAAATACGCAATATGTAGCAAGTAGCAGCTCCGGTGAGCGGATACCTAGTTCGTCTACTAGGAGATGCGGATTAGCGCATTGCTTCTAAAATAGTTAAACATGCTGGTCTTTCAAGTGCTTGAGGGCCGGCGCTGGGACACGGTCGAGTGTTAACTCGGATCGCCGTGTCATCGAGCGGCCCAGTTTCGACCGTGCTTCCCAGCAATTGAGGAGATCTTTCAGTTAAGCAAGTGTTGGTAAATTAACGGTTACAGGCCTAACTGGAAGCCCATCTGGCGACGATATAGCCTGTGGGTTAAATCACGCTATTCCGAGGCCGCCGAAATGGCACTAAAAACCGCCAGCATGATCGTCCAGAACAGCTTAGATTCTAGGGAAGTTCGGGAGGATCCGGGTGGGATTGAACGACGCCGCGACGCCCGATACCCCACCAACGATCCTGCCGAAATTCATATTCTTCCTCTAAACGGACCCAGTTTGCCGGCAACCGTAATCGATGTTTCCCGCTCCGGTCTTCGCCTGGAATTAAGCACTCAACTCGCTCGAGGCTTGGGCGTAGAGGTCGTGATGCCAGGCGATGCAGTGGTTTTTGGAGAAGTACGGTATTGCCGGCGAGCGAGAGATGCATTCCGGGTCGGAATTCGGATAGAGGACGTGGTTTATTCGCGCCTGGACCAAGGTGAGCACATTCCGGAAAATCAACTCCTGCTTTATTTGAACGGCAGCGGGCTAAAGGTTCCCGAAGTGGTTCGGGCGAGGGATCATCTCCAGCACTGCCAGAAGTGCCGGGTTCGTTTCAAGCATCTTTCTTCAGCCGCGCGCGACAAACCAGCCTGAGCTCGTTCCTGTCTTAACGCTTGCGCCGGGTTCCGAGCTTGCGCTTGGCCTCCGGGATTTCCGGCGCGAAGGCCTCGTCGATCAGTTCGGAATGCTCCTGCTGGTGACGCTTGAGCGACCCGGCCGAAGGGCTGGCGCTCGACGGACGTCCAACATACCGCAGCGCGCGGCCGGTAGGATCGAGGACGGGTTGTAACTGCTCCTGCACGAATCGCCAAGCCCCCATGTTGCGGGGTTCTTCCTGGACCCACGCCACATCGCTCGCGTCCGGATAGCGGCCGATCAAATCGCGCAGTTGATCGGCGGGGAACGGATAGATTTGCTCCAGACGCGCGATAGCGACGTGCTCCGTCTTTCGTTCCTCGCGCGCGGCGACGAGGTCATAATAAATCTGCCCCGAACACAGCAGAACGCGAGTTATCCGGCTCAGCTCGATTCCCGTGGGATCGTCGAGAATCTCATGGAAAGCGCCGGTCAACAATTCATCCAGCGAGGAGACGGCCTTGGGATGACGCAGCAGTCGCTTGGGCGTGAAGACGATAAGCGGCTTTCGAACGCCTCGCCGATCATAGCCGCCGTGCATCTGGCGCCGGAGGAGATGGAAGTACTGCGCCGGAGTGCTGGCATTCACCACCTGCATATTGTTTTCCGCGCAGAGTTGCAGGAACCGCTCCAGGCGGGCGCTGGAATGTTCGGGACCTTGCCCCTCGTAGCCATGCGGGAGCAGCAAGACCAGGCCGCTCGGCTGGCCCCATTTCGATTCCGCGCTCGCAATAAACTGATCGATCAGGATCTGAGCGCCGTTGGCGAAGTCGCCGAATTGCGCTTCCCACAAGACCAGCGTGAGCGGATCGGCCACGCTGTAACCGAACTCGAACCCCATGACCGCGTATTCGCTTAAAGAGCTGTCGAACACATCGAAGCGGGCCTGATTCGGGGCCAGATGCTTCAGCGGAATGTAGCGCGCGCCCGTTTCGTTGTCGTACAGCTCGAGATGCCTCTGACTAAAGGTTCCGCGCCCGCTATCCTGTCCGCTTAGCCTTACCGGGGTGCGCTCCAGCACCAGGCTGCCGAACGCGAGCGTTTCCGCCGTTGCCCAATCCAAGGGCGCGCCGCGCAGAACCTCGCGCCGCTTTCTGAGAAATCCTTCCAGCTTGGGGTGCACTTGGAAGCCGGCGGGAAAGGTGGTGATCCCCTCGATGATCCGTTCCACGGTGACGCGATCGACGGCGGTGTCGGGACTCGGCCCCTGCATTTCTTCAGGATCAATCGCGCTCAACTCCTGGACTTCGTAGCGCTC
>Ga0302326_10004364_pt1 | contig 32764 bp, 31 predicted proteins | sample Palsa_T0_3_FD_202264 | JGI IMG/M metagenome (GOLD analysis project Ga0302326, IMG submission 202264) | Peat permafrost microbial communities from Stordalen Mire near Abisko, Sweden - Palsa_T0_3 | ecosystem: Environmental > Terrestrial > Soil > Palsa > Peat permafrost | place: Sweden: Abisko...
CGGTCGACGAACAGTATCGGCAGCTCGTTCATAGCAGGCTCGCAAGCAGGCGATCGTTTTGTTCCGGGCTGCCGATGCTGATGCGCAGCGCCTGCGCAAGCCCCGGGGCCGAACGCAGGTCGCGCAGCAGCAGACCGGCGGTGTGGGCGCGCTGCAGCGCCGCGAGCGCGTCAGCGAATTCCACCAGCAGAAAATTGGCCTCGCTGGGCCATACCTGGCGCACGCCGGCGCGCTCGCGCAGCGCGGCGGCAACGCGCGAGCGCTCGGCTTTGATGGTCGCGCAGTGCGCGCGCGCTTCGCCGATTGCGGCCGGCTCGAGTATCTGGAATACCGCCTCGATCGTCAGTTGCGTGAGCGCGTAGGGCTGTATGACCTTGTGCAGCAGGGCCACCACATCGGGGTGCGCGATCAGCGCGCCGCAGCGCGCGCCCGCCAGCGCATAGGCCTTGGACAGCGTGCGCAGCACGACCAGGCCAGGCTGGGCCGCGAGCTGCGCGATCAGCGACGGGCCGTCGGCGAACTCGACGTAGGCCTCATCGACCACGATCAGCGCGCGGCCCTGCAGCTCGCGCGCCAGCGCAAGGATCGCCTCGGTAGCGAAGCGGTTGCCGGTGGGATTATTGGGTGAGCACAGAAACACCAGTTTCACGCCGGCGCGGCACTGCGCGCGCACAGCTTCGAAGTCGCAGCCAAAGCCGGCTGCACGCCGCAGCGGTACCTCGATCACCGCGGCGCCCTGGACGCGCGCAGCGACCCCGTACATGCCGAAAGTCGGCGGGCAGACGATGACCGCATCCTCGCCGGCCCGGCAGTAGCTGCGGATCAGCAGATCGATCGCCTCATCGCTGCCGCGACTGGCCAGCAGCATCGGCGCCTCGACGCCGTACAGCTTCGCCAGTGCCGCGATCAGGGTGTGCGGATGCGGCTCGGGATAGCGGTTGAGGCCGGCGTGTGAGCTGTCGCCCCGGGCCCGCCACGGTAGTTCATTGGCGTGCAGACGCACCAGGCCCGGCTCCCAGAGCGCGTGCTCATACGCCCGCAGCGTGCGGATCTCCGGACGCGCGATTTCGGTGAGCCAGCTCATGCCTGCAACGCCTCGAGCCGCAGATCCACGGCGGCGGCGTGCGCATCCAGACCTTCGAGCCGCGCCAGAGTGCTGGCGGTGGGCCCGAGCTCGCGCAGGCCCTGCGCGCTGAGCTCCTGGACGGTCATGCGGCGCGTGAAGTCCATGACCGAGAGGCCACTGTAGGCGCGGGCGTAGCCGTACGTGGGCAGCACATGGTTGGTGCCGGAGCAGTAGTCACCCATCGGCTCAGGCGACCAGGTGCCCAGAAACACCGAGCCGGCATGGTGCACGCCAGCCAGCAGCGCCCGCGGCGCGCGTGTCTGGATCAGCAGATGCTCGGGCGCGTAGGCTTCGCTGATCGCGAGCGCCACCTGCAGATCCGGCACGATCAGAATGCGCGAGGCGCGGATCGATTGCTGCAGAATCGCCTGCCGCGACAGCCGCGGCATCTGCGCGGCCACCGCCGCGGCGACCTGCTGCGCCAGCGTGCGCGAGGTCGTGACCAGCAGGGCCTGCGCCTGCGGATCGTGCTCGGCCTGCGCCAGCAGGTCGGCGGCGACGAATTGCGCGCGCGCACTGTCATCGGCGATCACCAGCACTTCCGAGGGACCCGCCGGCATGTCGAGCGCGGCACCGGCGGGATCGGCCGCCACCAGTTGCTTGGCCGCGGTCACCCAGGGGTTACCGGGGCCGAAGATCTTGGCGACTTTCGGCACGCTCTGGCTGCCATAGGCCAGGGCGGCGATCGCCTGGGCACCGCCGATCTTGAACACCTGCTCGATGCCGCACAGCTGCGCGGCCACCAGCACGGCGGGGCTGGCCAGTCCCTCGCGCTGTGGTGGCGTGCACAGCACGCGCCGCGGGCAGCCGGCGATGCGCGCCGGCACGGCCAGCATGATGACCGTGGAGGGCAGCGGGGCGGAGCCGGCCGGCACGTACAGGCCCACGGCGCTGATCGGTCGTATCAGCCGCTCGCAGTGCACACCCGGCTGCACCTCGAGCGCGAGCGCGGCCGGCAATGCGGCGCGATGAAAGCGCTCGACGTTGGCGATCGCGCGTTCCAGTGCCGCGAGCTGCGCGCTCTGCAGCTGGGTGCGCGCGGCGGCGAGTTCCGCGCGCGAGACCTCGAACTGCGTGAGCTCGACGCCGTCGAGCTCGCGCGCGTAGCGGCTCAGGGCCGCATCGCCGTCGCTGCGGACCGCATCAATGATCGCCTGCGCCTGCAGGCGCGTCTGCGATTGCAGCGGCGCTGCCGGCCGTGCCAGGGCCGCGTGACGCTGCTGCGGACTCAGGACCTGCCAATCGAGAATCTCCATCGCCACGGCCCCTAGGCCAGCATCTTCTCGACCGGCAGCACCAGCAGCGCGCTCGCCCCGGCCTTCTTCAGACTCTCGAGCGTCTCCCAGAAAACATTCTCACGACACACCGCATGCACCGCGACGCGCTCGGGCGAGCCTTCGAGCGGAATGATGGTCGGCGACTCGCTGCCCGGCAGCAGCAGCCGGATCGCCGGCAGCGCCGAGCGCGGTGCGTGCAGCATGATGTACTTGCTTTCCTTGACCTGCTCGACCCCCTCGATGCGCAGCAGCAGCCGCTCGACCCACTCATCTTTCTCCGGCGCCAGCGCGATCGGCGTGCGAATCAGGACCGCGTGGCTCTCGAGCACGGTCTCCACTTCGCGCAGGTGATTGGCCTGCAGCGTCGAGCCGGTGGAGACCAGATCGCAGATCAGATCGGCGCGTCCCAGGCGCGGTGCGATCTCCACGGCGCCCGAGAGCGTGACGATCTCGGCCGAGATGCTCCGCTGCTCGAGGAAGCGCCCCAGCAGATGCGGGTAGGTGGTGGCGATGCGCTTGCCCTGCAGTGAGCTCAGCCCGCCATAGTCCTGATCCATGGGTACCGCCAGGGACAGGCGGCAGCGTCCGAAATCGAGCGTGCGCAGCGCCTGGAAGCGCGCCGGCGTGCCGCGCGCGGCCAGTTCCAGCCGCTTTTCCTCCAGCACGTTGCGGCCGACGAGCCCCAAGTCGCAGACATCCTCCTGCACCAGATCGGGAATGTCGTCGTCGCGCACGAACAGCACGTCGAGCGGCATGTTCTCGCCGAAACCCATGAGCTGATCCTTGCCGCGCGAGAGCTTCAGACCGCAGCGCGCAAGCAGGTCCAGCGACGGATCGGTCAGGCGGCCGGATTTCTGCACCGCGAGCTTGATGCGCGCCGGCTTATCCATGCTGCGCTCCATCGACGCGCTGCGCCGCCAGCGCGTAGCCGCCGTTGCCGGCAGCCAGGTAGCGCGCGACGCGCCCGATCGTGGTCACGCTGACCCCGGTGTGACGATGGATCTCGCGGTAGGGCATGCCCCGGCGCAGGCATTCGACCACCGCCCAGCGATCGGCCATGGCCTGCAGCTCCGCGGGCGTACACAGATCGCGCAGAAAGGCGCGGCATTCCTCGACGCTGCGCAGCGTCAGGATGGCCGCGACCAGGTTGCGCTCGGCGAGCGCTTCCTGTCGCGCGGACAGCAGCCGGTGGGATTTCATGCTTTGCGGTGCACGGCCAGTGCTCAATGTATTAATGCGCTATTACACTAGCGTAATGTGACAGGCGATGCAAGCGGGCGCGTCGCCGGCGCCGGCGGCGCTTGACCGGTCCGGGCGCTGGCCTCTAGACTTCCGGCTACTCATCGAGACCGGCTGAGGGAAAGGCCCTTAGACGCCGGGGCAACCGTCGGCAAACCGACACGGTGCCAACTCCTGCGGTGCCTAGCCTTGAGGGCGGGGCCGATAGATGAGGGCCGAGTGATGCGCTGCCTTGCAGCGCCGATCCGCAGGAGTGCCGAGATGACGCACGACAGGCACTGCGGAGCATGGCTTGAATTTCGCCCCAAAAATCACTGATCCCGCGGAGGTTGCCCAAGGCGTGTGGCAATGGCCCGGGCGCTTCGCGTTGCACCATGGGGGCAGTCTCGAATCCGTGCGCCTGGGCTGGCGCCTGGACGGCGCGCCGCAAGCCCCCATCGTCGTGGCCCTAGGCGGGATCTCGGCGCACCGGCGCGTGTTCGACCCGCAGGTTCCCGGCGAGGGCTGGTGGTCGGAACTGGCCGGTCCGGGCCGCGCGCTCGACAGCCTGCGGCTACGCGTGCTGGGCATCGATTACCTGGGCGCCAGCGGTCAGTCCACCGGGCCGAGCGCCGGCGTCGAGTTCCCGAGTGTCTCGAGTTACGATCAGGCCGAGGCGTTGCGCGGCCTGATGGATCATCTGCGGATCGAGCGGCTGCGCGCCATTGTCGGCGCCTCCTATGGCGGCATGGTGGCGCTGGCTTTTGCCGAGCGCTATCCCGAGCGCGTCGAGCGTCTGCTGGTGCTCAGCGCCGCGGACCGAACTCACCCGATGGCGACCGCCTGGCGCAGCATTCAGCGGCGCATCGTGCGCTTCGCGCTCAGCGTGGGCCGGCCCGCGGAAGGACTGGAGTTGGCGCGCGCCCTGGCCATGGCGACCTACCGCAGCCCGCAGGAGTTTGCCGCGCGCTTCGCCTTCGAGCCGAGCGCCGGCGATGGCCGCTTCGTATTCCCGGTCGAGCAGTACCTGATGGCCCGCGGGCGCGACTACGCGGCGCGCTATCTGCCGGAATCCTTCCTGTGCCTGTCCGAGTCGATCGATCTGCACACGGTGGATGCCGCGCGCATTGGCGTGCCGACCACGCTAGTGGCCGTGCGCGAGGACCAGCTGGTGCCGCTCGGCGACATGCAGGCGCTGGCGGCGCGGCTGCCGGGCGCGCGCCTGCATGAGCTGTCATCGCCGCATGGTCATGACGCCTTCCTCAAGGAGTCACTGCAGCTGCAGCCGCTGATGCACAGTCTGTATGGAGAGTCTGCGTGAGCGAGCCGATGGATCCGATCACACGCGCGGTACGGGCCGGCATCGAGAGCGACGATGTGACCGGCGCGGTGGTGCCGCCGATTCACCTGAGCGCGACCTACGCTTTTCGCGGCTATGGCGACAAGCGCGCCTATGACTACTCGCGCTCCGGCAATCCGACCCGCGATCTGCTCAGCGCCGCGCTGGCCGATCTCGAAGGTGGCGCCGGTGCCGTAATCACCGGTTCGGGCATGGGGGCGGTCACGCTGTGCCTGCAGATCCTGCCGGCGCAGCCGCGGGTGATTGCGCCGCACGACTGCTACGGCGGCAGCTACCGGCTGTTCGATGCGCTGCACCGGCGCGGCGACGTGCAGGTCGAATTCGTGGATTTCGGTGATCCGGCGGCGCTGCGCGCGGCGCTGTCGCAGCCGGCAGCGATGCTGTGGATCGAGACCCCGAGCAATCCGCTGCTGCGCCTGACCGACATCGAGGCCGTGGCCAAGCTCGGCAAGGCGGCCGGGGCCTTGATCGTGGTGGACAACACTTTTCTTTCGCCGGCCTGGCAGCAGCCGCTGCGCCTGGGCGCGGATCTGGTGGTGCATTCGACCACCAAGTACATCAATGGCCACAGCGATGTGGTCGGCGGCGCGGTGATCTCGGCGCGCAGCGAATTGCACCAGGCCCTGGGCTGGTGGGCGAACTGTCTCGGGCTGACCGGCTCGGCATTCGACAGTTACCTGACGCTGCGGGGTCTGCGAACCCTGCACGCGCGCCTTGCGGTGCATGGCCGCAACGCGCAGCAGTTGGCCACTTGGTTGACGCAACAGCCCCAGGTGGCACGGGTGTTTTATCCGGGCCTGCCGACGCATCCGGGCCACGAGATTGCGCAGCGCCAGCAGTCCGGATTCGGCGCCATCGTGACCTTTGAGCTCGCCGGCGGCATTCCGGCGGTCAAGGCCTTCGTCGACGGCCTGAAGTTTTTCTCGCTGGCGGAATCCCTCGGCGGGGTAGAGAGCCTGGTGGCGCATCCCGCCTCGATGACCCACGCCGCCATGTGCGAAGCGGCGCGCGAGGCCGCAGGGCTCACCGATGGATTGCTGCGCCTGTCGGTCGGCATCGAGGCGTTCGAGGATCTGCGGGACGACCTGGCCGCCGCGATGGCGCGCGCGGGTGGCGCGCGATGAGTGCGTCAACGCGCCCGGCGCACGGCCGTTTCATGCCTGTGGCCCTCTCATGCCCGTGAAGCCATAGGAGCTGCGTCATGCCTGTCCGATTGCCGCTCGCGCTCGCCGCCGCCGTGCTGGCGGGCATGTCTCTGGCGTCGCTGGCGCGTGCCGAGGGCGAGATCCAGCCCGAAGGCGGCCCTGGAATCTGGCAGCCGCATGAAGTCGAGCTCGATTACATGGGTTTCACGACCACTTATTCCTGCGACGGCCTGCAGTCCAAGCTCGAGCTGCTGCTGCGCCAGCTCGGGGCGCGCGCGGACGCCAAGGTCAGCGCCTTCGGCTGCAGTCGCGGCTACGGCACGCCGAGCAAATTCGCGCGCGCGACGCTGAAGTTCGCCGCGCTGCAGCCGCTCGACCCGGCCTCCAGCGCAAGCGCGCCGGACGCGGCGAGCCCGCCCGTGGCCGGTGTGTGGCGTCAGCTCGAACTGGCGCCGTATCGGCCCTTTGGGCTGCAGGACGGGGATTGCGAGCTCATGGAGCAGTTCCGCGACAAGGTACTGCCGCTGTTTGTCACGCGTGCGCAGCAGATCCGCACGCAATGCGTACCGCACCAGGACACCGGTGGCCCCTTCAGCCTGAACATGCAGGTGTTTGCGCCGGTCCCGGCAGCGAAGTCAAAGTAGCTGCTCCCATAGCCGCCAGAATCGCTCGCGCAGGCGCTCCGACACCGGTCGCTGATTCCAGCTCTGCGCCTCGATGCGCTGCGCGTGCTGCAGGTCCTGCTCGAAGAACTGCTGCATCTGCGCGCCGGTCTGGCTGCCGATCACCACGGCATCGACCTCGTCGTTGAACAGCACGCTGCGATGGTCGAAGTTGGATGAGCCCACGATCGACCAGACCCCATCCATGACCATGGCTTTGGAATGCAGGATGCCATCCTGGCGTTCGTAGATCTGCACGCTGCCCTTGAGCAGCGCGGCATAGTGGGAGTGCTGTACCGCGAGCGCCGGGAACGAGTCGCTGTGCGAGGGCAGCAGCAGGCGCACCGCTACGCCGCGGCGCACGGCCCGGATCAGCGCCCGCTGCTCCTGGCGCGTCGGGGCAAAATAGGCGGCGGTGATGTCGATCTGCACGGCGGCGCTGCGGATGGCCGACAGCAGCGTCGCGTAGTAGCGCGGCGAGAGCTTACCGCCGGCCTGGCTGCCGATGATTCGGACCACCTGGTCACCCTGGGCGCTGGCGCTGGCGCTGTCGTCCTCGGCCGCCAGCGCGGCGGCGGCTCCGCCCTGCTGCTGCCAATGACGGTCGAACAATTGCTTGAGCTCGTGCACCGCCGGCCCTTCGATCTGCAGGTCGGTATCGTGCCAGGGCTCGTGCGCGCCGGCGTGGCGCGCGGATTGGGACTCGAACGGAGCGCTTTCGTAGTCGCTGCTGAGGTTGACGCCACCGATGATTGCCCGCTGGCCGTCGGCCAGCAGCAGCTTGCGATGGTCGCGGTCGTTGATCGAGAAGTGCGCGATCAGCGGATTGAGCGGATTGAATCGCCGCACCTGGATCCCGGCGGCACTGAGGCGGTCGAAGAATTCACCGGGCGTGGATATCGAGCCGATGCTGTCGTACATCACGGTGATCTGTACGCCGTTGCGCTGGCGCGCGATCAGCAGGTCGCTGAGCCGCTGGCCGTCGTGCTGGACATCCTCGAGGGTGTAGTACTCCAGGTACAGGTAGCGCTGGGCCGCCTGAATGGCGGCGAAGGTGGCCGCAAAGGCATCCTCGCCATCGCGCAGAATGGTGACGCGGTTACCGGTATACAGCGGCGCTCCGGCCACGGACTGCTCGATGGCCAGATGCCGCTCCAGGGCACCGGCATCCGGGGTCTGGGCAACCAGGCGCCTGAGCAGCGCGGTGGTCTGGCGCTGCGACAGCGGCCCGCGCGCCCCGGTCACCTGCACCTGGGCGGCGACCTCGGTGGGCGGCGGCTCGGGGATCGTCGGCACCTGCGAGCAGCTCACCAGCGCCAGGGTCAGCAGCACGGCGCTCAGGCCGGTGGGGACCGGCCGGGGGTGTGGTGCAGCGAACCGAGCCATGAAGGGCATGAGGGGTGTTATGTCCAGAGAATTGGCAACGTTTACAGCGCGCTCGCGCCACGCCATTATCGCGCTCTGGAGAGCGATAGAGGACAGGCTGGGCCACACAATGGCTGAACCCATGGGTGCTTCGGCGATGCACGCACAGCAGATATTGCTGCGTCTGGTCATCGGCGAGAACAACGCCGATCTGGCCTTGACGCTGAGGCTGCTGCTCAATGCGGAACCTGACATCTGCTGTCTGGCCACCGCCAGTTCTACCAGCGCCGTCCTTGGGGCGTTCGAGGCCCATGCCCCCAATGCCTTCGTGCTCGACTTGTCGCTCGACGATGGCTCAAGCCTGCCGCTGATCGCGACGCTGCGCGCGCGCTCGCCGCGCGCGGTCATTGTGGTCTACACCGGGCACAAGAATCCCATGCTCGACGAGCAGTGCGTGCGCTCCGGTGCCGACGCGGTGGTGCTCAAGAGCGGCGATATCGATGAGCTCACGGCGGTGCTGCGCGAGGTGGCACTGCGCCCGCATCGGGCCTGACCGCGCCCTGGCCGGCCGCTGGTCGGGCCCGTCAAAGGAAGAATTTTCGCTGGCGGTTGAATTCCTTTGAGTGCAGGCACTAGAATCGCGTCCGCCGGTGGACGGCGCAGGCTGCGGGCCTGCTTGCCGTAAAGCTGCAGGTATTGCGGCCAAGTGCTTGATTTAGAAGCCCCACATGGGGCTTTTATTTTTTGCGTGGTGACTTCGGACCTTCAGGCACTGATCAGGCACTGACGATGGCGGCGCTGTTACGCGAGAAGCTGATTGCGCTGAGCGAGCCTTTGATCGCTCAGTTGGGCTATGAGCTCGTCGATCTGGAGTATGCGCCGGGCCGCGCGCATGCGGTTCTGCGTGTGTTCATCGACAGGCCGGAGGGGGTCGGGCTCGATGACTGCGAGCGCGTGAGTCACGAACTCGCGGCGCTGCTGGATGTCGAGGATCCAGTGCCGACCGCGTTCACGCTGGAAGTCTCCTCGCCGGGGCTGGACCGGGTACTACGCACGCCGGCGCATTTCCAGCGCTTCGTCGGGGAACGCATCTGGCTGGAGTTGCAGGTCGCCCGGGATGGACGGCGACGTTACACTGGGCGGCTCGAAGCCTCGAGCCCTGAGGGCATTGAATTGAATGTGGATGGCGCCATGGTATCGGTGAAGTTTGCGGAAATCGGCCGTGCGCGGCTTGCCCCGCAGTGGTCGTGAAGGGCAAGGAGCTGGTGATATGAACAAAGAAATCCTGATGGTCGTCGATGCCGTTTCGAACGAGAAGGGCGTCGACAAGGAGATCATTTTCGAGGCGCTCGAGGCAGCGTTGGCCTCGGCCACCCGCAAGAAGCACGGTGAAGACTGGGACGTGCGCGTGGCCATCAACCGCAAGACCGGCGATTACGAGACCTTCCGGCGCTGGAAGGTATTTGCCGACGCATCCAACGAACTGGAGAACCCGTCCGCGGAGCTGCGACTCGACGATGCGCGCGACCTGAGCGCCGATGTCGAGCCCGGCGGTTACGTCGAGGAGCCCATGGAATCGGTGGCGTTCGGCCGTATTGCCGCGCAGCAGGCCAAGCAGGTGATCGTGCAGAAGGTGCGCGAGGCCGAGCGCGCGCAGGTGGTCGATGCATACAAGGATCGCGTCAACACCCTGGTCAATGGCGTGGTCAAGCGCATCGACCGCAACGGCATCTACGTCGACCTCGGCAGCAACGCCGAAGGATTCGTGCCGCGCACCGACATGATTCCGCGCGAGCAGTTGAAGCCGCAGGACCGCGTCAAGGCCTATCTGCGCGAGGTGCGCGCCGAGTTGCGCGGCCCGCAGCTGTTCCTGACGCGCACCGCCCCGGAGTTCCTGATCGAACTGTTCAAGCTCGAAGTGCCCGAGGTCGGCCAGGGTTTGATCCAGATCCTGGGGGCAGCGCGCGATTCCGGGATACGCGCCAAGATCGCGGTGCGCAGCCAGGACCCGCGAATCGATCCGGTCGGCGCCTGTGTCGGCATGCGCGGCTCGCGCGTGCAGGCGGTGTCGAATGAAATTGCCGGCGAACGCGTCGACATCATTCCCTATGACGAGAACCCGGCGCAGTTCGTGATCAACGCCATGTCCCCGGCCGAGGTGCAGTCGATCGTGGTCGATGAGGACTCGCACAGCATGGACATCGCCGTGGCGGAGGAAAAGCTGTCGCAGGCGATCGGCCGCGGCGGCCAGAACATCCGTCTGGCCAGTCAGCTCACCGGTTGGGAGCTGAACGTGATGACCGAGTCCGATGCCGAAGCCAAGAGCGATTCCGAGGCGCGCGCGCTGGTGGAAACGTTCATGAAGCAACTCGACGTCGACGAGAACGTGGCCAGCATCCTGGTGCAGGAGGGCTTCTCGACCGTGGAGGAAGTGGCCTATGTGCCGGCGGCAGAGCTGGCGGGTATCGAGGAGTTCGATGAGGACATCGTCAAGGAACTGCGCAATCGCGCTCGTGACGTGCTGTTGACCCAGGCGATCGTCAGCGAGGAGTCGCTCGATCAGTCCATGCCCGCGGATGACCTGCTGATGCTCGATGGCATGCGACCGGATCTGGCCCTGGCGCTCGCGCGCCGCGGTGTGCGCACGCGCGATGAGCTGGCCGAGCAGGCCGTGGATGACATATCGGACATCGATGGGTTGTCGACCGAGGAGGCCGGCTCCCTGATCATGAAGGCGCGCGCGCACTGGTTCGAGGCGCAGCATTGACATGCGCGCGGCGCAAGGTAAGCACACATGGCTGATGTAACGATTGCACAATTCGCCGACGTACTGAAGGTCTCGGTCGACCGGCTGATTGCGCAGCTTGACCAGGCCGGCATCACGGTATCCAGTCCCGAGGACATGATCAGCGAGGAGGCCAAGCTGGAGCTGCTGACGCATCTGCGCCGCAGCCACGGCCACGGCAGCGAAGGCTCGGCACCCAGCCGCATCACGTTGCGGCGCAAGACTCAGAGCGAACTCAAGCTCGCCAGCAACCAGGGCCGCGCCCGCACGGTCAACGTCGAGGTGCGCCAGAAGCGCACCTACATCAAGCGCGATGTGCTCGAAGGCCAGGCGCGCGCGCAGCAGGAGCAGCTCGATGCGCAAAAGCGCGAGGCCGAGGAGGCCCAGCGCGCGCAGAGCGAGAAGGCGGAGGCCGAGCGGCGCGAGCGCGAGCGGCTGGAGGCGGAAAACCGCCGCCGCATTGAGGAGGAGCAGGCGCGCAAGAAGGCGCAGGAAGAGGCGCGCCGCGTGGCCGAACAGCGTGCGGCCGAAGAGGCCGAGCGCGAGCGCGCTCGCCGCAGCGCCGAGCCGGGGCGCGAGGCCAGTGCACACCAGGCACATCCGCATCCGGTGCACATCGCCCACCCCGCGCCGCCCGCGCGCGAGGAGAGCGAGGACAAGCAGCGCACGCGCTATGGCCGCGAGGAGCTGCATATCGCCGGCGATGTCAGCGCGCGCCACAAGAAGAAGAAGCGCCTGAAGGCGCGCACGGTCGCGGTCGGTGCCGAAGCCAAGCACGGCTTCGAGATGCCCACCGCCCCGGTCAAGCGCGAAGTGGCACTCGGGGAAACCATCACCGTGGCCGAGCTGGCCCAGCGCATGGCGATCAAGGCCACTGAAGTCATCAAGGTACTGATGAATCTCGGCGTCATGGCCACGATCAATCAGCCGATCGAGCGCGATACCGCGGTGCTGGTGGTCGAGGAGCTCGGTCACAGCGCCAAGCTGCTCAAGGAAAACCAGATCGAGGAGGGCCTGCAGGGTCTGGACGCCGATGCCGAGCAATCCGAGGTGCGCCCGCCGGTCGTGACCGTCATGGGTCACGTCGATCATGGCAAGACCTCGCTGCTCGACTACATCCGCCGCGCCAAGGTCGCGGCCGGCGAGGCCGGCGGCATCACCCAGCATATCGGCGCCTACCACGTCGAGACACCGCGCGGCTCGATCACTTTTCTCGACACACCCGGTCATGCGGCCTTCACCGCCATGCGCGCGCGCGGCGCGCGCGCCACCGATATCGTGGTGCTGGTCGTGGCCGCCGATGACGGCGTGATGCCGCAGACCATCGAGGCGATCCAACACGCGCGCGCGGCCGAAGTGCCGCTGGTGGTCGCGGTCAACAAGATCGATAAATCCGATGCCGATCCGGACCGGGTGCGCACCGAACTGGCGAAGCAGGATGTGATTCCCGAGGAGTGGGGCGGGCAGAACATGTTCGTCCAGGTCTCGGCGCGCACCGGCCAGGGGATCGATGCGCTGCTGGAGGCGATTCTGCTGCAGGCCGAGGTGCTCGAGCTCAAGGCCCCGCGCGGCGGTCTGGCCGCGGGCGTGGTAATCGAGGCCAGCATGGAGAAGGGCCGCGGTGCGGTCGTGACCGCGCTGGTCAAGCGCGGCACGCTGCGGGCCGGGGATGCGATCCTGGCCGGCTCGGAGTTCGGCCGCGTGCGGGCGATGTTCGATGAGAACGGCCAGTCGATCGCCGAGGCGCCGCCGTCGATGCCGGTGGTGGTGCTCGGTCTGTCCGGCGCTCCCAACGCCGGCGATGAGTTGCTCGCGGTCGAGAGCGAGCGCAAGGCGCGCGAGGTCGCGCTGTATCGGCAGGGCAAATTCCGCGACGTCAAACTGGCGCGCGCGGCCACGCGCGCCGAGGACGTGTTCTCGCAGATGGGCGAGGTCAAGGCCGGCATCATCCCGGTGCTGATCAAAACCGACGTCCAGGGCAGCGCCGAGGCGCTCAGTGACGCCTTGAACAAGCTCTCGACCGAGGAAGTGCAGGTACGCGTGATCGCCAGCGGCGTCGGTGGCATCACCGCCTCGGATATCCAGCTGGCGGCCGCTTCCAAGGCCTTCGTCATCGGCTTCAACGTGCGGGCCGATGCGGCGGCGCGCGAGACGATGAAGGAGACCGGCGTCGAGGTGCGCTACTACAGCATCATTTACGAGGCCATCGACGACGTGAAGCAGAAGATGAGCGGTCTGCTCGCGCCGGAGATCAAGGAGCAGATCGTCGGCGTCGCGCAGGTGCGCGAAGTGTTCCGCTCGAGCAAGTTCGGCGTGGTCGCCGGCTGTCTGGTGACCGAGGGCGTGGTCCGCCGCAATAATCCAATCCGCGTGCTGCGCGACAATGTCGTGATCTTCGAGGGCGCGCTCGAGTCGCTGCGGCGATTCAAGGACGACGTCAACGAAGTTCGCGCCGGCACCGAATGCGGCATCGGCGTCAAGAACTATCAGGACGTGCGCGTTGCCGACCAGATCGAGTGCTTCTCGCGCGTGGAAGTCTCGCGCTCGATCCAGTGATCAAGAGCAACGCCCGAGCCTCGCGCATCGCGGCGCAGATGCAGCGCTCGCTGGCCGAGCTGCTGCGCCGGGATGTCAAGGATCCGCGCGTGGGCAATGTGACCATCACAGCGGTGCTGCTCGCCAGCGACCTGTCGGTCGCGCGCATCCATTTCCTGCCCTTTGCCGCCGCGCACCCTGCCGATGAGGTGCTGGCCGGACTGCGCAGCGCCGCCGGCTACCTGCGCGGGGAACTGGCGCGCGAACTCAAGCTGCGGCACGCGCCGCGACTGGAGTTTGCGCTCGACACCGATCTGGAACGCGCCCAGCAGCTCACGCAATTGATCGACAGTGCGGTCAAGGCCGATCGCTCGCGCAGTGTCGACGAGGAACCTTGAGCTTCCCGTCGGTCGGAGTGCTGCTGCTCGACAAGCCGGTGGGACTGTCCTCCAATGCCGCCCTGCAACGCGTCAGACGCCTGGCCGGCGGGGTCAAGGCCGGGCATTGCGGCAGCCTGGATCCGCTCGCCAGCGGCATGCTGCCGATCTGCCTCGGGGAGGCGACACGCCTGGCCGGCGAGCTGCTCGTGGGCCGCAAGTCCTATCGTTTCGGCCTGCAGCTGGGCGAGCGCTCGGCCACCGGGGATGCCGAGGGCGAGATCGTCGAGCGCTGCGCGGTGCCGGCGCTCACGGCCACCGCGGTGCTCGAGGTGCTCGCGCGCTTCCTCGGGCCGCAGAGCCAGGTGCCGCCGATGTACTCCGCGCTCAAACGCGACGGCACGCCGCTGTACCGGCTGGCCCGGGCCGGCCTGAGCGTCGCGCGCCAGCCGCGTGCGATCGTGATCGACACCCTGCAGCTGCTTGGGCTCGAGCCGCAGCGGCTGGAGCTGCAGGTGCTGTGCTCCAAGGGCACCTATGTGCGTGTGCTGGCCGAGGATATCGCGCGCTCGCTGGGCAGCTGCGGCCGGCTGCACAGCCTGCGCCGGGACTATGTTGAACCGTTCACCCACGAGCCCATGGTGAGCCTCGAGCAGCTCGAGGCCGCCTGCGCCACGGCGCAGGACTGGCCGCTGCTGCGGGCCGATCGCGCCGTCTGGCATCTGCCGCCGCTGCAGCTGGAGGCGGCCCAGACGCAGGCGCTGTCCCACGGGCAGGTCATCGCACTGCCGCAAGCGGCCGCGAGCCGCTGGCGCTTGTATGACGCGGGCGGGCGCTTTCTGGGGCTCGGCATCAGCGACGTGGCTGGGCAGCTGCGGGTGCAGCGCCTGTTCAGCGCGCCGCTCGCCGTGTAACTCCCTGTTCCGCTTGAGGCTCGCGGGGTCTGCGGTTAGAATGCGCGGCCTTCAAAATGACAATCATTTTTGAGCATTGAAGCATCAGAGGTTTGGTACGCAATGGCTTTGTCCACGGAACAGAAAAGTACTGTACTCGCGCAGTATCGACGCGACCCTAAAGACACCGGGTCGCCTGAAGTCCAGATCGCGCTGCTCTCGGAGCGCATCAACGGTCTGGGCGAACACTTCGGTACGCACAAACGCGATCACTCCTCGCGCCGCGGCTTGGTCAAACTGGTCAATCAACGCCGCAAACTGCTGGACTATCTGAAATCCACACGTCCAGCCAAATATCAAGAAGTGGTCGAGCGCCTGGGGCTCCGCCGCTGATTCCGCGGGCCGCGCAATTCTTGTTGGAATGCGCGGCCTGCTCCCTTCTGCATCGATTATCTCCGAGGATTGAAGCGTGACTGTCTTCAAGAAGACTTTTTCTTATGGTCCCCATACCGTGACGCTCGAGACCGGCGAGCTTGCGCGCCAGGCGGACGGTGCCGTGCTGGCTTCGATGGGCCAAACGGTGGTACTGGTCACGGCCTGCGCGGCGAAATCCGCCGTGCCGGGGCGGGATTTCTTTCCGCTGACCGTCAACTACATTGAAAAGACCTATGCCGCGGGCCGCATCCCGGGTGGTTTCTTCAAGCGTGAAGGTCGCCCGACGGAACGTGAAACGCTGACGTCGCGGCTGATCGACCGCCCGATCCGGCCGCTGTTTCCCGACGGCTTCAACAACGAAGTGCAGGTCGTGGCCACGGTGATCTCGCTCGATCCCGATATCGACGCGGATATTCCAGCGCTGCTGGGTGCCTCGGCCGCTCTGACCATCGCCGGTCTGCCCTTCAACGGACCCATAGGCGCCGCGCGCGTGGGCTATCGTGATGGCCAGTACCTGCTCAATCCGACCCGCAGCGAGCAGGCGCATTCGCAATTGGAACTGGTGGTCGCCGGCACGCAACCGGCGGTGCTGATGGTGGAATCCGAGGCCCAGATCCTGTCCGAAGAGGTCATGCTCGGCGCGGTGGTGTTCGGCCACGAGCAGATGCAAATCGCGATCCGCAACATCCGTGAGCTCGCGGCGCAGGCCGGCAAGCCGCGCTGGGACTGGCAGCCGCCGGCTTTCGAGGCGCCGTTGGCCGAGGCGGTCGCCGCCCGAACCGAGCAGGCGTTGTCCGCGGCCTACCGCATTACCGAGAAGACGCAGCGCTCCGCGCGCCTGAGCGAGATCAAGAAGGACGTCAAAGAGGCGCTGACTGCGGTCGAGCCGGCGCAGTGGAAAGCCGATGCCGTGGTCAACGAGCTGTTCAAGCTCGAGAGCCGGATCGTGCGCGAGCGCATTCTGGCCGGCGAGCCGCGCATCGACGGTCGCGACCTGAGCACCGTGCGGCCGATCACGGTGAAGGTCGGCGTGCTGCCGCGCGCTCATGGCTCGGCACTGTTCACGCGCGGGGAGACCCAGGCGCTGGTGGCCACGACTCTGGGCACCACGCGTGACTCACAGATCATCGACGCGCTGGAAGGCGAGCGGCGCGAACCATTCATGTTGCATTACAACTTCCCGCCCTTCTCGGTCGGCGAGACCGGCATGATGGGTTCGCCCAAGCGCCGAGAAATCGGCCACGGTAACCTCGCGCGCCGCGGTGTGCATGCGGTGATGCCGGATATGACCGTGTTTCCTTACGTCATTCGCATCGTCTCGGAGATTCTCGAGTCCAACGGCTCCAGCTCGATGGCCAGTGTCTGCGGCACCAGCCTGTCGCTGATGGATGCCGGTGTGCCGATCAAGGCCGCCGTGGCCGGCGTGGCCATGGGCCTGGTGCTCGAAGGTTCGCGCTTCAAGGTGCTGACCGATATCCTCGGCGATGAGGATCATCTGGGCGACATGGATTTCAAGGTGGCCGGCACGCGCGAGGGCGTCACGGCGCTGCAGATGGACATCAAGGTCGAGGGCATCACGCCCGAGATCATGCGCGTGGCGCTGGCGCAGGCGCGCGAAGGCCGCCTGCACATTCTCAACGAGATGGCCAAGGTGCTGCGCGAGCCGCGCGCCAAGATGTCGGAGTGGGCGCCCTCGATCATCACGCTGAAGATCGATCCGGAGAAGATCCGCGACGTGATCGGCAAGGGTGGCGCCGTGATCCGCCAGATCACGGAGGAGACCGGCACCACCATCGATATCGAGAACGACGGCACGGTCAAGATCGCCTCGGTCCTGGGAACCGCCGGACGCGAAGCGCAGCGTCGCATCGAGCTGATCACGGCCGACGTCGAAGTCGGCCGCATCTATGAGGGCCGGGTGGCAAAGCTCATGGATTTCGGCGCCTTCGTGACCATATTGCCGGGCCGGGACGGTCTGGTGCACATCTCGCAGATCTCGAACGAGCGGGTCGAGCGCGTCTCCGACAAGCTCAAAGAGGGCGATCAGATCCGCGTCAAGGTGCTCGAGGTCGATCGCCAGGGGCGAGTGCGCCTGTCGATGCGCGACGTCGAAGGGCCGTGAAGCGCACGGCGACGTGAGCGACGGGCCGCGTTCCCGGGCCGGCCTGCGCGCTCAACCGGCCGCGCTGCCGGTGGTTCTCATCAGCGTGCGGAAAATCTCTTCCTGCGCGCTGTGCCAGCGCTGATGATTCTGCTGCGCCAGCTGGCTGGCGGCGGCGGCCGGATCGCCCGCCGGCGGCTTCTCGCTCAGGAACAGACGCAGGCTCTGCTCCAGATAGGTCGACAGTACGCCCTCGAGACCGGCATTGTGGCTGCGGATCAGATGCGCCAGGAAGTCCTGGCTCAGCACGGTGCCGTCGCGTAGCTCCAGGTCCGCGATCACCTGCAGCAGCACCGGACGGGTAATGTCCTGCTGGCTGCGCTTGTCGATGACGCCGAATTCAACGCCGTCGAGCACCAGCCGGCGAATGTCGTCCAAGGTGATATAGCGGCTCTCCACGGTGTCGTAGAGCCGACGGTTTGGGTACTTCTTGATGACGCGAATCTCGCTCATGCTGAAGTCCTCTAGTGCGCGCCTGGTGCGCGCCGAACCCCTACCATAGTACAAGCGCCCCTAGAACCCAAATCTTCGGTGCGCAGGGGTCCCGGACCGGTTCAGCGATAGCGGTCGTCCCGGTCCCCGTACTGGCGTTCCCGTCGCTCGCGGCGCTCCTGCGCCTCGATCGAGAGTGTGGCGACCGGACGCGCTTCCAGGCGCTTGATGCCGATCTCCTCGCCGGTCTCCAGGCAGTAGCCGTAGGTGCCGTCCTCGATCCGCTTGAGCGCCTCCTCGATCTTGCGGATCAGCTTGCGCTCACGATCGCGGGTACGCAGCTCCAGGCTGAACTCCTCTTCCTGGGTGGCGCGATCGTTCGGATCGGGGAAGTTGGCGGCCTCGTCCTTCATGTGGGAGACGGTGCGGTCCACTTCCTCCATCAGATCGCGCTTCCAATTGAGCAGAATCTGCTGGAAATGCGTCAGCTGCTGCTTGCTCATGTACTGTTCGCCGCGCTTGGCGACGTACGGTTTTACATTGCGCGGACCGGCCAGAAGACTGCTGGGGTCGGAGCCGTCGCCTTCATCCGTCTCCGGCAGGGCCACGACCCGGCTGGCGTGCGCGACGGCCGCGGCCACCTTCAACTCGCTGGCCGCCGGCCCATGGGCTGCAGGGGCGCCCGCCTGGGCGCCGGCCCGGTGCGGGCTGTGGCCCTCGGGCTTGCGCTCGCTGGTGGCCTTGGGAGCGGATTTGGCGGCGGGTTTGGCCGCCGTGGCGGCCACAGCCTTACGGCTGGCGGCCGCGGGCCGCCGTGGCTCCGGCCGACGCGCCGCGGCCTTGGGCGGCGCGGCCTTCTTGGGTTTGCTGATCTTGGATCCGGGCTTCTTGCCGGGCATCGGCTCGCTCCTGACATGGTCGCCGGTCGTTTAAGAACGCGCGATTATACCGACGCAAGGAAGGCTGTACAGAGCGCAGAAAATCCCGCTGCCGCGAGTTGCCGGGCGCTCAGGGCAACGTCACCGACTCGCCGGCGCGCCAGTGCGGCGCGCGCCGCTCGGCGATCACATCGGTGGCGATGCCGCCACGCACGTTAAAGTGCGCGCTCAGGCGCATGAAGCGCGGCGATACCGCGCGCGCGAGATGGTCGATGATCTCGTTGGTCACGGCTTCGTGGAACGTGCCGCGGTCGCGGAAGGACCAGATATAGAGCTTGACGGCCTTGAGTTCGAGGCACAGCCGGTCGGGCACATATTCGAGCTCCAGAGTCGCGAAGTCCGGTTGCCCGGTGCGCGGACACAGGCAGGTGAATTCCGGGATGCTCATGCGGATCGTGTAGTCGTGCCCGGGGGCCGGATTGTCGAAGGTCTCTATCTGAGTGCTGGCTTGGCTCGGCATGGCTGAATGCTTTAGTCCGCAGCCGCATCGAAAGCGGCGTGCGGATAATCTACACTAGCGGCGTAGCGCGGCTGCTACGGATTGCTTGCGAAGGACGGGATCAATGCGGCTCAACAAGGTCAAGCTCGCAGGTTTCAAATCCTTCGTCAATCCGACCTCGATACACCTGCCAGGCAACCTGATCGGTGTCGTCGGGCCCAATGGCGGCGGCAAGTCCAACATCATCGATGCCGTGCGCTGGGTCATGGGCGAGCTGTCGGCGCGCCATCTGCGCGGCGACTCGATGGCGGACGTCATTTTCAACGGCTCGAGTGCCCGCAAGCCCATCGGCGCCGCCTCAGTCGAACTGGTGTTCGACAACAGCGACGGCAAGATCGGCGGCGCCTACGCCAGCTACAACGAGATCTCGCTCAAGCGCGCGGTTTCGCGCGATGGCAGTTCGGCCTATTTCATCAACGGCGGACGCTGCCGGCGCAAGGACATCACGCACCTGTTTCTGGGCACGGGCCTGGGCTCACGCAGCTACGCGATCATCGAGCAGGGCATGATCTCGCGCGTCATCGAGGCACGGCACGACGATATGCGCGCCTTCATCGAGGAGGCCGCGGGCATCTCGCTGTACAAGGAGCGGCGCCGCGAGACCGAATCGCGCATGGCCGACACCCGCGAGAATCTGGCGCGTGTGCAGGATCTGCGCGATGAGGTCGACAAGCAGATTCGGCACCTGCAGCGGCAGGCCAACGTCGCCCGCCGCTATCAGGAGTTCAAGTCGCAGGAGCGCACGCTCACCGCCGAGCTGGTGGCGCTGCGGCTGCGCGAACTCGACAGCGGCGCGCAGTTGCAGGACGGCACGGTTCGCCAGTGCGAGATTGCAATGCAGCAGGCGCTCGCCGATCAGCGCGGCGCCGAGGCGGCGATCGAAAAGCAGCGCGAGTTCCACAACGAGCTCAGCGATGCGGTCGCGCGCGTGCAGGGCCGCTACTACGAGCTCGGCGCGGAAGTCACCCGCGCCGAGGAGAGCATCCGCTACAGCCGCGAGCTGCGCGAGCGCGCCCGTAATGACCTGGCGCAGGTCAACGCCAATCTCGCGACCAACACGCAACAGATCGCACGCGACGATGAGCAGCTGGCCGCCTTGGCTGCCGAGCTGTCCGAGCTCGAGCCCCTGGCCGGCGAGCGCACCCGCAGCGAAGGGCTAGCCAGCGCGGGGTTGGCTGCCGCCGAGGCCGAGCTGGCGGCCTGGCAGCAGCGCTGGGAGAGCTTCAATCGCGAGCTCGGCGCGGCCGCGCAGAGCGCCGAGGTCGAAGCCGCGCGCATTGAACAACTGGACAGCCAGAGCCATCGCCTGCAGGCGCAAAGCGATCGGCTCAGTCTCGAATGCGAGGCGCTGAACAGCGCCCAGGCCGACTCGCCGCTGGCGGGCCTGCGTGAGCAGGAGGCGCAGTCGCGCGCCGTGGCCGAATCCCTCAGCGGTGAGCTCAACCAGGCGCTGGCACAGGTGCAGGCGCTGCGCTCCTCCGAGCAGCTGGCCGATGGCCGGCTCGAGCGCCTGCGGCACGAGCGCGACCAGATCCGCGCCGAACTCATGTCGCTCGATGCGCTGCAGAAAGCGGCGCTGCGCGAGAAGAATCCGCAGGCAGCCAGCTGGCTGTCGGCGCTGCCGGGCATTGCCGATGCGCCGCGGCTGGCGCAGCTGCTCGAGGTCGAGGAGGGCTGGGAGCGTGCCGTCGAGACCGTGCTCGGGGACTATCTGGAGGCGGTTCGCGTCGAGGCGCTCGAGCCGCTCGAGTCCTCGCTGGCCGGACTGGGCGCGGGCAGTGTCGGTTTCTTCGAAGCGGCCGGCGCCGGCAGCAGCCCTCACGCCGGGACCCTGGCGGCCCACGTCAAGGGCCCGCAGGGCCCACTGAAGCTGCTGGCGCACGTGCGCACCAGCGAGTCGCTGGCCGGGGCGCTGCGAGGGCGCGGTGCGCTGGCCGCCGGCGAGTCGTTGATCACCGCCGACGGGGAATGGATCGGCCGCGACTGGTTGCGCGTCAACCGTGGCGGCGACACGCATGCGGGCGTACTCGAGCGCGAGCACCGCCTCAAGGGGCTGCGCGAGCGCTGCGCCGCGGCCGATCACAGCGTGCGCGCGCTCGAGCAGGAGATCCTCGCCCTGCGCGCCCAGGTGCTGGGCGCCGAGCAGCTGCGCGATGCCACCCAGGGCCGAATCCAAAGCGCGCATCGTGAGCACGCGGATCTGCGCGGGCGGCTCGAGGCGTTGCAGGCGCGGTTCGAGGAGGCGGGACTGCGCCGCGCCCGCATCGAGGCCGAGCAGGCCGAGGTCGCGGCCGATGTGGCGCGCTCGCAGGAGAGCTTGCGGCGCGCGCGTGATGCGCATGAGAGCGCCATCCAGGCGCTGGCGCGCCTGGACGACGCGCGCCTGGAGCTCGAGCTCGAACGTGAACTGCGGCGCGAACAGGCGAGCGCTGCGCGCACGCGCGCGCAGGCGGCGCAGCTCGAGCTGCGCGACAGCCTGATTCGCCTGGAGAGCCGGCGTGCGGCCCAGGCCTCGATGCACAGTGCGCTCGCGCGCATGCACGAACAGCGCCTGCAACTGCAGGGGCAACGCGAGACGCTGCTCGAGACGCTGGCGCAGGCCGACGCGCCGATCGCCGAGTTCGAAGTGCGGCTGCAGGATCATCTGGCGAGGCGCGCCGAAGTCGAGGCCGAGCTGTCCAACGCCCGTCGCGCGCTCGAGGACAGCGAGCTGGCGCTGCAGGGCTTGGAGCAGCGGCGGCTCAGCGCGCAGCAACGCGTGTCGGCGGCGCGCGAAGCCATGGAGCAGGCGCGACTGGCGGCGCAGGAATCACGCGTGCGCCGCGAGGCATTGCTCGAGCAGTTCGCCGCCACCCAGTGCGAGCTCAGCGCCGTGCTCGCGGGCCTTGCGCCGGGCGCGCAGATCGAGCCGTGGGAGCAGCGCCTGGCGCAGTTGCGCGCCGAGATCGACAAGCTCGGCCAGGTCAATCTGGCGGCGATTGATGAACTGGCCGAGCAGAGCGAGCGCAAGAGCTATCTGGATCGCCAGTTCACCGACGTCAGCGATGCGCTGGCGACGCTCGAGCAGGCGATGCGCAAAATGGACCGCGAGACCCGCTCGCGCTTCGACGATACCTTCAACCGCATCAACGTCGGATTGCAGGAGAAATTCCCGCGCCTGTTCGGTGGCGGACACGCCTATCTGGAGCTGGTCGGGGAGGATCCGCTGGCCGCCGGTGTCGCGGTCATGGCGCGACCGCCGGGCAAGCGCAACAGCACCATCTCGCAGCTCTCGGGCGGGGAGAAGGCGCTGACCGCGGTGGCCCTGGTGTTCTCGATCTTCGACCTGAATCCGGCGCCGTTCTGCCTGCTCGATGAGGTCGATGCGCCGCTCGATGAGCACAACGTCGGGCGCTTTTGCGATATCGTGCGCGAGATGTCCGGTCGCGTGCAGTTCATTTTCATCACCCACAACAAGCTGACCATGGAGCTGGCGTCGCAGTTGATCGGCGTGACCATGAACGAGCCGGGTGTGTCGCGCCTGGTCGCGGTCGATATCGACGAGGCCGTCAAGCTCGCGGCCAGCTGAGCATGGCCTTGTCAACAATTCATTAGTACAAACATGGCGGCGTTGCGCTGGATTCTATTGGTGGCAGGTCTGGTGTTCCTGGGCGTGCTGGCGGTCTGGGAAAAGCGCAGGCCGCGTCAGGCGCCCGGCGATGGCGCCTCGGGTGCAGTCCAGCGCAATGAACCGGAGCTGGGCTCGTTCCCCGAGCCGTCCGCCGACGCGCACGCGCCGACTCCGGCGCCAGGCCGCCGCCCCGTGCTGCCGCCGCCGCGCATCGACTTGCCGACGATGGAGGCGATCCGCGACCAATCGATGATGGCGGAGGTCGACGCCTTGCCGGTGTTCGAGTTCCAGCCGATGGCCAGCGATGCCGCGGTTGAGCACTCGTCGACGTCGGCGCCGGCCCAGGCCCCGGCAGAGCCCGCGCCGCCCGGCGAGGCAGCGCAAGCGATGCCGCTGCGGGTCGACTGGCCGCCTGACGGCGAGCGCCACATCGTCGCGCTGCGCATCGTCGCCGCCTCCGAGGAGCGGCTGTCCGGACGCGCCGTGCGCCTGGCGATCACGGCCTGCGGCTTCGTGCATGGCCGCTTCGGTATTTTTCATCAGCCCGACGCCGACGGCCGCGCGCTGCTCAGCGTCGCGAGTCTGAGCAAGCCCGGCATACTGGATCCGGTCAATATGGATTTTCAGCGCCTGGCGGGCATCAGCCTGTTCACGGTGCTGCCGGGGCCGCTGCCGCCCGCGGCGGCGCTCGACCACCTGATCGATACCGCGCGCGAGCTCTCGCAGCGCCTGCCGGCGCGGCTGCAGGACGAGCAGGGTCAACCGCTCGATGCCGACCGGCTCGATGATCTGCGCGGCGCAATGCAGCGGCTTTCGCGCTCCGGGCTGCACGCGGAGCCGGCGGCGTGAACTCGGCGGCGCACCGGCGTGTCGCCGCGTTGCGCAAACAGATTGCCGACCACGACTACCGCTACTACGTGCTGGATGATCCGGCTGTGCCGGACGCGGAATACGATCGGCTCATGCGCTCGCTGCGCGAGATCGAGGCGCGACATCCCGAACTGGTAACCCCGGACTCCCCGAGCCAGCGTGTCAGCGGCCAGGTCGCCGAGGGCTTCGCCGAAGTGCGCCATGGCGTGCCCATGCTCTCGCTCGACAATGCTTTCAGCGATGAGGACATCGAGGCCTTCGATCGGCGCGTGCGTACGCGCCTGGGTGCGCCAGAGGGCCCGCTCGAATACTGCGCCGAACCCAAACTCGACGGCCTGGCCGTCTCGCTGACCTTCCGCGAAGGCAAACTGGTGCAGGCCGCCACGCGCGGTGACGGCACCACCGGCGAGGACATCACCGCCAACATCCGCACCATCCGCGCCGTGCCGCTGGTTCTGCGCGGCGCCGCGCCCAGGCTGCTGGAAGCGCGCGGGGAGGTGTTTATGCCTCTGGCCGGCTTTCGACGCATGAACGCCGCCGCCGCGGCCAGCGGCGACAAGGTGTTCGCGAACCCGCGCAACGCCGCGGCCGGCAGCCTGCGCCAGCTCGATCCGCGGGTGACCGCGAAGCGGCCGCTGGCGGCATTTTTCTACGCGGTCGGGCAGTGGCAGGACGGTGAGCCCCCGGCGAGCCAGATCGCCCTGCTGGCGCAGCTCGATGCCTGGGGCCTGCGCACCTGTCCGGAGATCAGGAGTGTGCGCGGCGTCGCCGGCTGCCTCGACTACTACCGCTCGCTCGGCGCGCGGCGCAGCGCGCTGGACTATCAGATCGACGGCGTGGTCTACAAAGTCAATGCACGCAGCGAACAGGAGACGCTGGGCTATGTCTCGCGGGCGCCGCGCTGGGCCATCGCGCACAAGTTCCCGGCCGATGAAGCGCTCACCGTGGTGCGCGCGATCGAGTTTCAGGTCGGCCGCACCGGCGTGCTCACACCGGTGGCGCGGCTGGACCCGGTGCAGGTGGCCGGCGTCGTGGTCAGCAATGCGACCCTGCACAACATGGACGAGGTCACACGCAAGGATGTGCGCTCCGGCGACACGGTCATCGTGCGGCGCGCCGGCGATGTGATCCCGGAAATCGTGCGCGTGCTGCCCGAGCGGCGGCCGCGCGGCGCCAGGCAGCCGCAATTGCCCAAACGCTGCCCGGTGTGCGATTCACCGGTGGTGCGTGTGGAAGGCGAGGCGGCGGCGCGCTGCACGGGGGCGTTCAACTGCGCCGCGCAGCGCAAGGAATCGTTGCGGCATTTTGCCAGTCGGCGCGCACTGGACATCGAGGGCCTGGGCGATAAGCTCATCGAGCAACTGGTCGATCAGGATCTGTTGCACACGCCCAGTGACATCTATGCGCTCAAGGCGGATGCATTGGCCGCACTCGAGCGCATGGGCGAGAAATCCGCCTCGAATCTGCTGGCGGCGATCGAACACAGCAAGCGCACCAGCCTGCCGCGGCTGCTGCACGGCCTGGGCATTCCCGGGGTCGGGGAGAGTACGGCCAGGGCATTGGCGGATCATTTCGGCTCACTCGAGGCGCTGCAAAACGCCTCCGAGCAGCAGATTCTGGAGGTAGCCGACGTCGGCCCGGTCATCGCCGCCAGCGTGCGCGGTTTTTTCGCCGACCCGCGCCACGTGCGCGAGCTGGCGCGACTGCGCCAATTCGGGCTCAACTGGCCGCAGGCAGCGCCCGCAAAGCAGGCCGCGCAGGCGAGCCCCGCGCCATTATCCGGACTCACCGTCGTGCTGACCGGCACGCTCGAGAGCATGACGCGTGAGCAGGCCAGCGAGCGTCTCGCGGCGCTCGGTGCCAAGGTCAGCGGCTCGGTCTCGAAGAAGACCAGCTATGTGATCGCCGGCTCGGAGGCGGGCTCGAAGCTGGCCCGCGCCCGCGAACTCGGCGTCGCGATCCTGGACGAGTCGGGCCTGGCCCGGCTGCTGCGCGGCCGGGAACCGCCCCGGCCGCCGGCCGCCCAGACTCTGGACTAGAGATTCTTCTCGATCTTCGCGGTCTTCATGAGCTCATCCTGGTAGGCCTTGAACTTCTTGTTCTGCACCAGTTGATCGACGCGATCCTTGACTGAGTCGAGCGGCGGGACCGGCGTCTCGCGCGTATCGATCAGCTGAATGACATGCCAGCCATACTGGGACTGCACCGGCGTCTGCGTGATCTCGCCTTTCTTCAGGCCGGCGACGGCATCGGCGAACGGCTTGACCATGTTGGACGGAGAGAACCAACCCAGATCACCGCCTTGCTCCTTGGATGAGTCGATCGACTCCTTCTTCGCCAGGTCCTCGAATTTCGCGCCCTTCTTGAGCTGATCGATGACCTTCTGCGCCGCATCCTGGCTGGAGAGCAGGATATGCCGGGCGTGGTACTGCGTCTTAGGCATGGCGGCGACCTGGGAATCGTATTCCGCCTGCCGCTCGGCATCGGAGGGCTTCTTATCCTTCAGATATTGCTCGGCACCGGCCTGCTCGAGAATCTGCAGACGCGACAGCGCCAGCAGCGAGGCGGTGTCGCCGGTCTTGTCCAGACCGTCCTTCTGCGCCTGCTGGGCGATGACCTCGCCGCGAACCAGGTTGTCGAGCAGCTGCGCGCGCTGGTCGGGGGTAAGCTCGGTCACCGGCTTGCCGGCCGTGTTCTTGACGTAATAGTCGAACATCTCGCGGCTGATCGGCACGCCGTTGACCGTCGCGACCGGCTTTTCAGCCGGCTTGGCGGCGTCGGCCGTTGGCGCCGTCTTGTTGTTGCAGGCGGCCAGCAGCATCAATGCTGCCAGCGGCAGCGTTCGAAGAATTTTCATCAGATCTCTCAGTTAGTTACGTTGATTATTTAAAGAACTCATCAGGAGTCAAAGTCTCCATAGCCACGGCGTGCAATTCGGTCGCGAACAGTGGCGAAAGCACGTCGTTCACGAGCCGGTGGCGCTGCAGAGGCTTCAGACCCGCGAAGCAAGTGGACACGATCCGCAGCCGGAAGTGCCCCTTGCCGCCCGCACTGGCGTGTCCGGCATGCGCCGCGCTGTCATCGCGCACCTCCAGATGCGCCGGCAGCAGGCGTTGCTGCAGCAGACTCTCGATGCGCGCGGCGGTGGCAGTGGTCTTGCTCATCAGGCCTGCGCCTCGCGAACTTTGGCGCGCGAGGCCAGCCAGGCCGCCTGCGCCATTGCAAACAGCGCGAAGGCCGCAGTCAGTCCGAAGAACTTGAAATTGACCCAGGTGCGCTCGCTGCCGTGGTATGCGATCCAAAGATTGACGGCACCGAGCAACGCATAGAAGCCCACCCACAGCCAGTTGAGCTTGAGCCACAGCGCGCGCGGCAGCAGCTCGCTGTGCGCGACGATCGGCTGCAGCAGGCGCTGCGCCAGCGGCATGCGGCTGAACCAGGCGCTGGCGATCGCCGTGAGCGCAACCAACCACAGAAAGATGGTCGGCTTCCACTTGAGGAAGCGCGCGTCGCGCAGGATCAGGGTCGCACTGCCGAGCACGAACACCAGCGCGGCGCTGAGCCAATGCAGCGGCGGTATGCGTCGCAGACGCAGCAGGTCGATCAGCAGCAGCAGCGCCATGGCGAGCATCAGCACGGCGGTCGCGACATAGATACCCGCGAGGTAATAGGCCACGATGAATGCCGCCACCGGCGCGAGATCGATCAGCGCTTGCATCCCGCTATGATAACGAAACTACCTCAGCATGTAGATCATGAGCCAGTACTTCGACCTGCATCACCTCAATCCGCAGTTGCGACTGATTCGCCGCGCCGCCGAAATCGTGCGCGCCGGGGGCGTCATTGCCTATCCGACCGATTCCTGCTATGCGCTGGGCTGTCACATTGGCGATGCCGAGGCGCTCGAGCGTCTGCGCCGCATCCGGGGGGCGGACCGGCACCATCACTTCACCCTGGTGTGCCGCGACCTGCGCGAGATCGGGCACTATGCGCGCATCGATACCTGGCAATTCCGGCTGCTCAAGGCCGCGACCCCGGGACCCTTCACGTTCCTGCTGCCGGCCACGCGCGAGACCCCGCGTCGGCTGCAGCACCCGAAGCGGCGAACCATCGGCATCCGCGTACCCGATCACGTCGTGCCGCGCATGCTGTTGACCGAGCTGGGTGAACCGCTCATGAGCTCGACGCTGCTGCTGCCGGGGGATGAGCTGCCGCTGACCGACGGCGCGCAGATTCGCCAGCGGCTCGAGCATCAGCTCGATGCGATACTGGATGGCGGTCACTGCGGCATCGAGCCCACCACCGTGGTGGATCTGGCGGTCTCGCCGCCGGTGGTGGTGCGCCAGGGCCGGGGCAAGTTGGCCGGCGCCGAGTGGGAAGTTGTAGCGAACTCCGTATAATCATCTCTGTATCGCCAGAGGCCCGTTGCCGACGCGGGAAAACCGACCAGGATGAGTGCTGTTCCCCAAGGCAAGCGTGTGCTCTCAGGCATGCGCCCCACCGGAGCGCTGCATCTGGGCAACTACCACGGCGCCTTGCGCAACTGGGTCGAGCTGCAATATCAATACGAGTGCTATTTCTTCGTAGCCGATTGGCACGCCCTGACCACCGGCTATGAGGACACCGCCGGGCTGCCGGCGGCCGTCCACGAGGTCATCATCGACTGGCTGGCCGCGGGACTCAATCCGGGCGTCGCGACGCTGTTCGTCCAATCCCATGTGCCCGAGCACGCCGAGCTGCATCTGCTGCTGTCGATGATCACTCCGCTGGGATGGCTCGAGCGTGTGCCGACCTACAAGGATCAGCAGGAGCAGCTCAGGGAAAAGGACCTCACGACCTACGGCTTCCTCGGCTATCCGCTGCTGCAGAGCGCCGACATCCTGCTTTATCGGGCCGCCTTCGTGCCGGTCGGCGAGGACCAGGTCGCGCACGTGGAGGTCACGCGCGAGATCGCACGCCGCTTCAATCATCTCTATGGCCGCGAGGCCGACTTCGAGCAAAACGCCGAGCGCGCCATCAAGGAACTCGGCGGACGCAACATCACGCTGTACCGGCAGCTGCGCCGGCGTTTCCAGGAGGCCGGCGATCAGGCGGCGCTCGAGCGCGCACGGGCGCTGGTGGAGAGCAACTCGCGCATCACGGTTGCCGATCGCGAGCGCCTGCTCGGCTATCTCGAGGGCTCCTCGGTCAGCATCCTGCCCGAGCCGCAGGCGCTGTTGACGGCCTCACCCAAAGTGCCGGGGCTGGACGGACGCAAGATGTCCAAGTCCTACGGCAATACGATTTCGCTGCGCGAGGATCCCGATGCGGTCGCGGCCAAGCTCAAGACCATGCAGACCGATCCGGCGCGCGTGCGCCGCACCGATCCCGGCGACCCGGAGAAATGCCCGGTGTGGGATCTGCATAAGCTTTACTCGGATGAGGCGACCCGGCAATGGGCCAGTGAGGGTTGCCGCACGGCCAGCATCGGCTGCCTGGATTGCAAGGCGCCCGTGATCGAGCGCATCGTCGAGGAGGTCAAGGGTATGCGCAAACGGGCCCAGGAATTTCAGGACAATCCCGAGTTGGTGTCAAATCTGATTAACCAGGGCGGCGAGAAGGCCCGCGAGGTCGCACGCGCGACGCTTGACGAGGTTCGGCGCGCAATGCATCTGCGTTCTCAATGAGTTAAGCAGCAATTATGAAACCAGATCTCAAGATCGTAGTATCCAATCCGCTGCCGCTGCCGCTGCCGCTGCCCGAACTCGAGGCAGCCCCGGAGCAGGCCGAGATGCCCTTCGCCGTGGTCAACGGCGAACCGGTCACGCAGCTGCCGCGGGATCTGTATATCCCGCCGCAGGCGCTGGAGATCTTCCTCGAAGCCTTCGAGGGTCCGCTCGATCTGCTGCTGTATCTGATCCGGCGCCAGAACGTCGACATCCTGAACATCCCCATCGCCGAGATCACGCGCCAATACACCCAGTACATCGAGCTCATGCAGGATCTGCAGCTCGAATTGGCCGGCGAGTACCTGGTCATGGCCGCGACGCTGGCCGAGATCAAGTCACGCATGCTGTTGCCGCGCCCGGCCGGTGCCGGCGATCTGGGCGAGGAGGACCCGCGCGCCGAGCTCGTGCGGCGCTTGCAGGAATACGAGCGCTTCAAGCGCGCCGCGGCCGACATCGACCAGCTGCCGCGTCTGGAGCGCGACGTCTGGCAGGCCAGCGCGGAGCTGCGCGATCGACCGGCCGTGCGCGCGGTGCCCCAGGTCACGCTGCAGGAGATGCTGCTGGCCTTCAAGGAGGTGGCGCAGCGTGCCGAGATGTTCGCGCACCACCACGTGCGCCGCGAGCCCTTGTCGGTGCGCGAGCGCATGAGCAATATTCTTGCGGCGCTCGAGCAGGGCGCCTTTGTCGAGTTCTCGCGCCTGTTCACGCCCGAGGAGGGCCGCGCCGGCGTGACCGTGGCGTTCGTGGCGATACTGGAGCTGGTGCGCGAGGGACTGATCGAGCTCACGCAGACCGAGCCCTACGCGCCGCTGCACGTGCGCAGCGCCTCCGCACACCGTACACTGCACCTGGTCGCCGACAATGCCGACGGCGACGAGCATGCCGATGAGGACGCAACCTCATGAGCGACAGTGAAATCCGAAACATCATCGAAGCGGCGCTGCTGGCGGCCGGAAAATCCCTGACGCTGAGCGATCTGTCGTCGCTGTTCGACGAGCTGCAGCGGCCGGCGCCGGCGGTGATTCGCAGCGCCATCGAGGCGCTGGCACAGGATTACGCCGGACGCCCGATCGAGCTGCAGGAGACCGGCGCGGGCTTTCGCATTCAGGTGCGCCGCCAATATGCCGGCACGGTCGCGCGTCTGTGGCCGGAGCGACCGCAACGCTATTCGCGCGCGCTGCTGGAAACCCTGGCGCTGATCGCCTATCGGCAACCTATCACGCGTGCGGAGATCGAGGCGGTGCGCGGGGTCGCGGTGAATCCGAACATCGTCAAGACGCTGCTGGAGCGCCAGTGGATCCGGGTGGTCGGCCATCGCGATCTGCCCGGACACCCGGAGCTGCTCGGCACCACGCGCGATTTCCTCGAGTACTTCGGTCTCAAGAGTCTCGATGATCTACCGCCGCTCGCGCAGCTGCGCTCGCTCGGAGAAATCGATCCGCAGTTCGAATTGCCGGTCGTCGGCCTCGAATCAGCCGCTGCCGAAGCCGCGGATGAGGAGTTCGTCGAGACCGATTCGAGCGATGCCGAGGAGGATGCAGCGGCCTCGCCGCGCTCCTCGGGCCTGGTCGCCGCGCCGCCCGCAGACCTGGACTGAAAGGCCATGGCCGCATCGCCCCTCTCACGCCCCGGCGGCGCGGAGCGGGTGCAGAAAGTGCTGGCGCAACTGGGTCTGGCCTCGCGCCGCGAGGCTGAGGACTGGATCCGGGCCGGCCGCCTGACGGTCAACGGCAAACCCGCCGAGCTCGGCATGCGCGTCATACCGCAGGATCAGCTCAAGCTCGACGGCCGTCTGATCCGCCAGCGCAGTGCCCGCGGCGCGGCCGTGCCCGTGTTCATCTGCCACCGCTCACCGGGCGAGCCGCTGCTGCCCGCGCGCGCCGGCGCCAATCCCGCCGACAAGGCCGCTGCCACGACCAGCATGGCAGCGCGACTGCCGCGCCGCGCAGGGCGGCGCTTCATCAGCGTCAGTCCAATGCCGGCGGTCGACGGCGGCTTGGAGCTGCTGAGCGCCGACGGTGCCGTGGCCTCGCGCCTGCAGCGCGCGATGCGCGCTCTGGAGATGGAATTCAGTTTGCGCGTGCGCGGGCAGCTCAGCGCCGAGCAGGAGCAGGCGATCCGGCTGGGCATGCTGGATCGGGGCACCGCGATTCAGATCGTACTGCTCGAGCCCTCCGGCGGCGAGGGCAGCAACCGCTGGTATCGGCTGATCGCACTCGGCGCCAGCGGCAACGAGATCCGCCAGCTCATCGAGCGCGCCGCCGTGACCTTGGTGCGCATGCTGCGCACGCGCGTGGGCGGGTTGGCCCTGCCGCGCAGCCTGGCTCGCAGCCATTGCCGCGAGCTCACCAGCGAAGAGCTCGCTAGTGTGCTTGACAGTCCAGGCTCTGGCCGGTGACCCCGCGACTGGCGGCGCTGAGCAGCCAAAGGTAGGGGCGCATGATGTCCTCGGGCCGCGCCAGTGAGCCCGCGTCCTCCGCCGGATAGGCCTGCGCGCGCATGCGCGTACGCACCGGTCCGGGGTTGAGCGCATTGACGCGCACCACACCGGCGCCGCCGAGCTCATCGGCAAGGATGCCGCTGAGTGCCTCGATGCCGAACTTCGAGACCGCGTACGCGCCCCAGTAAGCCCTGGGTACGCGCCCGACGCCGCTGCTGGTGAAGATGATCGAGGCGTCCTGCGAGGCACGCAGCGCCGGCAGCAGCACCTGGGTCAGCGCGAACGCGGCAGTCAGATTCACATGCAGCACGCGGCACCAGGTCGGCACGTCGTAGTGCTCGATCGGCGCCAGCGTGCCGAGGATGCCGGCGCTGTGCACCAGGCCGTCCAGGCGGCCGAAGCGCTGCTGCAGCGCCTCGGCCAGAGCGTCGTAGTCGCGCGCGACGGCCCGTTCCAGATCCAGCGGCGCGATGCTCGCCTCGGCTTGCCCGAGTGCGGCGATGCGGCCATGGACCTGCTCGAGCTTCGACACCGTGCGCCCGATCAGCACCAGCTCGGCCCCGTGTGCGGCCGCCGTCAGCGCCAGCGCGCGCCCGATGCCGTCGCCGGCGCCGGTGATCGCAATCACGCGCCCGCGCAGCGCATCGGCGGCGGGCTCGAAGCGCTGATGCGGCGCAGCTGTGGTTTCGGGCTGGGTGATGGTCATCGCTGGCTGAAGCTGCCGGCCGCCGCGCGACGCGCGAGGCTCCAGGCGCGGATATTGTCGGCGAAAACCTGCCAGCGCGAGGCGCTTTTCGGGCGCGCCGCGAGCGCCGCCCAGATCAGCAGCGGCGCGAGCTTCGGCTGCAGCGCGGGCCCGAATCGCCCCAGTACGGCCGGCAGGGCCGATGCGGCTGCCGCCCGCTTCGCGGGCGACGCCGCTCGCTCC
>Ga0302326_10004367_pt1 | contig 32760 bp, 28 predicted proteins | sample Palsa_T0_3_FD_202264 | JGI IMG/M metagenome (GOLD analysis project Ga0302326, IMG submission 202264) | Peat permafrost microbial communities from Stordalen Mire near Abisko, Sweden - Palsa_T0_3 | ecosystem: Environmental > Terrestrial > Soil > Palsa > Peat permafrost | place: Sweden: Abisko...
GGTGCCACAGATACACGCCATACGATCGCGCACCGACCCACCGGAGGGGCAAGATCCCGAGCGCGCGTGCCACCAACGTTCTTGGATGCGCGGCAGCCATTGCGAGCGCCGCCGTCGCCGCCGCGAGCGCGAGCTCGCCGCCTCGATACAGGAACGGTGAGTACTCGTCCGTACGCGCGATGCACAGAACCACACCCGCGAAACCGAGCGTGCCAACCACTTCGAGCCCAATACGAGAGCGGCGAGATACCTTCGTCACGCGGTCGAAGGGCAGCGCCATCGCCGCCAGAGCTCCGACGAGGAGCGCTGCAGCGCGCGTGTCCGTGCCTTCGTATGCACGCGTGTTGTTCATCGCGTGGGGATCGTAGAGGTGGATGATCGCCCAGGTGGAGGCGGCCACCAGCACCACCGTGACGAGCGCGAGCACGAGCAGACGACGTCCGAGGCGGGCTCCGACCCAGAGCAACGCAAAGACGAGGAGCGGCCACACGATGTAGAACTGCTCCTCGATGGCCAGCGACCAAAGGTGGTCGAGTGGCCCCGGTCCGGAGAAGCGCTGGAAGTAATCGTCTCCCCGCGCGATCGTCGTCCAGTTCGCGACATACAGCAGCGCGTAAACGACTTGCCGGCCGGTGGCAGCGAGCTTGTCGGGGCGTGCGATGGCCGCCGTGACGAGGACGACGGGCAACATGAGCAGCAACGCTGGCAGAAGACGACGCGCGCGCCGGATCCAGAAGGCCTTTACGGTCGCTCCGAGGCCGCGAGGGGCCTCTACGTCGCTCCCGATGCGACCGCGTCGCTCGAATCCTTGGATCAACAACGACGTGATGAGGTAACCGCTGAGCGTGAAGAACACGCTGACGCCGAGCAGCCCGCCATCGAAGAAGGGGACGTGCAGGTGGTATGCGACGACCGCGCCGACCGCGATCGCGCGAATGCCGTCGAGCCCGGGCAGGTACCCAGCTCGGTTGTCGGTGGATTCAGTGCCCACGATAACGTGATCATCGCAAGAAACGCCCACCCACGGCGAGCCCAAAATCGTTCCGGCACGCAATTGGCTACATGAGCGCGGGGGGGCTAGTGTCGAAGCTCATGCGCCCGCGCATTCTCGTGGTTCTTGCGCTTTCCTTGGCCGCGCCGGTGCCTGCCCACGCGTTCGATGACATCGTGCGAGGGGTCGTCGTCTCCGGGAGCTTCGAGACCGCATCGGCTGGCGACGCGATCCTCGGTGAGCTTGGTGGCGCATGGGGAGGGCTCCGCGCGTTTCCCGACCGCCGCTGGATCATGCAATGGGAAGTACTGGCGACGTTGAAAGCGGGCGTTCTCGGGAGCGAGCACCCCTACCTCTTCCTCATCGGGCCACACGGCTCGTCGTGGATCGAGGGCGATCGCCGCTTCGGTCTCGCGAAGACGACCTTCTACCTCGGAGCGCGCCTCTCGGGCGACGCGGAAAACCTCGGCAACCCTGACGTGAAGTCCTTCGCGACGATCAACTCCGTCGATGGCGTCGGCGGGATCGTCGCACGCGGCGCGGCACGCATCGCTGCGGGGGCGTCCTACCTCGACACGAAGCACTCGCTCCTCGCGGGTCTGTTCGTCCAGGAGGAGCTCGATGCGCCTGGGATCAACACGCCCGCCTACGCGTTCAGCGAGCTCGGGCTCTCGGCTCGCTTCGACGTCGCGCGAAGCTTCATGGCGTCGGTCGAGGGGCTTTGCGGGATCACACCTGCGCAAGGTGACGCCGTTCGTAACGCGACGGAATCGACGATGCGTTGCGGGGTTGCGGCGGCGTTCCGGAAGTTATTCGCAAACGGGGTGTGGATCGGTGCGACGCTGACATACGAACGCGATACCGAGCACCTGGTCTATGCCGGTGGCGGCGCGTACGACACGGCGTCGGCGCCGACGTTCGCGGCGGCGCTCGCGTTGGGGGTCCCGCTTTGGAAGGTACGATGACAAGGCACACGCTGGCCGTCCTCGCCGTATTCGCGTGCGGTTGTGATCCTCAAAAGGCGGACTGGGGCTTCGAGGCTATCGCTACGCTGCCGACTCCCGTGGACGATCCGAACCTCGGATGCGGCGTCGTCATCCCCGTCGATACGCTCGCCGCCGAGCGTGCAGCGTGCAGCTTCGGCGCGGGATCGCACGCATCCACGTCGCTCGGCATCGACGAACAGACGCGCGCCATGATTCCCATTCGGCACGTCATCATCATGATGAAGGAGAACCGAAGCTTCGACCACCTGCTCGGCAAGCTCTCCGACGTGCTGCCCGACGTCGAGGTCGTCCCCGCGAGCTACTCAAACCCCGACCAAAACGGCAACGCCGTCTTTCCCATGCACGCTTCGACGACGTGCCTTCCGTACGATCCGGGCCACCAGTCGCAGTCGGTGGCGACGTGCATCGACGGCGGCAAGATGGACGGCTTCGTGCGCAACGCAGCGGCGACGACCGCGTCCGATGGCACGTTCGTGATGGGTTACTACGACGCGACCGACATCCCGTACGACTACTGGATAGCGTCGAGCTTCGCGATCGACGATCGCCACTTCGCGCCGATGGCGAGCGGCACGTTCGGCAACCGAGACTTCATGATGTTCGGCACGAACGCGGGCGTCGTCGACACGGGGATTCTCTATCCATCCCCAGATACTCCCTCCATCTTCCAGTACCTCATGAACGCGGGCTTCACGTGGGGGGTCTACTCCGATGGCCTCCCGCTCAGCGGCGCGCTCGACTGGACGAACGCCGATCCCGGTGTCCACCCGCTGAGCGCGTTGCTCGATGCGTTCGACGCGGGCACGCTGCCGAACGTCGCGTTCGTCGACGGGATCGAGAACGTGCAGGACGACCACCCGCTCGCCGACGTGCAGCTCGGCGAGGCATGGTCGAAGAGCGTCATCGATCACGCGCTCGCGAGCCCAGAATGGATGCGCCTCGCCATCTTCTGGACCTACGACGAGGCAGGAGCCTTCGCCGACCACGTGCCGCCGCCGAGCGGATGTCTGGCGGCGCCCTCGGGCTCCACCTTCACGGAGATGGGTCCGCGCATTCCGCTCGTTGCGCTCTCCCCTTGGGCGAAGCGGGCTTACGTGTCGCACGTGGTGCACGATCACACGGCGATCACGCGCTTCATCGAGACGCTCTTCGATCTCCCGGCGCTCACCGCGCGTGACGCCAACAGCGATGCCCTCTTCGACCTCTTCGACTTCTCGTGCGGCCGCGATCTCACGGTCCCCGCTTCACCGTCTCCCGGCACGGGTGGCTGTCCGAACCCAAACCCGCTCGGCGCGGATTGACGTTCACTGCCGGCGCATTCGTACGCTCACACGACCATTTTTCGCTGCGCAACCAAGGAAGCGGGCGTGCCGCCATCGAATGGTGATGAGGACGTTCTTCGATGTCAGTGCGGTCGAGCGCGATGCGCAGCGCCGCACACGACGTGTCGCGATTTTCTTCGAAGCGCTCTTTGCCGTCGCGGTCGTGGGGTCCCTCGCCCTCGACAGACTTGCGCCACCCCCTCACATCGAGTGCCAGTTCCATCACGCGCAGACGCAATCGCACTATCGGCATCCGTACGGTGAGCCGCCGCCCGTCGAGTGGACTACGTGCGCATGGCGGTGACGTGCGACGGTTCGACGTGACGTGACGTAGCTAGGGCGTTATGAAGGCTCAAAGTCGGAGAGCCATTGAACCAAACATCCTCGCTTGCGGTGTGTGTGTGCTTGTTTTCGTGCGGTGGTCCTGCGACGCCTGCCAACGACGGCGTGACCGTGGCGTCGGCTGACGCCGGCGCCCAAGTCGTGACGCCTACCAGGCTGCCGCGCCAGAAGCTCGGCGTCCCGCGTGACGCGGCGCTCGTGGTGACCGCGGACCTCTCGCCTCTCCTCCAGATGGCCCCGCTTACGGCTGGTATCGCGCGCGAGCTCGACCTTCAGGGTGACCTGAAGCAAGCCGTCGGGCTCGACACCTCGCGCTCTGCGGTCCTCGTGATCGCCGCTCCCGATGACGCGATGAACGCCGTCATCGACGAGCTCCGTCCGCTCAGCGCATCGAATACCGGCTCGCCTCAGACGGCTGACGTCTGCAAGAAGGTGTTGGCGCTGAAGCGCGCGAGCTACGTACGCCTACTCTTGCCGACGTCGAACGCCGAGGCACTCGAGCACGCCGTGGGACTCTTGCTCGAGAAGGAAGATGGCTGGCATCACGTGCGTGACGGCTTCACCAAAGGCTCCCAAGCCATCGCGGTGTCGGACGACGACGCCTACGTCGCGTTCGATCTCGGAAGCGGCGCTCCGAAAGCCATGACAGGTGCTGCGGAGCCGCCGCCGGCGTTCGATGCCCAACGGCTCCGGGCGAAGTGGACGATTAAGACGCTCGCCGGCTTCGGCTTCTTCGAGGGTGTCGAACGCGCGTGCCTCGCTGTGTCGGGTGATGGCGTCGACGCATCGCAGCGCAGCCGGATCATGGCCGAGGGTCTCTTCGAAGGTGGGAGGATCTTCTCGCTCACGACGTTCGACGAGATCAGCGCGGACTTGACGCTCGCTCCTCTCGCGCTCACCTTCCGCGCGAAACCCGGCACGTCGTTCACGATGCCCGGCCAAGCCGCGTTTGCGCCTTCGCTGTCCGCAAGCCTTTCGGACGCGGAGCTCATGATGGCGAGCAATACGGCGCTCACGAACGCGTGGCCGCTCCCCGGTGGCGACTATCGAACGTTCAAGCACACCGTTCGGGATGCGGGGTTCTGGGGGATCATGGTCGGCTTGCCGCACCTTGCGGCATTGATGACAACCGCGGCGGTCGACGACACGACCGACCCCATCACGGGCGATCCAAACATTGGGAAGCACTTCGACCGCGTGGAAGTGGCGGTGATGAAGGAGGGCACGGTCGTCGTCGGCATCCTCCCCGCAGGCACGTCACGCAGCGCGGCCGAGTGCTCGCTCGACGTGACGCCGAAGTGCGCCGCCAAAGTGCATCTCAGGGCAGGTACCACGGTTCGGCGCGTCATGCCGTCGGGTTCCGATCGCTTCGAGAAGCTCGTCGAGGTCAAGGTGACTGGTGAGGCATCACCACGTTTCGTCGTACTCGTCTCCGCGCAAGAAACGGCACTCGCTACGAAAGTGACGTCGGGCATGGCGAGCGGATTACACGTCGACTTCGAGACACGACCGTTCACGCGATTGATCGGCAACGTCCTCCCACTGCCCGCTCGCGTGTCCGGCGATGTCAGCTTGGACGGGGGGCAGATCGTGATGAAGCTCGGCCCGGGATTGCCATGACCGATCGTAGCTACCTCACGGCGAGTGATCTCGCCATGGACCGAAGCTCCATCGAGCGCTCGTTTGCGTCCCACGTCGAATACACGCTCGCGAAGGACGAGTACTCCGCCACGCAGCGCGACTTCTACCGAGCCATCGCGCTGTCCATTCGCGACCGACTCGCCGACCGATGGAACAAGACGCAGCAGCGCGCCTTCCGTACTGCTGAGCGGCGCGTCTACTATCTGTCACTCGAGTACCTCATCGGACGCGTGTTCGACGACGCGATGCTCAGCCTCGGCATCACCGGCGAGGCGCGAGCAGCGCTCGCTGATCTTGGCCTCGACATCGCGGAGCTCGCGAAGCTCGAGGACGATGCAGGCCTCGGCAACGGCGGGCTCGGCCGTCTCGCGGCGTGCTTCCTCGATTCCATGGCGACGCTCGGCCTCGCCGCGGTCGGTTATGGCATTCGCTACGAATACGGCATGTTCCGCCAAGCCATCGTCGACGGGCAGCAGGTGGAGCACCCGGACAACTGGTTGCTCTACCCAAACCCCTGGGAGCTCGCGCGGCCCGAGCGCCTTTTCACCGTGAAGTTCGGCGGACGTGTCGTCGGCAAAGAGGACGGCGGCCGCGCGTGGGTCGACACGAGCGACGTGCACGCCATGGCGTACGACACGCCGATTCCCGGCTATCGCAACGACGTCGTGAACACGCTTCGCCTTTGGTCGGCGCGTGCGACGCACGACTTCGACATCGCGACGTTCAGCCGCGGCGACTACATCGCGTCGGTCCACGAGCGGAGCGCGACCGAGAACATCACGCGCGTTCTCTACCCGAACGATCAGGTCGCTCAGGGGCGAGAGCTCAGGCTGCGCCAAGAGTTCTTCTTCGTCTCTGCCACGCTCCAGGACGCGATCCGACGCCACCTCTCGCGCTTCCCCAGCGTGAAGAACCTCCACGAGGCCGCGGTCTTTCAGCTGAACGACACACATCCCGCCGTTGCAGTTGCCGAGCTGATGCGCCTCCTCGTCGACGACCACATGCTCGGCTGGGACGAGGCGTGGTCGATCACGTCCCGCGCGTTTGCGTACACGAATCACACGGTGTTGCCCGAGGCACTCGAGCAGTGGTCCGTGTCGATGTTCGGCAACGTTCTGCCACGGCACATCGAGATCGTCTACGAGATCAACCGTCGGTTTCTCGACGAGGTACGTGCGCGATTCCCGGCGGACGAGCCCCGTGTGCGTCGCATGTCGCTCATCGCGGAGGGACCCGAGCAGAAGGTGCGCATGGCGCACCTCGCGATCGTGGGGAGCGCTCACGTCAACGGCGTCTCGGAGCTCCATAGCCGCATCCTGAAGGAGCGTCTTTTCCGCGATTTCGCGGAGCTGTGGCCGAAGAAGTTCGGCAACCAAACCAATGGCATCACGCCGCGACGCTGGCTTCGGAAGTGCAATCCTGCGCTCGCTGAGATCATCACGGGCAAGCTCGGCGAAGGTTGGGTGACGGATCTTCCGCGCCTCGCCCAACTGCCAAACGACGCACCGCTGCGTGCGGCGTTTCTCAACGCCAAGCATGCGAACAAGGAGCGACTGGTCGCGAGCGTCGTCAAAGCGTCTGGAATCCAGCTGTCGTCGCTCGCGTTGTTCGACGTCCAAATCAAACGGATCCACGAGTACAAGCGCCAGCTCCTCCCCATCATCCACGCCGTTCATCTGCACATGCTCGCGCGCCGAGGAGAGCAGCGCGTCCCGCGCGTCGTCTTCCTCGCTGGGAAAGCCGCTCCCGGCTACGACATGGCGAAGCGAATCATTCACCTCGCGAACGACGTTGGGGCCACGCTCAACCGAGATGTGCGGACGCGCGACCGTATCAACCTCGTCTTCCTCCCGAACTACTCGGTATCGCTCGCAGAGCTCATCGTTCCAGCTGCCGACCTATCGGAGCAGGTGTCGACCGCGGGCACGGAGGCATCGGGCACGGGGAACATGAAGCTGTCGCTCAATGGCGCGCTCACGATTGGCACTCTCGACGGAGCCAACATCGAGATACGCACGTCGGTTGGCGCCGAGAATTTCTTCGTCTTCGGGATGACCGAGGAAGAGGTCGAGGCGAAGAAGCGCGGCGGCTACGATCCCCGCGCGGCCTACCACGCTGACGCGGCGCTCGCGGAGGCCATCGATGCGATCGCCTCGGGCGCTTACTCGGATGGCGATGGAGAGCGCCACCGCGCCATCGTCGACGCGCTCCTCACGCGCGATCCGTACATGGTGCTCGCGGACTATCCGGCCTACGCCGCAACGCAGCTGCAAGTCGAAGCAGCGTTTCGCGAGCCCGAGCGTTGGGCGAAGATGGCGCTCGCCAACGTCGCCGGCATGGGCCGCTTCTCGAGCGACGAGACGATCCGCGGTTATGCGCGCGACATCTGGCACATACCGATCACCGCCGCGAAGTGAGCCTAGCCCTCGGTAGGCTTCGCGAGCATTCTGTCTACCGGCTTGCTCAGTTGACCGAGGATGAACTCCGGTGCCACCCGGTTCATGAACTTGAGCGAGTTGGCTTGCCCGGGGCGGATCTCCAACTGATCCTTCTCGAGCCCCTTGAGGAACAGCCGCACGAGCTCCTCCACCTTCATGATGGCCACGCCCTCCATGTCGGGAGACTTCACGTCGAACAGCTCGGTCCCGGTGGCCGGCGGCGCGAGCTCGAAGACTCGAAGCCGATCCCGCTCGTACCCCCAGTGATGAGAACCGTATTGCCGTCGAGTTTCATGGGCTCGCCGGTACTTACCGCACCGTGGAGCAACTGTCGGAGGTGGGGCGCTCAAACGACGAACTTGCCCTCGCGCAAAACGGGGAGTCGGTCGACGCTCGCGTCGCACGACGCCGTTGTGAAAGCGATCCACGACGTCGCCGTCCACAACGCGCCCGTGCGCGCCGGGAACGTCTCGCCAAGCGAAATGTGCACGCCGGGCACCTTTTGATCGGTGAAGACGTTGCCGAACGGACGCACGATCCCAGCGTTGAGGCCGAAGCCGACGAGGCCAACACGATCGAGGTTCGGCACCGACGCGATCGCGTCTGCGACGAGCTCTGCGAGCTCCGGGTCGAGCGCGCACTCGAGCGTTTGCACGCGGCCCTTCTCGATGTGCAAGACGATGGGCGTCTTCTCGAGGCTTCGCGCGAGCAGGCCGTCGGCGTCGCCGAGCGTGCCGTCCGCGACGTACGTGCCGAAAACACCCTCGGGACACGTGACGAGCTCCCCGGATGGTAGGTTGTCTTTCGCGCCGGGTCGCACGACTCCGCCGTATAGGAGCCAGCGGCACCACGGGGCGAGCTGCACCGTGAGGTTCGTGCCAGCCTCGCTCTGGACGAGGACTTGTGAGCTCGGGCCAATGCGTGTGTGAAGCGCGCGCATCGTCTGCTCGATCTGCCGCGGGTCGACCTTCAGCCCAGCGACCATCGCCTCGCGCTCGACGCCGACCATGTGTGCATGACGCAATCGGTGTGTGGCAGCGAGCTCGACGAGCTCGTTGCGCATCGGCAGCTCGTGAGGGTGAAACGAGATCAGGAGCACGCTCGCCTGCGCGTCGGGTAGAACCGCTGCGATGCGGGGATGGAGCCATCGGTGCGGCCGCGGTGCGAGGTCCTCCAGCACCATCCGCACGGGATGGGCCCCGATGTTCTTGACGGCTTCTTCGAGCGCATCGAGCGCTTCAGCGTGCGCACGATCGCCAATGAGCACGACCCGTCTGCCGGCGACAACCTCGAGCGCGCCGGTGATGGCGCTCCGCGCCGCATCTGCCAACGCCGGATCAATCACCAGCAAAGCATACAGGGATCGCGACCCTCGCGGGTCACTTCGTCTAGGCTGCGCGCTCCATGGCACGGCCGAACAGGAGTCTCGTCCTCGCCGTGATCGGCGGGCTCGTCATGAGCTTGGGCGCAGTACTGGCTCTCTGGCCGTGCATGCCGCTCGCGCTGATTTGGCTCGCGATGGCGCTCGATCCAAAGACGCCCGCGAAGAAGGGCGCTTGGCGCGTATTCGAAGGAGGGCTACGCGGCCTCGTCTTTGGAACGGTGTCCCACGTCTTTTTGCAGTGGTTCATTCTGCGCGCGATCGTGAGCTTTACTGCCATCTCGTGGATCGTCGCTGCACTCTTACTGCTCCTCCACTCCGTGACGCAGTCCGCGCCGTGGGTCGTCGCGGCAATCGTCACGCTTTACCTTGCGAGGCGCGGCGTTCCGCGCTGGTTGGCGTTCGCCATCGCAGTCTACGCGGGGACGTTCGTGCCGGTGAATTTCCCATGGACGATCGCCGGCTCCGTATCGCTGTGGCCGCCGATGGTGCAGCTCGCGGATCTGATCGGGGAGCGAGGTGTCACCGCTCTCCTCGCGGCTGCCGCCGCGCTCGTCGCGGAGGGCTTCACGCGATCGAGAATCGCGGAGCGCAGCGCAGCGATTCGAGGCGAAGCCTCTCGGGGGCTTGGGGGGCGGGGCTCCCCATCTCGATCGCCGCGCCGTATCACGTTCCTGGGCGCTGCCGTTGCCGTGATCGCGGTCATGGCGACGTACGGAACCATCCGCATCGCCATGGTCGATCGGAGCGCACGTGACACCGTCAGGGTGAAGATCGCGCTTCTTCAACCGGACATCGAGGCCCACGAGCGCTGGGACGATTCGGCATCACCGAAGATCGTCGAGCGTCTCGCCACGCTCACCCGCGCCGCCGAAGCCCGCGGTGCGGAGCTCACGATTTGGCCCGAGGCCGCGTACCCATTTCCCATCGCCGACTACACGAAGAAGGACGTGCCGGGCCCGTACGCGATCCTCCAGCCAGGCATGCGAGGCCCCGTGCTCACGGGTCTCCTCATGACTGACGCGTCCGGCGAGAAATACAACTCCGCGATCGTCTGCGAGAACGGCCAACTCTCGACGCCGTACCACAAGATGCACCTCGTCTGGTTCGGCGAGATCGTGCCGCTGGGGGACGTGCTACCCATCATGCGCGACACGTTCACGCTCGGATTGGGGCTCGCTCCCGGTGAACATCAGGCGATCCTTCCGGCGGCAGGTGGTCGCGTCCACGCCGCAGTGCTCAATTGCTTGGAAGACACGCTCCCAGGCGCCGGCCGTGAAGCGTTCGACCATCAGCGGCCCAACCTGCTCGTCAACATCACGAACGATGCGTGGTTCGTTGGAAGCAACGAGAGCGAGTATCACGTGCGCGCCAGCGTCATGCGCGCCGTCGAGCTACGTCGGGACATCGTGCGCGCCGTCAATCGTGGGATCACGACATGGATCGACTCGGCAGGTCGTGTCCGCGCGCGCTACGACGCCATCGCCGCCGGCTCGCTCATGGTGGAGCCCTCGCTGATCGAAACGACACCGACATTCTTCGCGCGTTTCGGCGACTGGCCGTTCGCGCTATTGTGCGCCCTGACCGCGGCGTGGCCCCTTGTGCGGCGTAGCCGGAAGAATCAGTCATAGATGTCGATTCACCGTTGGTGCACGCCCGTACTCATCGTCGCCCTCGTTGCGGCGTGTCGTCCCCGGACGGACCCACCCACGCCCCCCGACGCGGCCGCGTGCACGCGCGTGGGCCAAAGCTGCGAGTTCGCCGCGGGCAAGCTCGGGACATGTGTGCGTCGCGATGATTGCGCTGCCGAGCCGTGCTTGGTGTGCCAGTCGCAACACTAAGCCGAACAGTCCGACGTGGTTTGCGCGAAGCGACGCGCCTCCTTTGCGGCGCCGCCCTCGAACAACGATGGGTTTCGCGCTGTTTTCAAGTAGTTGCACTTCGAGAGCAGTCGCACGTCGTCCGATTGCTCTCCCAGCGCGTGCGATAGCAATGGGAGAGCGTGTGATTGCTCTGAGCGCGCGTCGGAGAGCAATGAGAGAGCGTCCGATTGCTCTGAGAGCGCGTCGGAGAGCAATGAGAGAGCGTCCGATTGCTCTGAGAGCGCGTCGGAGAGCAATGAGAGAGCGTCCCATTGCTCTGACAGTGCGTCGGAGAGCAATGAGAGAGCGTCCCATTGCTCTGACAGTGCGTCGGAGAGCAATGAGAGAGCGTCCCATTGCTCTGACAGCGTGTCGGAGAGTAATGAGAGAGCGTCCCATTGCTCTGAGAGCGTGTCGGAGAGCAATGAGAGAGCGTCCCATTGCTCTGAGAGCGCGTCGGAGAGCAATGAGAGAGCGTCCCATTGCTCTCCCAGTGCGTGCCATAGCAATGAGAGAGCGTCCGAGAGCAATGAGAGAGCGACCCATTGCTCTCGCAGTGCGTCCGAGAGCAATGAGAGAGCGACCCATTGCTCTCCCAGCGCGTCGGAGAGCAATGAGAGAGCGCGTCCTCGCTTGCAGCGTGCGTCTCCTCGGAATCGCAGGTGATCCTCGTTGAATTCGCGGTCGGGTGTACGAAGCGACCGACTCTAGTCAGCGCAGCACCCACACGAGCGCTGCAATCGACAGTGCGATGATCGCCAACGCCGAGCCGATGATCGCGAGATCGACGACCTTGATCCGCGGCGTGCGTGTCGAAACCGTCACGAGTGACTTCTCGAGCCGCGCGATGGGTGCGTCACCACGCCGGCCGGCCGGTAACGCCGCTACCGGATCGCCCTTCCGGTCTGCGCTCGACTCCGGCGCCGGCGGTGTCTCCCCCTTCTCCATCGCTTCATCGGGTGCGCTCTCGAGATCGCCGAGGACGCTAGCGACGGGCTCGTCGAGGGCGAGCACCGTCGCACCCACGCGGAGCATCGAGGCTGCGCGCCACGTTGCCTCGCGCGCCGTCGGGACGGGCTGCTCGCCCATCGTCGAGCCGTTCTTCGAGCGCAGATCGCGCACGAGCACCGTCGCGCCCCGCCGCACGATGTGGATGTGCTCGCGCGACGCGTCGGCATCGGCGAGAGGCAGATCGCACTGCTCGCCTCGCCCGACGACGTACACGCGGCCCTCCTCGCGCAGCGCGAGCACCGCGCCGATGTCGGCGCCTTCGACCACCGACACCGTCGGAACCGTGGGCTTGCCCTGCACGTCCATGGCGTGCTGAACGAGCGCCAAAGCGAGATCGCGCGTCGCGATGGCGAGATCCGGCGTGGGCGCGGTCTGGTCGATGCGGACATCAATCCAGACGCGCCCGACGCGCACCATGTCGCCACTTCGCAGTGTCCGTGCCGCCTTGGGCGATAGCCTCACGCCTCCGACGTACGTGCCGTTGGTGCTGCCGTCGTCGATGATTTGATACTCAGCTCCTTGCGCGCGCAACACCGCGTGTCGCTGGCTCACGCTCGGATCGGGAAGGCGCACGTCGCAAGCCGCGCTGCGCCCGATCACGACGCGCGCTGCGTCGAACGTCAGCGCCGGCTCCGCAGCCCCGTCACGCTCCGCCCGCACCGTCAGCGTCACCGGCATGGTTACGGCCGCGGCACCATGCTCTTGATGACCGGGTCGAGATCGAGCGCTTTGCGCTCGGCGAACGCAATGACGTCAGCGGCCAAGTCACGACCCTCGTAGCGGCTCGCCTCTTGAATGCCGGTCGGCGAGGTCACGTTGACCTCCGTGAGCCGCTCACCGATGAAGTCCAGACCAACGAAGACGAGCCCGTCCTGCACGAGGCGCGGCGCGATCGCCGCGATGATGGTCCGCTCCTTCGGGGTGACGTCTGCACGCTCGACGGTGCCTCCGACGTGGATGTTCGACCGAAACTCGTCGGCCCGCGGCACGCGGTTGATGGCTCCGAGGAGCTTCCCATCGAGGAGCAGCACGCGCTTGTCACCTTTGCGCACGTCGGGGATGTACTCCTGCGTCATCGCGAGGCGCGAGCCCTCGTGTGTGATGACGTCGACGATCGATCGCGCGTTCGAGTCGCTCGTTTCGAGACGCAGCACGCCGCTCCCTCCCGCGCCATCGAGCGGCTTGATCACCCCGTGCCCGCCGATGGTGCGAAGGAAGTCGAAGATGCGCGTGCGGTCTGCGCTGACGAGCGTCTTCGGCATGTGCTCGGCAAAGTGAAGCGTATAGAGCTTCTCGTTGGCATCGCGCAGGCCGCGCGGATCGTTGACGAGCACCGTCCTCCCGCGCACGCGCTCGAGCATGAGCGTCGTATAGAGGTAGGCCCGATCGAAGGGCGGGTCCTTGCGGATGAAGACCGCCTCGACATCGGCAAAACGAACATCGAGCTCCTTGCCCCAGGCAAAAGGCGGGGGCGCGTCGCTCACGCGAAGCTCGCGTACGTGGGCCCCAACGTCACCGCCTTCGATGTAGACGTCGCGCGGCTCGCAATGAAGAGCGACGTGCCCTCGCTCTTGGGCAGCGCGAATGAACGCGAACGTCGTATCCTTGTCTGGAAGGACACGCGAAATGGGATCCATCACGAACACCAATCGCATAGCGGCTCGGTGCAGGTTACCACGCGTGCCTGCCCTTGCTTGTGCAACCACGGCGCTCTTGCTGATGGTCGGGCTACCCGCGCGGGGAGCATATCAAGCCGCGGCGGAAGGGTCGCACCTCGCCGTCGCGACCGACAACAGCGACGCGACGCACGCAGCACTCACAGCGATGCGCAACGGAGGCAATGCATTCGATGGTGCCATCGCCGCAGCGCTGGCGCTCGGCGTCGCCAGTCCGACGGCCAGTGGCCTCGGCGGTGGCGGGTTTGCGTTGGTCTACCTCAAGAGCGAGCACCGCATCATCGCGCTCGACTTCCGCGAGACGTCCCCCGCGCACGCGGGCGAAGACAGCTTGGTGGTTCGTGGCAAGCGCGGGACGACGGTCGGGGTGCCCGGAGAGCCGGCGGGGCTCGCGTGGTTGAGCGGCCATGCTCGCAAGTCGCTCGCGGAGGATGCCGAGCCCGCACGCGCCCTCGCCGAGAACGGCGTCGTCGTTGGTCGGCACCTCTCGGACGTTCTGGGATTCGCCCAGCGCTTCGTCACCGGAACGCCACTCGCGTCGGAGCTTCTACCCAACGGGCAACCCCTCGCCTACCACTCGACGTGGAAGCGCCCAGCTCTCGCCCGTACGCTCGCCCGATTCGGAGCGGAGGGCAGCAAGCCCTTCTACACAGGCGACATCGCCACCAAGATCGTCGATGCAGCCCGGGCCGAAGGCAGCGCCATGGATGCGGCCGATCTCGGGGGATACAAAGTGCGGGAGCGCCAGCCACTCACGCGCGTGATTGGGACGCGTACCGTCGCCACCATGCCCGCACCGTCAGCCGGTGGTCTGATGCTGCTCGAGGCGCTGCTGATGTACGGCGCGGACGCGACCTCGCCGCTGAAGGCCGTCGGGTTTGAGTCGAGCTCGTACCTTCATTCCCTCGCGGAGGCGATGCGTGGCGCCGTCGCTGATCGCGCGCGTATTTCGGGCGATCCCGATCTCGATCCCGCCGTGGGTCCGGCCTACGAGCACGCCCTCGAGACGCGCCAGATCGAAGCTCGCCGCGCGCGCATCGAGCCGTACAAGGTGCACGTGGCACAGGAGTTCAAGACGCGCGAGGAAGGCACCTCCCACCTCGTCGTGACCGACGACGAAGGCAACGTCGTGACGCTCACGACGACCGTCAACGGTCCCTTTGGCGCGCGCATCGTCGCGGGCGACACGGGCATCATGCTCAACAACGAGCTCGATGATTTCTCCGCGGCCGCAGACGTCACGCCCTTCGGTGTCACCGGCGGTGGGCCGAATCGCCCGCGCCCAAACGTGCGCCCGGTCTCGAGCATGGCACCCACCATCGTCCTCGAGGGAGGCGAGCCCATCATGGCACTCGGTGGATCCGGCGGACGCCGCATCGCCACGGCCGTCACGCAGGCTGCCATCGCGCGCTTGGTGTTCGGCCTCGATCCCAGCGCGTGCGTGTCAGCCCCGCGCATGTACACGAACGGTGCAAACCTCGTCGTCGATCCCGAGATCAGCGAGGACGTTCGCGCCGCCCTCCGTCTCCGCGGCGAGACGGTGGAGCAGGAGCAGTTCCTCGGCACGGGCGTGCAGATGGTCGGCTGGGACCGTGCGGGTACCACCGTCCGCATCCTCGCCGCCAGCGATCCAAGAAAGCTTGGCCTCGCCGCGGCGCTCTGACGTGTCGACTATCGCGCGGCCAACCGTGGTCTGACGGACTGCGTATAGCTCGTGGGGAGGCCCGACACGTCGATCGAGGCGAGCATCTGCTCGAGCTCGCCCGCGTCGCGCGGCCGCTCGCCGACCTTCTTGCGCAAACAGCTCATCACGGCCACGTCGAGCTCCGCAGGGATGGGCAAGTCGGGCCGTCGAACCCGCATGGGTTTCGGCACTTGTCGCTGATGCAGGTCGAGCAGCTCGCGCCGGTTGGCCGCGTTGATCGGGAGCTCGCCCGTCAGCGCCTCGTACATGACGACGCCAAAAGCATAGAGGTCGGTGCGCGCCTCGACGACCGCTCCGATGCATTGCTCGGGCGCCATGTACTCCGGCGTACCGAGCGTGTACCCGGCTTGCGTGAGCGACTCGGCGCTCGTGAGCTTGCTCATGCCGAAGTCGAGCACCTTCGAGCTGCCCTCCTCGCAGAGAAAGATATTTCCCGGCTTGAGATCACGATGCACGACGCCGATGCCGTGGGCGGCGGCGAGCGCTCGGCACACGTCGATGAAACAGGGGAGGGCGAACCCCGGTGCCACCGGGCCCTCCTTGCTCATCTTGTCGGCGAGGGAGCGTCCGTGGAGGCGTTCCATCACGACGTAGATCGAACCGTCGGCCATTTGATCGAGGTCCATCACGCGCGCAATGTTTGGATGGTCGAGGCGAACTTGGATGTGCGCTTCGCGCCGGAGCCTTGCGATCTCGCTGCCGTCCATCGCAGCAGCGCCGCGCAGGACCTTGATGGCGACCTCGTGGCCGAGCGAGAGGTGCTCGGCTGCGTAGACGACCCCAATGCCCCCCGACCCGATCTTGCGGCCAATGCGGTACTTACCGTGAAGGACGGTCGCGCTGAGCTCGCCGGGAGCCGGTGCTCGCGCCTCACCTTCGCCGCGCAGCTGCAGCGCCCGTTCGAGTGACGCGATACGGTGCTGCTCGTACACACGCGCGTGCGCGAGCCGGTTGTTGCGTTGCCAGAGAAACCCCGCGCCGCCCCCGAGCGTGGCGCCGAGGAAAACCGCGAGCCCGCCAACGGCCCACCCACCGGCGATGCCGACACTCACGCCGCACACGGCCGCTGCTCCCACCGTGGAGACCGCGATCGCCGAGTAGGCGCGCGGCGGATTCCACCGCACCTCGTAGACGCACGCGGGGGCGTCGTCGGCAATGCACGCGGAGTGCACGACGCGAGCCTCGGGGTATCCCCAGAAAACGGGGTACGACGCGAGCTCGCCTCGCCGTGCGGCACAGAGCAACCTCTCACCGCGCCGTGCTTCGGGTGTGCTCTCGTCTTCTCGCAAGCGATACGAGAGCTTTGCAGTATTGCGCATCGCACGACCCCCGAGGTCCTCCATCTCCCACGCCCCGACGCGGGTTTGCTCGGACGCGTTGGCGACCAGGAACCGATAAGCGTCGACGGGCGTCTTCGCGGTGCGCAGCATGCGCATGTGCGTCCCGAGCGCGGCAGGATGGACCGCCCATCGCCCACGATGCTCAATGGCGCTTTCGCCGAGCTCTTGAGCGAAGACGCGCAGGGCACGACTGGCGCGACTTGCGCTAAGCCACGCTGACTCCGCGTCGAGCGATTGTGGATCGATTCCCGCAGCTAGCAGCACGGAGGATGCATGCCGCTCACCGCGCTCTTTGCGAAGGCGAAGCAGATACGGCTTCAGGAGCGAGGCGCGTATCTCTTCTTTCCCCCCCCGAACTCCTCCGGGCGGCGGAATGCTGGGCACGACAGGCACGCAATCAGCGTAGAACCAAGCTCGCTCAGCGTCGAGCCATCCGGAGCGGTGCGCGTCGTTGTGGTGCCGGCCGCATCTCCTGCAGGTAGAGCTCGACCTTGGCTACGCGCGCGCGCGCAATGGCGTGGAGGACCTGTGACCTGACGTCGTCGATGTTCCGCGCACGCGAGATGACGACGTGTGCCACGTCGAGGTCGTGGATCTCGCCGAGCCTCTTCTGAAACCGTTCGGACGAGTGAGCGAGCGCGGAGATGTCGAGCGGCAGGGCATCGCGAAAGATCTCCGTCGTGTAGCGCAGGCGTTTGTAGGCGATGCGAAGCTCGTGGAGCGCCAGGGCGTCGGCTGGATTAGCGTCACGTCCATTGTCGACGTCCGCTCTCGCACGCGACACGACTTTTCGTGCGAACGAGGCGAGGGTGCGCCTGCGCTTTGGCGCCACGGGAAGCGCGAGGAGCGCCCGAAGCATCCGCATCGGGTTCCGGAGGTCGCCCGCGCGCAGCCGCTCGAGGACAATCCCGTGAAGGACTTCCTCGCGTGCCGCTCGCCTCGCCATCCAGGCATCGAGCTCGGCTGACGCGATGTGGAGGTCAGCGAGCGTCTCGCGCAACACCTCTTCATCACGGAGCGCGCCGCTCGCACGGTGGACACGCGTGAACGACGCCCGAATCGCATCGACGTGGAAACGTCCGAAGATGGGCCGAGCCACCTTGAGCACGACGCGCAGCCTCCGTAACGCGACTCGCATGTCGTGAATGGCCTCGTCGTCGGCCCGCTTGCGCACGCGTGGCAACGTCGCACCGAGTCGTGTCGACAGCGCGCGCATCTGACGAGCGAGAAACGCGTGGGTGGGAGGCAGCCGTTTCATGAGGCCGCGACCACCGTGACGAGCGTGATGGGCCTAAACCCAATGGCCTCACGAAAGACATGACGAACCGCGATGCGAACGCGCTCGTCCGGAGCCTCCGCGCTCGCGACGTCAGCCAGCGCCCGGAGCGCGGCGCGCCTCGCATCCGCGAGCACCGAGGCTTCGGCGGCCTCGTCGATCGTGCCCCGCGTCGAGATGCGGACGTCGGGCTCGCCCCCGTGACGTTCGATCACGGTGACGGCCACCACCCCTTCACCCGCGAGGATTACCCGTTCGCGAAGCTGGGCGGCTGGGATTTCCCTGCCGAATGCGCAGTGCACGCGACCGACCTGCACCTTGCTTGTCTTGCGAACGCCCGCATCGTCGAGCGTCGCGACGTCCCCGTTCTCGAGGACACACGTGTTCGCCACGCCGATCTCGGACGCAAGCGCAGCGTGCCTCGTCAGGTGATGCAGCGTGCCGTGCAGAGGAATGAACGCACGCGGACGCGTGAGCTCGATCATCCGCTTCTGCTCCTGGCGATGCGCGTGCCCGCTCACGTGAACGTCACGGTCGCTGATCCAGGTGTGGAGGTGAACCTTGCGCCTGAGGAGATGGCTGATCACCGCGAAGACCCCGAGATCATTTCCCGGAATGGTGCGCGACGAGATGACGACCGTGTCACCCTCCGCAAGGTCGAAGTGCGGATGGTCACCCCGGGCGATGCGCGAGAGAGCCCCACGCCACTCGCCCTGCGTACCGCTCGCGATGGCGAGCACCTGGGACGCGAGCAGCTCGTTGCAACGCTCGGCGGGGTGCACGAGATCGCTGGGCCAGTCGAGATAACCCGTCTCGCGGGCTACCCGCGCGTGCGTTTCGACGCTTCGCCCGAGCAGAACGATCTTTCGCTTCGTGTGCCGCGCGATGTCGCCGAGCATGCGCAAGCGATGGATGTTCGATGCGAACATCGCGACGACGACGGCTCCAGAGGCCTTCGCCGTGATCCGGTGAAGTGAGTCGCCAACACCCCGCTCGCTGCCCGTCTCGCCCGAGGCGTCGATGTTGGTCGAATCGGACATCAACAGCGCGACACCCGCTTCGCCGAGCTCGTCGATGCGGTCGATGTCGAACGCTTCGCCGTCAGGCGGGGTCGCGTCGAACTTGAAGTCGCCGGTGTGGACGACCATGCCCGCGTCCGTCTTGATGGCGAGCGCGGTCGCATCGGCGATCGAGTGCGTGACGCGAATGGGCTCGACCCAGAACGATCCGACACGATAGAGCCCGCGCACCGTGGCTTCGTGGAGCGCGAACGGCTTGGACCCTTCGGCGCCAGCCTGCTCTGCGAGGCGCAGCCTGATGAGGGCGAGCGCGTGCGACGGAGCCCAGACCGGGATGTTGAAGCGCTCGAGCAGGTACGGAATTGCTCCAATGTGGTCCTCGTGCCCATGCGTGACGAAGAGGCCCGCAATGCGATCGCGATACCGCTCGAGCGCCGAGAAGTCGGGGTGCACGACATCGACACCGAGGCCGCGATGATCAAAGGTGACGCCGCAGTCGACGAGCATGACCTCGCCGCGCTGCTCGAGCGCGAGGCAGTTCATTCCGATTTCGCCCAGACCCCCGAGTGCGAAGATCGACAGGCTGCTCATCGCCGGGTCGGTCTACCACTTTCCGTGCTAAATGGCGCGCCTGCGAATGGAGCTCGACGGCCGTCGTTTCCTCATCGTGACGGGCAAAGGCGGCGTCGGGAAGACCACGGTCGCGGCGGCGTACGCGATGGCGCTCGCGTCACGCGGCAAGCGCGTGCTCGTCGCGATGTGTAACGCCAAAGAGCGCCTCTCGACGATGTTCGGCAGCGATCTGATCGGCACCGACGTCATCGCGATCGGCCCCAACGTGTGGGCCGTGAACATGACACCCGAAGTCGCGCTCGAGGAGTACGGGCAGCTCGCGCTGAAATCGAAGGCGCTCTATTCGCTGCTTTTCGACAACAAGTACGTGCGCGTGTTCTTCCGCGCGGTGCCGGGCATCCAGGAGTGGGCGATGTTGGGGAAGGCGTGGTGGCACTCGACCGAGAGGCGAGGCGATGGCTCGTCGAAGTACGACGTCGTCATCCTCGATGCCCCAGCGACGGGCCACGGCCTCGACATGCTTCGCGTGCCCAAGGTGATTGTCGACGTGGTGCCCCCGGGATTGCTTCGGCGCGACGCGGATCGCGCGTGGGCGCTCTTTCGCGACGCAAAGCAGTGCGGCGTCGTGCTCGTCACGCTCCCAGAGGAGATGCCGACGACGGAGACGATCGAGCTTGCCAGCGCCCTCACCAAGGAGCTCGGAATGACGATCGCGCGCGTCGTCGTCAATGGCGTGCTGCCGCCGCTCTTCACGCATGACGAACGCGAACGCCTCGAGACGCTCGCGGTCGAGATCACCGACACGGGTACGTCCGCGCTCGCGTCGGCGCATGCCCGCGCCGTCCGTGAGCGTGTCCAGGCCGACAGCCTCGCGCGACTCTCGAAGGAGCTCCCGATCGAGCCCGCGTTCTTCCCGTTGCTCTTCGAGGATGCCGCCACACCGAAGGCCATCAAGGACCTCGCCAAGCGGCTCTGACTTTTGGCTATCTGTATTTCGACGCGATCACCTTGAGGCAGCTCTTGTCCTTCTGCGCTTTGCAGATGCTCTTGAGCAAGCCCACCTCGTCACTCGCGGCTTTGCCGCTTCCGAAGACGCGTGGCTCGAGGATGGCTCGCGCGCCTGCTGCGTCGCCACTCGTTGCTAGAGCCGTCGCCTGAATGAAGTACGGCCCGCCCATCCCACCGTCGAACGGGGCGACGACGACCGCTGGAAGGACCGCCGTGGCTGCGATCGTGGCGACGGGTGGAGGTGGCTCGTCTCGTTTGATGGCCTGGTCACGCGCGTCCTTCTCGACGCGCTCGGCTTGCAGCTTGTCGACGAGGACCTGCAAACCATCGAGCTTCTTCTTCGCGGCGAGACCGCTGAGGCTCTTGGGGTCCATCGCCACCGCAGCCGCGCACGCCGAGTACGCCCCCGGGACGTCATAGTTTTGGTCACGCTCGACACAGCGGTCGTAGTCGGGCTTCGCCTTGTCGAAGCAACCGATCAGCAGCGCACAAACGAGCCACGCCCGCGACATCACGGAAGCCTACGAACGCTTCATGCGCGCGTCCACTCCTCGCTCTTCTCCCAAAGCTGCTTGGCGAGCTCGGCGTCGTCCGCGAGAGGGTTGACGGGAGCCTCTTTGCAATCGTCGTAGTAGCGGCCGTCGTCGCTCGCGACCTCCGGTGAGGTCGCGCAATGGATGCTCGTCTGGGCGCCCTCTTCCGTCGTCTTCATGAATAGCTTCATCAACGGGCGGATCGGCCACGGGACCTGGCGCCACACGTCGGAGGCGATGACACCGGGATGAAGCGCGTAGCTGTGGACGCCATCGCCCGCGCGCCCGCGCGCGAGCTCCTTCGTGAAGAGGACGTTACAGAGCTTGCTGACGCCGTACTCGGGAACGCCTGTCGTCGAGGCCGTCGCTTTGCGCAGCGCTTCCCAGTCGATCCCTTCCGCGCCGCGATGCGCCTTGCTCGACACGTTGACGATGCGCGCAGGCTTCCCGCTTCGCAAGAGTGGCAAGAGCATGGTCGTCAGCAAGAAGGGACCGAGGTGGTTCGTCCCGAACGTGACCTCGAAGCCCTGCTTCGTCGTGCCCCGCAGCCCAGCGAGGCCCGCGTTGTTCACGAGGACCTGGATGGGGGCGCCACGCGCGACGAGCTCGTTTGCGCACGCCCGAACCGACTCGAGATCGCCGAGGTCGAGCGGGACCATCTCCGCCGACCCGCCACTCGCAGCGATGGCGTCGACGACGGGTTGTGTCTTCTCACGCGACCGGCACGCGAGGATCACGTGCGCGCCACGTTTGGCCAGCGCCTCCGCGGTGACGCGGCCGATACCCGTGTTGGCGCCCGTGACGATGACGTTCATGATCGGCCCGGCACGCTAGCAAACAACGAGCGAGTTGACATCGCACCGCCCGGACACGAGGATTCGCCCGTTGCCGTACACGTACGAGTACCCGCGCCCTGCAGTGACGGTCGATGTCGTGCTCTTCACGATCCGCGCGGGCGACCTCGCGGTGCTGCTGATTCGCCGTGGCCAGCCACCGTTCAAGGGTCATTGGGCGCTTCCGGGCGGGTTCGTGGAAGAGAGCGAGAGCCTCGTCCACGCTGCCGCACGCGAGCTCGAGGAGGAGACCGGCCTCGTGCAGCCGCTCCTCGATCAGCTCGGTGCCTTCGGCGATCCCGGTCGCGATCCACGGGGACATACCGTGAGCGTCGCCTTCTACGCTTTCGTCGTGGCGCCGATGCGCCCAGTCGCGGCGGACGATGCGGCAGATGCACAATGGGTCAGCGTCGCGAGGCTTGGACGCTCGCGCGTCGCGTTCGACCATGATCAGATCATCGCGTTGGCCGTCGAGCGTTTGCGAGAGCAGCTCAATGACGCACAGGCGCATGCCCGCCTGGATCTCGTTCCCCCGCGCTTCACGTTGAGCGAGCTGCAGCACGTCCACGAAGCGGTGCTTGGCCACCAGCTCGACAAGCGAAACTTCCGCGCCAAGCTGCTGCAACGAAACTTCGTCGAGCCGGTGGCCGCGGCGCAGCGAACGGGGCGTCATAGGCCGGCCCAGCTTTATCGCTGGACGGAGGCCGCAGCGCCACCGGCAATCAAACAACCGCACCGTCGTTCACGCTCGAAGAAATCCCCTCATAACGGCAAGAGATAGAGGTCCGTCATGCCGCCGCCGCTGCCCACGCTCACGATCAATCCGTTGTCGGTTGGGCTCGATGCGTTTCACGCGGTCGCAGCCGCGCACCACGCGGGCTTCGAGGGAGTCCGCACCACGTTCGAATGCACGCTCGAAACGCCGGGCCTCAACATCCTCGCGGGCATCGAACCGCTCTTCGAAGCGCTCGAACGTTTTCGCATCAGGAACGAGGAAGCCACCTACCTCCGCGAAGCAGGTGCGATCGATGCGTCCCTGGCGCGCAAGCTCGACGGTGCCCGTTTCACGTGCGACGTCGACGCGGTACCGGAGGGGTCTGTCGTTTGTGCGGGCCAACCGGTCCTCACGATCGAAGGACCCTTCTGGCAGGCGCAGCTCGTCGCGTCATGGGTGGTGAGCTCGGTGGATGGAGCGACGCAGGTCGCAACGCAGATCGCACGCTGCGTCATGGCGGCAGACGGAGCGGAAATCATCGAGGCGGGCTCGACACTCCTTGGCCGCTTGGGGGGCAACGCGCTGAACGCTCGCGCCGCGATCATCGGCGGCGCAGGTGCGACGACGCACGCCCTCGCGGGCCGTCGGTATGGCGTACCCGTGCGCGCGCTCCAGCCCACGTCATTCGTGCTCGCGAGCAAGAACGAACAGGCCGCATTCGAGGCGTGGCTGCGCGCGGTTCCGGAGCAGCCCATCGTGCGCATCGATGTGCGCGACGCCATCACCGGCATCGACAAGATCGTCGCCGCTGCGCGCGCCAAAGCCACGGCATCATGGAGCGATGCCCCCATCGCGATCGAAATGGACGCCAGCGAGGTGCTCGACGCGTGGCCTTTAGCGTACGAGCGCTTCGCGAAGGCAGGGCTCAAGGAGCCCGTCATCGTCGTCTCCGGTGCATCGACGCCCGAGCACGTCAGCGACTTGCGGCGCAGCGGCGCGCCCATCGCCGCATTCGTGATCGCGCCCCTCGTCGCCCCGGAACCGCGCGCTCATTACGATATCGTTGCGATCGAGGAGGATGGGCAGTGGTCGCCACGCCTGCGCGTGAGCTCGTCACGTGGGCCGTGCGGAGTCCCCGGTCGGAAAGTCGTGCTTCGTTACTTCGACGCGGATGGGCATCCCGTGGGAGACATTGCTCACGCCTCGAACGAGCGCCACACCGCGGCGCGCGACGCGAAGCTGGTCGATCTTCGGAGCGGGCAGGTCGTAAACCTTCGCGACGCGGCGTCGAGCGCTCCCCTCCTTCGCAACGTGATGCGCGCCGGCCAACGCGTGAAAGACATGGAGCCGGCACGTGAGCTACGCGAACGCTCGCTACGAGCGGTGCAATCGCTCCTGCCCAAGCACAAGCGCCCCGTCGGGTCGGCGCGCTACCCGAGCGGAGTCACGGAAGCGCTGGCGGCACTCCGCCGCGATCTCGCTGGCGCCTGATCGCCGTTCGTTCTCGAGTCTTCGGCAGTGCGTCGGTGCAGTTGCATCGGCAGCCCTCCTCTTGGGCGGAGCGTCACGAGAGGGTCCAGCTCGAGGTTGTGACCTGGTAGGAGCTCGAGCCGAAAGCGTCGAACGATCATGGCAAGCACGATCGTCGCCTCCGTGAGCGCGAACACGTTCCCGATGCAAGTCCGTGGGCCGCCGCCGAAGGGCAAGTACGCGTACTTGTGCCGAGTCTCTTTGGCCTCGGCCGAGAAGCGTGTCGGGTCGAACCCCTCCGGGTTCTCCCAGATCGCGGGCGACCGGTGCAGGACGAACGGCGAGATGCCCACCGTCGCGTTCTTCGGGATCGCGTGCTCGCCGACGTGATCGATCTCGAGCGCCCGCCGCTCGAAGACCCACACCGGAGGAAAGAGCCGCATCGTTTCGTCGATCACCATCGACGCGATCGGTAGCTTCTTCACATCGGCGACGTCGGGCGTGCGATCCCCCAGGACCGTGACCGCCTCGCCCTGCACGGCTCGCATCCATTCTGGGTGCTTCGACAGTAGATAGAGCGCGAACGAGAGCGCGTTGGCCGTCGTCTCGTGACCTGCGGAGACCATCGTAATGAGCTCGTCGCGAAGGAGCTTGTCGCTCATGGCCTCGCCAGTCTCCTCGTCGCGCGCCTCGAGCAGCATCGAAAGCAGATCGTCCTTCGTACCTTCCGCGCGTCGCTCGTCGATGGCTCGCTGGATGAGGGAGTCGAACGTGTGCATGGCCGCGCGTAGCTTCATGTTGCGCGGCGTCGGTATCGACGGGGGAATCGGAAAGAAAGAGTCTGCGTAGTCGTTTGCCCAATGCAACCCGACGTTCAGCGCCTCACCGATGGCGCTCGCCTCGCCGTCGAGATCGCGGGAAAGAAGCGCACGACCAACGATCCGGAACGTGAGCCGCATCATCTCCTTGTGCACGTCGAGCGTACGGTCGCCCTCCTTGTCCCATCGGACGAGCATGTCCTCGGTGCACTCGCCCATCGCGCTCACGAATGCCGCGATGCGCTCGCGGTGGAACGCGGGCTGCGCGAGCCTTCGCTGCTTTCGCCACGTCTCCCCTTCGCTCGTGACGAGCCCTTCACCGAGGATGATCCTCAGGCCCGCGTAGTTGCGACTCTTGACGTAGTTCTTGTGGTTCTCGACGAGCACGTGCCGAATGGCCTCGGGGTTCGTCAGCAGCACGTACTTGAGGTGCAGCATGTGGAAGCCGACGACGTCACCGTGGGCGCGTGTGGCGTTCGTGAAGAGTGCCAGCGGGTCGCGTAGCGCGTCGAAGACGGAGCCGAAGACTGGCAAGCCACGAGGCCCAGGCGGATAAGACGACATCGAGTGCCTCCGTGCAGGGGAAACAAGAACGTGAGGGTCTCCTCACGTTTGAGGTCTGAATGTGAGGCTGGCCTCACGTTCTTGTCAAGGCGTGATAGAACGCGGCTGTGACGAAGAGGCGGAGGCGCATCCCGGCCCAGGAGCGTAGCCGTGAGCGCCTCTCCCGAATCCTCGATGCTGCCGCGCACGAGTTCGCGGATCAAGGCGTCGAGGCTGCGACGATCGAGGCCATTGCCAAGCGTGCTGGCACGTCAGTCGGCTCCATCTATCAATTTTACCCGAACAAGCGCTCGCTGTTCGAGGCGGTCGGAGACAAGTACCTCGAAGAGGTGCGGGCTCTTTTTGCCCTGCTCGTGAGCGCGGACGCGCTCGCCACCAGCACCGAGTGGCGACAGATCATCAGCGCCACGATCGACACGTTCGCCGAGCTGCATCGGACGAGCGTCACGTTCCGTGCGATATGGGCGAACCTCCACTATTCACGCCGATTCTTCGATGCAGGGCAGGCCCTCAACCGCGAGCTCGCCGACCGTGCGGAGATCGTCTTCAAGACGCTCGCGAAGGACATGCCAGCAGCCCGCCGCAAGCTCCTCGCGACGGTCGTGATCGAAGCGATATCGGCGCTGTTACTCTTGGCCGCCGATCGACCGCGAGCCCAGGGCACTGCCCTCCTCGATGAGGCAAAAATGCTCGTCCACCGTTACCTCGAGCCTTATCTCGATGGATGAAGGCTTCTCGGCCGAAAGGGCTCTTGCCGTTCGCACAGCTGGTCCTTACGCTACGCGACCCAACCTACCCAAGAGGAGCAACCATGCCCTACGAACTTCCCCCGCTGCCGTATCCCTATGACGCGCTCGAGCCCCACATCGACAAGGCGACGCTCGAGTTTCACCACGACAAACACCACAAGGCGTACGTCGATGGGTTGAACGCCGCACTCGGCAAGCTCGACGAGGCCCGCAAGAGCGGTGACTTCGCACTCACCCAGCACTTCGAGCGCCTCGTCGCGTTCCATGGTGCAGGTCACCAAAACCACGTCCAGTACTGGATGAACATGAAGGCTGGCGGTGGCGGCGAGCCGACGGGGCCGCTCGCGGAGCAGATCAAGAAAGACTTCGGATCGTTCGAAGCGTTCAAGAAGGAGCTCACCGCAGCGACCGTCAGCGTCGAAGGATCGGGCTGGGGCCTTCTCGCGTGGGAGCCGCTCGGTAAGCGTCTCATCACTCTCGCGCTGATGAATCACCAGAACAGCGTGTTCCCCGGCGCGACGCCGCTCCTCATCTGCGATGCTTGGGAGCACGCCTATTACCTCAAGTACCAGAACAAGCGCGCTGATTACGTCGCGGCATGGTGGAACGTCGTCAACTGGGCAGACGCGTCGCACCGCTTCGCAGCGGCCACCCACTCGCACTGATGAGGCCCTGGTCCATTCCGCTGCGCGGCCACCTCGACGAGCTCGAGGTCCAGAGTCGCGCGCTCGACGGGAATCGTCTCGGCGATCCGTCTTTGCGCCCGCTGTGGGTCTATCGGCCCCCCGCGTACGACCAAAACCCCGCGCAGCGGTTTGCGACCATCTATTTGATTCAAGGCCTGACCGGCCAGGTCGACATGTGGCGCAATCGCGCGCCGTTTCGACCGAATGTCATCGAGCTGATCGACGGGCTCTTCGCTGGAGAACGGCCGCCCCCGCCGTGCCTCGTCGTGCTCGTTGACGCGTGGACGTCCCTCGGTGGCAGTCAGTACGTGGACTCACCAGGGACCGGCAAGTACATGACGTACCTGTGCGACGACGTCGTGTCGTTCGTCGACGCGAAGTACCGCACCAAGGCTGACCGCGCGCACCGTGCGCTTACCGGAAAGTCGAGCGGGGGTTACGGCGCGATGGTCGTTCCAATGATGCGGCCGGATGTCTTCTCCGCACTCGGGACACACGCGGGCGATGCTCTCTTCGACCTCTGTTACGCGAGGAGCTTCGGCGACACCGTTCGGGCGCTCCGCGACCATTACGACGGGAGCTACGAGAAGTTCTGGGACGACTTTCGCAAGCGGCCCGCGCTCAGCAAGTCGAGCGATCACACGCTCCTCAACGATTACTGCATGGCCGCGTGCTACTCGGCGGACGCTGACGGTACCGTGCGGCTCCCGTTCGACCTCGCGACGGGCGAACGCATCCCGGAGATCTGGGCTCGCTGGCTCGCGCTCGACCCGGTCTTCATGGCGCGCAAGCCCGAGTACGCCAAAGCGCTGAAGTCGATGCGCGGCATCTACATCGACGCGGGAAAGCGTGACGAGTACTTCCTCGACATCGGCGCCGAAGCCTTTCGCCGCGAGCTCGACAAGCTGGGCATGCGCAAGGACGAGCACTATTTCTTCGAGCTCTTCGACGCGACGCACGCTGCCATCGAGTACCGCTACCCAAAGGCGATGGCTTGGCTCGCCGCCCGCATTCAGTGAGGATCCGCCGCCCCTACTTCTGGCGTGTGAGCATCTTGTCGAGCAGATCGCGCGAGTAGTGCGAGAGCTCGACGAAGACGACGCCCATCCCCGCTGGGCTCGATTCGACGCGCACGACTTCGCCGACGCCTTCGATCGTCTCGATGTCATCCATGATGACCGAGAAGTGTAGGTTCACCTTCGTTCCGATCGGCAGCGGTGTCTGCGTGCGGACGAACACACCCGTCTTCGAGATGTTCGTCACGTACTCCTGAATGAAAGCGTCGAACGATTCGAACTCTTTGTTGATCGTCAGGCGCTCTTCGCTGCGCTTGTCCGCCATCGTGAGCTACTTCCCCTGAAGGTCGAATTGCTCCATATGGTACTCCTTGCGGGGCTGGACCATGATCTTGCGCATGTACTTGTTCTCGGCGATCGCGAGGGCCTCTTTTTCAGGGCCCGTGAGCAAGTCGGCGACGGCAGGGTGAGCATTGACGACGATCGTGTAGCCCGGCAAGTCACCGCGCCGCCTGCGGATCTCGCGTAGGATCTCGAAGGCGATCGTCTCCTTCGATTGGAGCTGCCCGGTGCCGTCGCAATAGAAGCAGGGCTCGTGGAGCAAGCGACCGAGGGACTCGCGCGTGCGCTTGCGCGTCATCTCGATCAGCCCGAGATCCGAGATGCGGTTGAGCGTGGTCTTCGCCTTGTCCTTCTGGAGGAGATCGTCGAGCGTGCGCCGAACCTTCTCGCGGTGCGCGGCCTTCTCCATGTCGATGAGGTCGAGGATGATGAGCCCGCCGATGTTCCGGAATCGAAGCTGGTAGGCGATCTCGTTCACGGCTTCGAGGTTGGTCTTGAGGATCGTCTCCTCCATGTCCTTGCTGCCCTTGCCGACGAAACGACCCGTGTTGACGTCGATCGCGGTGAGCGCTTCGGCTTGATCGATGATCAAGTAGCCGCCGCTCGGCAGTGGGACCTTGCGTGACAGGGCGCGGCCGATCTCGTCCTCGATGCCGTACTCGTCGAAGATGGGCTCCGACTCCTGGTAGTACTGGATGTCCTTGACGCGGTCGGGTGCGAACATCTCGACGAAGCGAACGAGGCGGTCGTACTGCTGCTTGTCGTCGATGACGATTTGGTCGACCTCGTCGGTGAAGAGATCGCGCGCCGTCTTCAGCACGAGGTCGAGCTCGCTCATGAGGACAGCGGGGGCGTGCGCCGTCTCCTTCTTCTTGGCGATCTCACCCCAAAGCCGCACGAGGTAGCCCACGTCGGCCTTGAGCTGCTTCTTCGTGAGGCCCTCGGCGACCGTGCGCACGATGAGACCACCCGTCGGCGGCTTCATCGCCTCGATCGCCTCACGCAAGCGGGCCCGCTCCTGATCACTGCCGATGCGCTTCGAGATGCCGATGTGCTCGACCGTGGGAACGTAAACGACGTAGCGGCCCGGCAGCGAGACGTGGCTCGTGCAGCGGGCGCCCTTCGTTCCGATGGGGTCCTTCGAGACCTGGACGATGATCTCCTGGCCCTCCTTGACGACCTCGCGAATGGGCGTCGACTTCGAGATGCGGAGCGGCGACGTCTGGCGTGACTTGCTGCGGTCCGGTCCGCGGCCGCCGCGATCCTGGTCGCCCTGACGCCCACGCCCGCGTCCCCGCGCCCGCCCACGCCCACGTCCACCTCCACGGTCGTTGCGGTCGCTCGTGCGGTCGCGTGGCGGTGCGGACCGAGGCACAGGCTCGCCGGGTTCGGTAACGGTGAAGCCGGGCAGCCCGGCAAAGTCGTCATCGACGTTGCGTGCCGCTGGCACGGCCAAAGCCACGGGTGGCGGGTCACTCTCGCGTGCAGGCTCGGGTTGGGAAGGCTCGGGTTCCGAGATGGATGGCGGGATGAGCGAAGGCGGTTCGTCCCACCCGGCGTCGTTGTCCTCCTCCGAGCCCACCGCTGCTGCGATCTCTTCGCCTGCACGAATGTCCGCGTCCGAGTCGTCGTTGGCGTCCTCGTCGGGCTCGGCCTCGGTCTCGGCTTCTGGGGTTCCATCGTCCGTTTCGGCTGCGGTGACGGCTGCCGTGTCGGCATCGGTCAGTGCATCTACGGGGATGACCTTGATCTCGGCTTCGGTCTCGGCGTCGAGCTCCTCGTTGCCAGTGGCCGCCGGAGCGTCCTCGTCGCGGGCTTGCTTGCGTGTACCTTGCAGGTACGCGTCGAAGTCGCCCGGGCGTATGAGGTCCTCGACGTGGAGGAACGCCGCACGCTCCTGCCCAATCTCGATGAACGCCGCCTGAAGCCCAGGCAAGACGCGTGTCACCCGGCCGAGGTAGACATTGCCGACCGTGCTCGGCTGAGACCCCGAGCCGCGCCGTTCGATGTGCAGCTCGGCGATGATTCCGTCTTCGATGAGCGCGACTCGCGTCTCGCGAATATCGACGCTGATGACCAATAAGTTTTTCGCAGGCATGGATCCAAGAAAGCCGCACGCAAAGCGTGACGGCGGGAGCTTGAGGTTGGGAGGGAAGCCCCGGACGCGTTGGGCGTCGACGGAGCAGAAACTTCGGGACGGAACGTCCCTAAGGCCTTCCTAGCAGAAAGGGAAAGGCCCCACCACACCCTTCCGCGCTACCGTTGCTCCCTCTCGGGTCTGGCGGGTTTCACGCTTCCAAGTCGATGAGGCCATACGAGGTGCCCTTATCCCGGCCCGCGGCTTCGCCGCGATGGGGGAGGGACAACCTGGTGACTTCGTAACACTTGCGGACTAAAAAACAAACCCCGTGAGCCCCGCTGCTGAAATCACCCTCGTTGCCGCGCGTGAGCTCAAAAAGAGCATTCGGAGCGTCAAAGGCATCATCCTCGGCATCCTGACGCTCCTCGCGAGCTTCATGGCCGTGCTCATCTGCATCTGGATCGAGAGCGGCGTCCGCAGCAAGATCGGCGGCGGCTCGACGGAGGCGTTTCAGGAGGCCTACGAGCAGGCCGCGGTCAAAGCGGGGTCAGACCCGGCCGTCGCCCACTACATGACGCACATCCCGATTTCGCTCGTCGCCTTCTTGAAGGTGCTCGTGTGGATCGGGCCGCTGCTCGTGGCCCTCCTCGGGTTCGACTCGATCGCGGGAGACCTGCAGCATCGCGGCGTTCGGTATTGGACGGTGCGGACGCGACGCTGGTCGTACCTTCTCGGCAAGTTCTTCGGCCTCTGGGGGATCGTGTCGATCGTGACGCTCGTCCTGACGGTGCTGTCGAGCATCGCGGTGCTGATTCGTGGCTACATCACCGTCGGTGACTTCTTCAGCTGGGGCCTTCGATGTTGGCTCGTGTCGGCGCTCATCGTCGGGACCTGGACGGCGGTCGCCACGTTCATCAGCTCCCGCTTCAAGACGCCGCTCTTCGCGCTCCTCACGACGTTCGGCGCGTTCTTCTGCATGTGGCTGCCGGGGTGCATCGGTGTGGTCGTGCGATGGGGAACGGCGATGCAGCAGTCCGCCGAGAACGAGGCTGTCGCGCGCGCGACCGTGGCTCAGATCCGCTGGTACGAGTACCTCTACCCGAACATCTACGATGATCTGCTCCTGTCGCCGAAGCCGCTGCACGTGGCGGAGGGCGTCGGGGCGTGCGCGCTCTATATCGTCGTCTTCGTCGGCATTGCCACGGCGCTCTTCGCGAAGAAGGACGTGTGATGGAAACCACGACGCCCGAGACGCAGGAAGAGGCGAAGCCCGCCAAAAAGAAGAAGGTTCACGAGTCGGCGGTGAAGCTGTCGAAGGCGACCAAGCGCTTCGGTGACAAGCTCGCGGTCGACGATCTGACGCTCAACATCCGCGCGGGGTGGGTCTATGGCCTCATCGGGCCGAACGGAGCAGGCAAGACCACGACGTTCTCGATGCTCGCAGGCTACCTCGAGCCGACGAGCGGGACCGTCGAGGTGCTCGGGTTCTCTTCGCGGAGCGTCGACGAGCTTCGTGGGCGTCTCGGTGTCCTCCCGCAAGACGCGCTCCTTCCCGCGCTCGATCGCGTCGGCGAGCTCTTGATTCACCTGTCGCGCCTCCAAGACGTGCCGCACACGAAGGCCATCAGCATGGCCCGCGATGCGCTCCGTGAGGTGGGCGGCCTCGACTGGTGGGACATGCGCTGCGGAGCGCTCTCGCACGGCATGGCGAAGCGCGTGGCGCTCGCGCAGGCCCTGCTCGGCGAGCCCGACGTCGTCCTCCTCGACGAGCCCACCGCCGGCCTCGACCCCCGCGTCGCCTATGACGTGCGCCAGCTCGTCAAAGGGCTCAAGGGCAAATGCACGGTGATCATCTCGAGCCACAACCTGCAGGAGCTCGAAGAGGTCTGCGATGCCGCTGCCATCCTCGACCACGGCAAGCTCATCGCGTCTGGAACCATCGCCGAGCTCACGTCTGCGAGCGAAGAGATCCACGTGCGCGTCGGTCGAACGCCCCGCGCCCAGCAGGCCCCTCCGCTGCCGCTCGATGCCATCCGCGCCATCCCCGGCGTCACGCGCTACGAATACGACGAGGAACGGCGAGACCTGGGCGTCTTCTTCGACCGCAAGCAAGCCGACGCGGAGACGATCATCGGTCAGGTGCTCTGGGTGCTTCTCAACGCGCAGGTGCGCATCAGCAGCGTCACGAAGGGCCGCGGCCTCGAGCAGCGCGTGATGGACCTCACCGACGACTAGGCGATTGAGGGCGGCGTGGAGCTTCAGGTGCGATATCTTGAAGCGATGCTGACCTCGCTACGTGTTCGCGACGTCCCGCCTGCGGGTCCGTCGATGCGCTTACTGCTGGTTCTGTCCTTGGTGGTGG
>Ga0302326_10004368_pt1 | contig 32759 bp, 23 predicted proteins | sample Palsa_T0_3_FD_202264 | JGI IMG/M metagenome (GOLD analysis project Ga0302326, IMG submission 202264) | Peat permafrost microbial communities from Stordalen Mire near Abisko, Sweden - Palsa_T0_3 | ecosystem: Environmental > Terrestrial > Soil > Palsa > Peat permafrost | place: Sweden: Abisko...
GCGCCGGCCAGCAGCTTATAGCACCGCGAGATCGCGATCCACAACAGCAGCACAACGCCGAACGGAACAAACAGGTGCGGCTTGAGCATGCACAGCCACAGCGAGGCTCCGGCCAGGAAGGGGCGGGTGCGATGCAGATAGACAAACAATACGTAACCAAGCAGCGCCAGCAGCGTAGTCTGCCCCATCATCATGCAGATCAACGCGGGCCCGAAGGAGAGCGCGAGCCAGTGCAGACGATTGCCCGGGCGCCCGTGCATTCGCCAAAGCAGATGAACGGAAAGCACCAGGCACCCCAGCATCAGCAGGGACCAAAGCAGCGCTCCGATGCGGACGCCGATGAAACCAAGCGGCGCCGCCAGAGCCAATCCCCAGGGCGGGTTGCGCATGAACAGGGCCGCATTTCCAACGTTGAGGCCTGCGGAGCGCTCAAGTCGCGACATGGACTGGAGATCGTAGGGATTGGCGTGGTGAACGAGTTGCTGCCCGGTGGCCCAGAACACGACGAAGTCGCGCGACCCGGCAATTGAACCGGAGAGAGGTACCACGCAGAGGAATAAAGCAGTGAACGCGAATGCCAGACCGCACACAATCGCGATGGAAAGCTCCACAATATCGCGACTTGATTTGGGCTCGGGCGTATTCGTGATGGTCGCCATGAATGCTGCCGCTTTCTACTGAAAAATCGATTTTCTTCAGGCTTTTTCTGCTTCTTCTTCGCCCACTACACGCAGGTAATGGCCCCTTCTGGTTCGGCTCGAACCAGACAGTTCTGTTTTGCCAAGTTACCTTCAGGTAATGTATACGACGCCGGTCCTTTCGAAATGAGCGTGTATACAGCCGTTTACACCGCCCTCAATCTCCACTGGCGAGACGAATCGCGCAAGTCATTGACTTATATAGAAAATCGCCTCTCCCGCTGATTGGCACGTCAGGTGCTATATGTTGGGTGCCCCGGCTGAGAGGCTGGGAAACACAAAACCTACGGAGAGAAAACACAATGAATACCATGCTTCTCAAGCTGTACGTGAAGTTCCAGGATCTGGCCAGCCGCGAAGAGGGTCAGGATCTGGTTGAATATGCTTTGGTCGTTGCCCTGATCGCTTTTGGCGCAACCGCCGGCATGAGCCAGCTTGCCAAGGGCCTGAACCTGGCCTTCAGCAACATCAGCAGCACTCTCGGCACCTACACCACGTAGTCGTTTGTCCCAGCGTGGACAGCTAAGCACACCGCAGCAGTTTCGCTCCTTCGCGGGAGAGCACAGCAAGCGCTCTCCTCTGCAAAGGGATCCACACCTGACTCGCAACCAAGGATACGGAGAAAAACACGATGAACACCATGCTTCTCAAGCTTTATGTGAAGTTCCAGGATCTGGCAAGCCGCGAGGAAGGTCAGGATCTGGTCGAGTACGCTCTGGTTGTTGCACTGATCGCGTTTGGCGCCACCGCCGGCATGAGCCAGCTCGCCAAGGGCCTGAACCTGGCCTTCAGCAACATCAGCTCCACCCTGGGCACCTACACCACGTAGTCTCTTGCCCTGCGAGGGGCAAAACTACCAACCACGGCAGTTTCGTTCCTTTGAGGGAGAGATACGCGCACCCTACCCGGTGAACCTGCGTACTCTCCCCTGCAAAGGTATCGCTCAGACGCTAACCCCCAACGCAGGACCCCGAGAGAGAACGCAATGAACACTCTACTTCTTAAGCTGAACATGAGACTCCAGGATCTGCTGAGCCGCGAGGAAGGGCAGGACTTGGTCGAATACGCCCTGCTTTGCGCCCTGCTCGCATTTGGAATCGTCTCCGGCATGAGCAACGTAGCCAAGGGAATCGATCTCGCTTTCAGCAATATCAGCAGCACCCTGGGTACTTACACAACCTAACCCCCAGGCATGTTCGTCAGGGGCTCTGCAAGACGATTTGTTGCATCTCCGGGGGAGAGACACGGCGGGCTTGAACAATTCCCGGTCCGGTCTCTCCCGCGACCATTTTTTGACCCCCCCTCCGCGAGTGAGCGATAATCCTCGCAATCGGCAAATCGAGCGCGACTGCGGTTCCAGAGTCGCTTTACCCAAAATCCACTACCGCTAAGTGGCGTTTTCCTCAAGAAAACACCACCTTGCACAAATCTGAACGGGGCACTGGAACTCTGGAATCGCTTTGACCGGATCTGAGCGATCAGGCCGGCCTTTCCGTTGTTCCCGCTTCGACCCCCGAAATCCTCCATCCCAGAATGGTCATGCTGCTTTCCTCAGCTCCGGAAAACGAAGTTTCGTTGATGCTGATCGAAGGCGGCCTTACCGTCATCGCCTTCGCACTTCCCTTTGCGCTGCCCAGGCTGGGAAATGGCCTCTTCGCCCGTGTTGAGCGCGCCTTTGCACGCCTGGCGCGCCGCCAAGGGATCGCAGTTGCGGCGGTTGGCCTGGCCCTGCTCCTGCTGCGGCTGGCGATACTTCCCTTCTGCCCCGTTCCGCTGCCGTTTGTTCCCAACGACTTCAGCTTTTTGCTCGCCGCCGATACCTTTCTGCGCGGCCGGCTCGCCAATTCCACCCCCGCCCTGTGGATTCACTTCGAAAGCATCCACATCACCATGCAGCCCACCTATGCGTCCATGTACTTTCCTTCGGTGGGCCTGGTGCTCGCGGCCGGCAAGCTGCTCTTCGGGAACCCGTGGTTTGGCGTGCTGTGCGTGAGCGCGCTGATGTGCGCGGCCATTTGCTGGATGCTGCAGGCATGGCTGCCGCCAGGCTGGGCGCTGCTTGGCGGAATTCTCGCGGCGCTGCGCCTTGGGCTCTTCAGCTACTGGATCAACACCTTGAACTGCGGCGGCTCGGTGGCTGCCCTGGGAGGCGCGCTGGTGCTGGGCGCGCTGCCGCGGCTGACCCGAACGCCACGCCTGCGCTACGGCCTTCTGCTCGCCTCGGGCATCGCGATCCTGGTCATTACACGGCCCTACGAGGGACTGCTTCTCTGTATTCCCGTTGCAATCCACCTGGGCCGCTGGCTGCTTCGTGGTAAGAATCGTCCGTCCACCGCCATGCTGATCCGGCTGAGCGCGCTGCCGCTGCTTCTCGTTCTCGCTGCCATCGCGTGGCTGGGCTACTACGACTACCGCGCCTTCGGAAAAGCCACCACGCTGCCCTATACCGTGGACCGGGCGACCTACGCGATTGCTCCTTATTATGTATGGCAAAAGCCGAACCCCGTGCCCGCTTACCATCACGAGGCAATGCGCAGCTTTTACGCCCAAAGCGAAATCAGCTCCTTCACAAAGATTCATACCGTGGCGGGTTTTCTTCCCCAGACCCTGCTGAAGGTCGCCCGAAGCTTCGAGTTTTATGCCGGCCTGGCGCTGCTGCTACCCCTCCTCATGATCCGGCGCGTCTTCCTCGATCGCCGCATCCGCTTCCTGGTGCTGTGTGTGCTGGTGCTCGCCGCCGGCATGGCAATCGAGATCTTTCTCGTACCCCACTACCTTGCGCCGTTCACAGCGGCCTTCTACGCCATCGGGCTGCAGGCCATGCGCCATCTGCGCGTCTGGCGCCCCGGCGGCCAGCCTGCGGGCCTCACCATGGTGCGCCTGAACGTGGCCATCTGCCTGATCCTGGCCGGTTTGCGGCTGTTTGCCGGCCCGCTCCACTTCGCCCTGCCGGAGTGGCCCGTCTCATCCTGGACAGACACGTGGTATGGCCCGGACCACTTCGGGACGGAACGTGCCCGGGTTGCGACCGGGATGGATCAGCTTCCCGGACCGCAGCTAGTGATCGTCCGCTACTCTCCCCGCCACAACCCGCTCGACGAGTGGGTCTACAACGCTCCTGATATCGATACCTCCAAAGTCGTATGGGCAAGAGAGATGGATGCCGCTCATAATTTGGAGTTGATGCACTACTACGCCAACCGCAAGGTGTGGCTGGTAGAGCCAGACTCACTCCCGGCAACAGTCTCGCCTTACCCGGCGATGCCGCAAGTGACCCGCTGACTCGGCATCGCGCCTCATGCAAGAGGACAAGCAGGCCGATATCTGCTTCAGGAGTTTCGAACCATGATCAACGGGAAAAAAATCGCTGTCGTCATGCCGGCCTACAACGCCGAAAAGACTCTTGAAAAAACAGTTGCCGAGTTGTCTGACGTAGTGGACATCAAGATTCTCGTAGACGACTCCAGCAAGGACCAGACCGCTGACCTCTCTCGCAAGCTGGGCGTGCAGACATTCGTACACGATGCCAACTACGGCTACGGCCGCAACCAGCAGACCTGCTACCGCGAGGCCCTGGCCGCCGGAGCCGACATCGTGGTCATGGTTCATCCCGACTATCAGTACACCCCTTCGCTGGTTCCGGCGATGGCGGGGATGATCGCAAGCGGCGTATACGATATGGTGCTCGGCTCGCGCATTCTCGGCACCGGCGCGCTGAAGGGCGGAATGCCGCTCTACAAGTTTGTCTTCAACCGCATGTTGACTGCATTTCAGAATATCTTCCTGGGCGTGAAGCTCTCCGAATACCACACCGGATTCCGCGCCTTCTCGCGCGAATTGCTGGAGAAGCTGCCGCTGCTTGAAAACTCCGACGACTTCGTCTTCGACAATCAGATGATCGCGCAGGCGATCATGTTCGGATTCAATATCGGCGAAATCTCCTGCCCGACAAAATACTTTGAGGAAGCTTCTTCAATCAACTTCAAGCGCAGCGTGGAATATGGATTCGGCGTGCTCGCCACCACGGTTCGCTTTGTCGCGCACAAGGTGGGAATCATTCACTCCCCCGCCTTCGGCGTCACGGGCCGGAAAGTCACGCAGCAATACTACACGCATATTGTCCGCGGCCAGTGAGACCCTGAATGAACGCTAAGGCAGACGTTCTTGTATCCCCGTCGTGCCTGAAGTCCTGGCAACACATCGCGATCTTTCTATTTGCATGCGCGGTGCTGATCGCGCGCAAACCCGATGCTGTCTTTCACGCGCAATTCTATGGTGAGGACGGCCACGTCTGGTTCGCGGATGCCTACAACCTGGGCTGGGCTCCGGCTCTGCTTCACACCTGGTCAGGCTACTTTCAAACCTTTCCGCGCATTGCAGCGGCCTTCGCGCTGCTTGTGCCGCTCGCGCTGGTTCCCCTGTTCTTCAACCTCATCGCGATTCTGGTTCAGGCGCTCCCCATAAGCCTGCTGCTCTGTTCGCGCTCGGCACCATGGGGAAGCTTGAAGTTTCGAGCGATGCTGGTGGGCATTTATCTCGTGCTGCCCAACTCCGAACAAATGAGCTGCGGCATCACAGAGTCGCTCTGGTTCCTCGCTCTGTGCGCCTTCGTGGTCCTCGTTGCATCCGCTCCGAAGAGCGCCGTGGGCTGGTCGTTCGATGTCCTCATCCTCCTGCTCTGCGGCCTGACCGGGCCGTTCTGCATCTTTCTGTTCCTCATCGCGCTCTACCTTGCGGAGAAGAATCGCGATCGCCGCCACTGGGTGCTGGCCGCACTGTTGATGGCGCTCTCGATGGTGCAGGCCTGGGCGCTGATCCATTTGGGCTCGTCCTGCGATCCCTTCGACCATCGCGTGACTGGCCTCAAGGTGATGGGCCCCACTCCAGCCTTGTTCGCGCGCATTCTCGCCAGCCAGATTTATCTCGGAACTTTGCTCGGCGGCAACGGCTTTGGTGCGAGTCCCGGCCTGGTGCCGCTGATTGTGTTCACATGCATAGCCGTTGCCGGAACCGCTCTCGTGGTCTATTGCTTCGTCAAGGCCTCAGTCGAGATGCGGCTGTTTCTTGCATTTGCGTCCATGCCCTTTGCGGGCGCGCTGATTTCCTGCACCGGCAATCCGCCTCCTGGAGTTTCCGTCTGGTCATTGTTTGCCGCTTCCGGCGGCATTCGCTATTGGTTCTTCCCTACGCTTGCATTCGCGTGGACCATCGTGTGGTGCTTTGAGAAGCGCAGAGGCGACCTCAGAACAGTGGCCGCCGGACTGCTGTGCCTGATGTGCATCGGAGTCCTTCGCGACTTGCGGCATCCTGCTTTCAAGGATGTGCAGTTCGCGGAATATGCAAAGAGTTTTCGAGCAGCGCCGGCCGGGACCACGGTGCTGATTCCGGAAAACCCGGATGGCTGGACCGCGCGGCTGACAAAACGCCCAGGGGAGGCGCGATGACTCGAATCCCTACGCTCGACGGATGGCGCGGCATTGCGATTCTCCTGGTTTTGTTCGATCATACCCAGACCTCGCTGTTGAACCACTACTTTCGGCCCTTCACTCAGACCGGCGGCCACGGGGTGACCATCTTTTTCGTGTTGAGTGGATTCCTGATCACCTCGAAACTTCTCGAATCCCCGATTGACCTGAAGCGCTTCTACATAAGACGATTTTTTCGCCTGATGCCGGCCGCGTGGACCTATCTCGCCGGTGTGCTTCTTCTTGGACTCGTGACAGGTGTTCATCTCGACAGCGTTGCCGGCTTCAGCTCCTGCATTTTCTTTTATCGGAACTTTGAAGGGCTTGGCGCCGGAGCTCTCACCGGCCACTTCTGGTCCCTCTCTCTTGAAGAGCAGTTCTACCTGGTCTGGCCTTGCCTCTTGCTGCTTGCCGGCGCCCGTCGATGCCGTTGGATTGCGATCGCGGGCGCAGTCGGCTGCGCTGTGTATCGGTGGTTCTTCTGGGCTCGCTACGATCGCATCATCCTCAGCGGCCAGACTCAGGTTCGTGCCGATGCCTTGCTGGTCGGCTGCCTGTTGGCGATGCTTCTTGCTGACCCTCGCCTGCGCATCAGGGCCCAACAAGGTTCGAAGTTCCTTGCTGTTCCCGCGCTCGCCGCCTTGCTCTTCTCTATCGCGCAGTACCATTGGATCTTCCCGCTTTATGAATCCGTCGCCATTGCCGTCCTGATTGCCGCAACCACGCTTCACCCTGCATCCTTCTTCAGCAGGCGGCTTTCCTTTGCGCCTCTGGCGTGGCTCGGAACCGTCTCCTACAGCCTCTACATCTGGCAGCAGCTCTTCATGGCCTTCCATAACCCATGGGCCATGTGCGTGTTTCTGCCTTTGGCGGCGCTCGTGAGTTATTACCTGATTGAGCGCCCGGCAACTCAGTGGGGCCACCGGCTCGCGAGTTCGCACGATCGCAAGATGCAAAGAGTGAATCAAATCGTCGCCTTTGCAGAGCCGTGAGAGAAAATCTAAACGCTGCTGGGTCAGGGGCCGCTGCTATGATCCCGAGAACGGCACCAGAATCAGAGCATTTTCGTTCGTACTGTAGCCCTCCGTGCCCCATCCTTTCCGCTTTTTTCTGCGGAAAGGGTGGGATACCAACAAAACTCAGAACTAAACTATTTCCGAGAATGCTTTAGAGCACCGTTTCAAGGAGAGATGAAATGCAATTGTCCGCAGAGGAGCCAACGCAACTGCACGGCCCCTCCGCGGGATTCGCCCATTCTCTGCCAAACCCAACACCACCGTTTCAGGGCTTGCGTGCGGAGATGCGCCTGCGCTGGCCGGAATGGTGTACGGTTTCGTTCTACGCCGGGCTGGTCGCGTTGGCCATCCCATTCCATGAGCCATGGGTTGATGAAGCGCAGGCATGGCAACTGGCGCGCAGCCTCTCTCTTCCCGCCTTGTTCAAAACCTACATTCGTTACGAAGGATCGCCCGGCCTGTGGTATTTCCTGCTCTGGATTTTGAACCGCGCTCACATCGGCTATACCGGTCTGCATTGGATCTGCGGAGTCGTCGCTCTGGCCGCCACATCGCTGCTTGTCTTCGCTTCTCCTCTGCCCCGCTCTCTGAAGCTCTCGCTGCCCTTTACTTGCTTTCTTCTATTTCAGTACGCGGTGGTGGCGCGCAATTATGTGCTCGTGCCGATCCTTCTGTTTGCCTTAGCGTACTGCTGGAAGAAAAGCCCTTTGCTTGTGGCTCTTGTGCTGGGTTTGCTCGCCAATACAGCGCTGCACGCGGCAGTGATCTCCGGTGGACTCGCTCTCGTCTACGGCATCGAACACCTTCGCAAGGGAAGCCTCAAGAGCGCCCATCAACGGCGCAAGCTGCTGCTATCCGCATTGATCGTGGCGGCCTTCTATGCCTTTGCAATCTGGACAGCTTGGCCTCCGCACGACCTCGCCCTCTCACGCGTTCGCGGAGAGTCTCCGACACCCATCGCTCATGCCATTGCGTCGCTGGTATGGGGCATTTGCGAGCCGTGGGGTTTGTCCATTCCATTCTGGATCGTTATTGCACTCTGGTTCGCCGCGCGCCGCAAGCTCATGTACCTTCTGCCGGTGCTTTTCTTTGCTGTCTTCTCCGGCGAGGTTTATGCCAATTGGTGGCATGTCGGGCTGCTCGTGCCTCTGCTGATTTGCCTCCTGTGGATCACCTGGCCTGAGCCCGCCGCCGCTTCCGCTCGCGCTTCAAGGTACGAAACGATCGGCCGATTCGCAATGATCTTCATGATTGCGACCCAGTTGTTGTGGTCGGGCTATGCCCTCGTCTACGACCACTACAACGCCTACTCGGGGGATCGCGCAGCCGCTGCCTTCTTGAAGCCGTTCGTCCAGAGTGGCGCTAAAATCGCCGTGACCTTTATCGACGATGAAGGCAATCACGCTTTCGATGGCGTTGGAGTGCTGCCCTATTTCGACAAAAACATTTACGTGAACCAGGCTGACTCCTTCTGGTGGTGGAGCGACTTGGACTCGACCGAAACCCGGTTCAATGAGATTCTGCCCACCCACCCCCGACTGGTGCTGGTCGAGGTCCGTTACAAAGGCGGCGTCGATCGGATCGATCTGAACCAGCCCAGAATCGAGTCGGTGGAGAAAGCCGGCTACAGATTTGTTCACGCTTACTGCGGAACTTATCCCCAGCGCCTGCAGCTGGGACTGACCACCTGCCATGTGATCTTCGAGTATGCGGACGGATTGCCTTCTCCAGTGGGATCCGAAACACTTGTGCCGGTGAATCGCTAGAATATGGTCATGAATCCCAGCCAGGACACTGGAACTTCGTTCATGTTGATCGAAGCGGCCTTCACTGCGATCGCAGTCGCAGTCGCCTTCGCTCTGCCCCGCGTGGGTTCTTCCTGGTTCTCTTCAATTGAGAAGAGCTTCCGCCGCATCGCGCGAAGGAAAACATTGTCGGCTGTCCTTGTTGGCGCCGCTGCATTTTTCCTGCGCCTCGCCATTCTTCCGTTTTGCCCCATTCCTCTCCCTTTTGTTCAGGACGATTTCAGTTTTCTGCTTTCGGGAAATACCTTCGCGTTGGGCAGGCTTGCCAATCCAACGCCCGCCATGTGGACGCACTTCGAGACCGTGCAGGAGACCATGCAGCCGACATACGTGTCGATGTATTTTCCTGCGCAGGGCCTCGTGCTGGCGGCGGGAAAGGTGCTCTTCGGTCATCCTTGGTTCGGAATTCTCTGCGTGACTGCGCTCATGTGCGCGGCGCTCTGCTGGATGCTGCAGGCATGGCTGCCGCCGGCGTGGGCTTTGCTGGGCGGCGTGCTGGTGGTGCTGCGCATTGGTCTGTTCAGCTATTGGATCAACACCTACTCTGGCGGCGCGTGCATTGCCGCGCTCGGAGGCGCACTGGTGCTCGGAGCGCTTCCGCGTCTCACCCGCACAGCGCGGCCGCGCTACGGGGTACTGCTGGCAGCGGGCATCGCTCTGCTTGTGCTCTGCCGCCCCTACGAAGGACTGCTGCTGTCGATTCCTGTAGCCTTCGCATTGGCTCGATGGATATTCTTCGCATCAAATCGTCCGCCTGCGCTGGTGCTGCTGCGCCGCGCCGTACTGCCTCTCGCGCTGATTGCCGCCGCGCTGGCGTGGCTGGGGTACTACGACTACCGCGCATTCGGTGGTCCGCTGACGCTGCCCTACAGCGTGGACCGCGCGCAATATGCCGTGGTTCCTTATTGGTTCTGGCAGGCGCCCCGCGCTGAGCCGGTCTACAGGCACAAGCTCATTCGAGAGTTTTATACAGGCGTTGAACTCCCCTATGCCCAGCGGCTGCGCACCGTTCCCGGCTTCCTGAAAGAGACTCTGATCTTCAAGCCTCTGCGCGCCTTGCTGTTCTTTGCCGGCATCGCACTGCTGCCGCCGTTGATCATGCTGCCCCGCGTCTTCCGCGATCGCCGCATTCGATTCCTGGTGGTGTGCCTGCTGATTGTGCTGTGCGGAGTCTTGTTGCAGACCTGGCTCATTCCCCACTACCTGGCCGCGGTGACGCCGGCAATCTACGCCGTGGGGCTGCAGGCGATGCGGCACCTGCGTCAGTGCAAAGCCGGCGGGCAGCCCGTGGGCATGGCGATGCTGCGCTCCACGATTGTTGTTTGTCTTGCACTGGCCGTGCTGCGATTGTGGGCTGAACCACTGCGCTTGACACTTGCGCCATGGCCCAGTCCGGCATGGTGCTCAACGTGGTCCGGTCCGGGGCGGCTTGGAGTCGAACGCGCGCGCATCGAGCAGCAATTGGAGCAGATTCCAGGAGGCCAACTCGTCCTGGTGCGCTATGCCGCAGATCACAGCCCAATGGATGAATGGGTCTATAACTCACCGGTTATAGACGATGAAAAGGTGATCTGGGCCCGCGACATGGATGCCGCCAACAACCTTGAAATCGTCAACTATTACAAGGACCGCAAGGTGTGGCTCGTACAACCGGACACAACGCCCGCCACCGTTACGCCGTATCCCACGACGAAATAACGAACATCATTCCGAGAACTTCAATCGGAATTCATTCTTAAGGAATTCCGACAATTTTGTGAGTTTGCAAGCTTAACCGCCACTGCGGATGCGCCATGCAATATGCGACCGCGAGTTCCGTATTCGCGCTGCGGCTGGGGCCGTCCATTGGCTGCAGAAAGAAATGCTTGAAACTCAGCGAAAGAAACTCATCCGGATCAAATGCCGCCTGCGGGTATACAAGTTTCAGTTCGTCTCCGCTGCGCTGCACCAGCGGAGCGCCGGCTTTGGGGCTTACGCAGATCCAATCCAAACCTGCCGGGGCGGCAACGGTTCCATTGGTCTCGACTGCAATTTCGAAGTTGCGCGCATGCAGCGCTGCAATGATCGCCGTATCGATCTGGAGTAGCGGTTCTCCGCCGGTGCATACGACGAAGCGCTTTCCCCGGTGTGAATCTTGAGGCCATTTATCTTCGACGGCCGCGGCCAGAGCTTCCGCGGAATCGAATTTGCCGCCGCCTGTTCCATTCACGCCGATAAAATCCGTATCGCAGAATTGACAGATCGCCGTGGCGCGATCGGCTTCCCGGCCACTCCAGAGATTGCAGCCGGCGAAACGGCAGAAGACCGCGGCACGACCAGCCTGCGCACCCTCGCCTTGCAGCGTATAGAAGATTTCCTTGACGGCGTAGCTCATGACTAAAGGCCATTTCCCGATCGTGTATAAGGCAGCGGATCGTCGATGCCGTTTTCCCGAAAGCCTTTTTGCCGCAGCAGGCACGAGTCGCATTGGCCGCATGGTTCCCCGCTTGTCGATGGGTCGTAGCAACTGCTGGTCAGGCCGTAATCGACGCCGAGTTCGATTCCCTTGCGAATGATTTCGGCCTTCGACAACGCAATCAGCGGGGTGTGAATCTTCAGCGACTGGCGGCCTTCCACGCCCGCCTTGGTGGCGAGGTTCGCCATTTGCTCGAAGGCGTGAACGAATTCAGGCCGGCAATCGGGGTAGCCGGAATAATCGAGCGCGTTGACGCCGATGAAAATGTCGCTCGATCCCAGCACTTCAGCCCAGGCCAGCGCGAATGAAAGGAAGATGGAGTTGCGCGCGGGCACATAGGTGATGGGAATGCCGTGGGACATGTCGTCTGTCGTGCGCCCTTTGGGGACGGCGATATCGGCGGTCAGCGCGGAGCCGCCGAAGACGCGCAGATCGATGGTTGCGGTGCGATGCTGGACGACGCCGATGGATGCGGCGACACGGGCCGCGGCTTCCAGCTCCCAAATGTGCCGCTGGCCATAAGAGAACGAGAGGGCATAGAGTTCATAACCCTGCCTGCGCGCAATGGCCAGCACGGTTGCTGAATCGAGACCGCCGCTCAACAGAACTACAGCACTTTTGTTTTCGCTATCCATCGTTCTCTCCGCTTGCGCGATGCGAATTGCGGGAATCTATTGGAGGTCCCCGCCCTTGCCGATATCCATGGAAGGCGGAATCGGATTGCCTTCGTCGATGGAAGCGGCGATGCATTTATCCAGTTGCCCTTGGGCGGCAAGGATGAACTCGATGGCGTCGCGCCCCGCGCCATAGCCGCCCTTGTTTGGTGTGACGTAATGCGCCTCGGCCTTGACCTGTTCGCGCGCATTTGCGACGGCGATGGCGAACCCGACCTGGCGCATGACCGGAAGATCGATCACATCGTCTCCTGCATAGGCGATTTCATCGAGCGTGACGCCCGCCTTTTCGGCGATCTCCCGCACTGCTTTCATCTTGAAGGCCTGCCCCTGATAGACGAATTCAAGCTTCAGGTCGCGGGCGCGGATAGCGACCGTCTCGCTGATGCGCTTGGTGATGACGCCCACCTTCATGCCGCCGAGGCGCGCCAGCGTCATGCCCGCTCCGTCATGCGCGCTGAAACCCTTGGCTTCCACAACCTTTGTGCCGACGGAGCCGTCGGGTTGCGCAACAGGGATGGGCAAAACCCAGATTGTGCCGTCCGTGAGGACTCCATCAACGTCGAAAAGGATGATTTTGATGCGGCGAGCGCGATCTTCAGCGGATACACTCATGCTTCAATTTTACCTATCGATTTTGGCGCGCTCTGCACGGAGCGGTGATTCAAGAGAAAATGGAGGAATGGAGCAGATTCCAGCCAGCGCCGCGCAACCCGGGCTCGAGCCTGAAGACTTCTATTTCGAGGGGCCGTACCTGGTGTTCACCGCGGCTTATCATCTGAAGCGCGGCTCGTGCTGCGGCTCCGGATGCAGGCACTGCCCTTATGGTTTCGCCGCTGCGGACGAGCCTGCGGCTCCACCGGCAGACGCACCGCCTGTCGACTGAGTCGCGGGAGCAGCGGCATTTGGCTCACGAAGGAGCAATGCAAATCGCGGGAAGGCAAAGCTGCCGCCTGCGTCGTCGATCACGTTGAGCTGGCACACGTATTGCCCGGTCTTGAGGCCCGCCAGCGGCACATCGAGCTCAATTGCCACTGCGTCGCGTCCTTCCACGTTGATTGCACGCGCCTGCACCAGTGGGGTCTCATACACCTTCGTTGATCCTTGAATGAGTTCCAGGCTGCTCAACAAATTGATTCCTGGCTTGGTGCCCTTGGGCGCTTCGGCTGCGGCTTTCTCATGCGCCGGACTGTAGATTTCATAGAGCAGGTAGAGGTGCTGATCCTGGCGGAAGACGTGGCTGATATTGGGCACATACTCTTCTCCGCCGCGCACGAGCGGGCTCTGCTTCTTGCTCGGCTGGCGCATGGAGGCTAGCACGATGGAGCTCATCTTCAGCGGAAATCTCTTCATGTCGGGCAGCGTGATATCCGCAACGAACGAACCCATGCGGCCCGTCTGATTTTCGCGCACCACGAACTTCACCTGATATTTGCCCGGCGGCAAATCGAAGCTGGTGGTGTATTCAATATTCTTTTGCCGCGCCTGCAGGCTGGGGTCGAGATTGAGCTTGACGGTCTCGCGCGCGTGGCCGATGGGCCGCTTTACTTCGTCAATCACCGAACCGATAATGTCGAGCGTTGCCTTGTCCTTGTCGCCGCCTTTGACAAACGGAATTTGCGAACCGGGCACTATCACGGACACGGGCACAAAGAAGCGGTTTTCGTCGAGGCGGAAGTAAAGCGCATCCATGTAGACGGCGATGTCCGTCGCGGGCAGATCGCTGGCTAACTGCTCCTCGAGTTCGCGCTCGCGGTCTTCGTGTCCGGAATGCTGGAAGTCTGCGGGCGCGTAATAGCCTGGGCGATATTCAAGCTTGATGCCGGAGCGGTTGATTTTGATGGTCAGCTTGCGATATCTGCCGTCGCGCGCGGGGTTGGTGCTGCGAAATCCGATTGCGTAATAGGCCGATGTGTCGCGCTCCACTTGCGCAAATGCGGGGGCAAAATCGTTGGAATCGAAGAAGGCCTTGCCGCCTGTATCGGAGCTCAACGTCGCCATCACTTCCTGCGTGGCGAAGTTGGCGTTCATGTTATTGAGCAGCGCGCCGCCATTGTAGGCACCGGTGCCGCGCAGGCTTCCAGTGGATGCATCGCCGAGAGGCGAGATAGCCTGAAGGCCGCGCGTATCCACGCTATAGATTGCCAGGTTGGCGCGCACGGCCGCGTTGATCGCGGCCCGCAGGGAAGCCTGGTTCTCAATGCCGTCGCGCTGGATGCCGCCGGAGAAATAGAGGAGCGATTTCTTCTCCGTGATTTTTTCCAGAGACTTGGAAACCGCGCGGAGCGCGAACAACTCCCGGTCTGTATTGATGTCGTTGTATTCGCTCTCGTCGGGCGTGTAGCCGGTGGTGTCTTCCACCTGGTTTGAATTGGCGGTGGCGCCGAGCGCGAAACCCTCCCCTTCGGTGCCGTTGTAAACGCCCACTTCGTTGATGAGTGCGCTCTTGTCGGTGGTGAAATCCTGGTCTACTTTGAGGGTGTCGCCGAGGGAGACGAGGGCTACAAGATCGGCGGGTTGCATCTTGCTGCGGAGAAAATCCTGCGCGGCCGACACGCTGCGGTCAAGATCCTCGGGCTGCATCGAGGTCAGGTCAAAGAACATGACGATGAGGCGGTGATTGCGCAGATCTTCGGGCTTGGCCACTACGACTGCTTTACTGCCTGGGCCGTTGGCGCCCGCGGCCAGGCCACTCACGGTGGCCTCGTTCAGCGGTGTGGCTTTATCCACGCTTTCAAAGTCGAAGGTGTCAATGTGCTGCTGCTTGCCATTTTCGTATATGCTGAAATCGCTCTGCTTGAGTCCCTGCACCACTTCGCCGGTTTTCGTATCGCGCGCCACCACGTTGGTGAGCACAAGCTCGCCGTTCATTCTTAGAACGAATCCCCCTTGCGGCGCGGATGAGACTTGACCGTTGGAGGGCTGACCGGAGTTCTGGGCGGGGACCGGCTGCACGCACGGAAATGCGAGCGCAAGCGCCGCGAGTCCCGCCCCGATTCTTTGCGACCAGCCTGTCATTGAATGTCTCCATCAAACGGACTTGGCAATTTAGTCAAATCCCGTGGCAACTCCGGCATTGTCAAAACCTGAACCTAGCCAGAAAGCTGAACGATCGCATCGCGGATGCCGAAGTTACTTGTCCAAAGGTCGGCAAAGTTACGCTGGTGCCGACGCCCGAGTATTGCACTGTGTTAAAGACATTGTTGGCAGTGGCGCGGATTTCCATGCTCCGCGTGTCGCCCATCTGGACTGTTTTCGAAAGCGACATATTGTTCTGGATTGTCCCAGGGCCGGTAATCGAGTTGCGCGCGGCAGTGCCAAACACCGCGCAGGGATAGTCTGAAACGGACGAAGGGGTGGTAAATGCAGTGGGATTAAACCACTGCTTTAGAGATCCCCCACCTGCGGTGATTGAAACCCCCGGAACGCGATCGGGACGGCCCGAGCCGGCGGTGCCGCAGTCGACGTTTCCCACTGAGGCCGAATAACTCGGAGTGAGCGGCTCGCCCGAGGCAAAGCTGAAACTCCCGGAAACTGAAAATCCTTCAAGGATGTGCGAAGCAGTGCCTCCCGTGAACCAGTACTTATCCTTGCCGAAGGGTAACTCATAGAGATAAGTGCCGCTGACGTGGTGACGCATGTCGAAGCTTGAGCTTGCTTCCTCGGCGTCAAGATTCTGCCAGTTTTGCGCCACCCTCACCGCGGTTCCGCCCACCGAGCTGGCATCGTCAATGGAGTGCGAATACTGGTAATTGGCGCCCACGGCGATTCCGCCGGTGAGACGCTTGTTGACGCGGAAAGTCCCTGCGCCGAACTTGGAGAAGGCCATGGCCTGATCGAAGGTAAACACCTGGTTGGTTGGATTGGTGAGGGGGCTTTCCGGAGTGGCGCGCGGAGCACTGGTGATGTCCAGATGATTGCCCTTCGATCCGTTGTAGCCGATGTTCATCACCACGCCCCAGGGCAGCGTTTTTTGCACGTCGATATTCCACACCTGCACGTAGGGCATGGGGTAGTGCGGCTGGAGCGCGTAATTGCCGGTCGTGTCCGGCGTGGGAAATCCCTGAGCAAGCGTGAAGCATGTGCTGGGTGTGGTCTTCGCGCACGGCGGCGGCCCGCTGCCATTCGCATTCAGCGGTACGTTATTGGTCTGCTCGTTGGCAAAGGGCGGCTGGTGCGCCATGATGTTGGCGAAGGTGGCGTACTCGCCCACACTGTAGTTCATGCCGAATCCGGCGCGCAGAACGGTTTGCTTGGGCAGGCGCAGCGCCACACCGAGCCGCGGCGCAAAGGCGGTGCGGAAGGGAAACACGAGCGAAGCCGGCAGCGGGCCGCTGAAGGGGCCGATGGCGCCGGCCTGCGCTTCAGCCACGCTGGTGAACTGCGCATTCGCGTCGGTGTCCACATCGGCCAGGTGACCGTATTTTTCTGTATACGGCGCATAGAACTCGTAGCGCAAACCGTAATTGAGGGTGAGGGAAGGCAGCACGCGCCAATCGTCCTGCGCGTAGCCGTCCCACACGTTGTCGCGCAGATAGCTCTTGGCCACGGATGAATCGATGGATGTGCTTTGCGGCAGGCCGAGCAGAAAATCGGCAAGTGGCGAGCCGGTGGGCGGAGACGCGCTGGTGGATGGAAGCGAGTTCGGTGCTTCGGTAAACAGGCCGGTGAAGGTGAAGCTGCCGGTGGCGTTGCTGCCGCCGAGGAAGTCGCGATGGACGCGCCGGTAGTCGCCGCCAAAGCGCAGGTTGTGCTTGCCGTGAATCCAACTGAGCGTTTCTGAAAACGAGATTGTCTGCGACAGCGAGAAACTCGGCTGCTGCTGGTTCAATCCAGTGAGATCGCTGAGCGTCACGTTGGGCAGCCCATAGTTCAGCGGACTGGTGTTGAGCGGCGCGCCGCCGGGGCCGAAGATGCCGTTGTCGCTGGCCACATCGTCCACGCTGGTAAAGAAGTTGGTGGTGTGGGCGTTGCTGCGGTTCCAACTGGAATTGAAGACGTTGGTGAGGCGGTGATAGCCAACCGTGTAGCCTGCCTGCACGGAGTTCGATTGCGACGAGGTCTTGCCGCCGAGTTGCGGAAAGAGATTGACGAGGTCAGAGGCGGCGTGGCTCCAGTTGTAATTGAAGTTGATGCTTTGGCGCAGGCCCTGGTTGGTGTTTCTGCGGCCTCCGCCTCCGCCGCCGCCACGGCCTCCGCCAGGCTGTGTGGCGTTCGCACCCAGGCTGCGCATGTAGCGCACGCCGGCCTGCGTGCTGTTGGATTGCGCCGTGGTCAGCAGGTGATAGTTCTGCACGCTGCCGGGCAGGTTGGGCTGAGGAAAATAATTGAGGAGGGCCGCGGCCTGCGGTGCGAGGCGCGACGCGGGAATGACATTGGCGGCGCCGTTGGAGCTGAATTGCAAGCCGGTGGCGGGATCGAAGATCGGCGGCAGGCCGGCGGCGCTGAAATCTCCGCCGCGCTCTGCGTCGGTTGGGATGGTGCCGTATTCGTCCAGCGGACTGGAACTGCGCGAGCCGGAAAGCGAGAGGAAGACTGTATCCTTGCCGCTTGGCTTGGTGAAATGCGGGACGTACGGCGCGCTCATGAAGGTGATGCCGAAGCGGTTGCTGCCGGAGGCGGGCTGATCCTGCCGCTGGCCTTGCAACGAAAACGGTTCCGCATTCAGCGCGGAGTTACTGCCAGTCCAGAAGATTGCGCCGTGCGGCTGGCCGGGGTTGAAGCCGCGGAAGTTGCCGCGCCCACCGCCGAACCCGCCGCCGCCCCCCCCGAACCCGCCGCCGCCCCCCCCGAACCCGCCGCCGAATCCACCCCCGCCGCCGCCAAAGCCTCCGCCACCGCCAAACAGGCCGCCGGCGCCGGGCTGGCCGCCCTGGGCGCGAAATGTCTCCATGGCATCGCGGAGGCGGTCCATATCCACGCCGGCCAGCGGGCTTACCTGGCCTGACTGGCCGCTGATGGCCACCGAGTCGCCACTGAAGTCAGAGTTGCCGGCAATGGAGGGCAGGGCCGCGCCGCCCGAGCCGGGAGCGGCCGCCTGGGTTTCGGTATCCGCGCTCAGAGCGCTTACCAGGCTCAGGCTCTGCGCGCCGTTTGCGGCCAGTTGCCGCAGCGCCTGTATTCCGGTGGAATCGCCCGCAGAGCCGGCTCCCGCCCGCGCTTGTTGCTGCTGTTGCGCGAGCGCGCGGGAAGCCAGCATTAAATCGAAATTGACCGTCTTGTCGCGGCCGTCGGCGTTCAGCAGCGCCTCTTGCGAGCCCCCGGCAAATGCCGCAAACTGGGTGCGAACGACGTAGCGCCCGTTCTGCGGAATGGTCAGGGACCATGCGCCGTTCACGTCGGTGGCGGTGGAGTAGCGCTTGCCGGTCAGGGTGTTCTGCGCGGTCACAGTGACGCCGGGAAGCGGGATTTTGCCGCTTGTCGCCACGCCGTGGAGCCGACCACCGGTCACTGCCTCAGCGGGCGGCGCAACCACGGTTGCATCAGCGGAAGCGGCGGAAGAGTTGGCGGCGGAGTCCGGGCTCTTCGCCTGAATCGGTTCGGGAGCGGGCGCCGCTGCCTGCGCGCTTGTTTGAACGCCGCAGGCCACAACCATCCCCAACGCGAATGACACCGTTGCTGCTAGCCGCATCTGCGCTCCCAAGCATTTCCGCCCTGTACTCAGTCAGACGATTCTCGGCCCATGAAGGTTTACGGCCGCGGCGATGCGCCGGTTCAAGGTGAGCTCGCACGCGCGTTAATCTTGATTCGCGTTAATCTTGATTATGGACTTGCGCGAGTCAGCAACCCGGACTTTTACACTGCACGAGGTTGCAGCGGCCGCTCCTGAATCTGTCCTGGCCCAGGCGCGGGAGCTGCTCATCGAATACGGCCGCTTTGTGATTGCGCAGCCTGGGGCGGCGCGTTTCTGCTTCGGTTCGCTTGAAAAGGAGGCGGCTCGCCTGCCGCATGGTTATCTCGAACAGGGTGGCAGCTGCCTGATGGCGCATGTAGACGGAAACGCGGCAGGGTTTGTGGCCTGGCGCACCGTTCCCGAAGAAGTGGAACGAGATGCGTGGGAACTGAAGCGGCTTTGGGTGCGTCCTGGGGCGCGTGGACTGGCGCTGGGGCGGGCTCTCACACAGGCTGTGGTGGATCGCGCAGGCGCCGCAGGACGAAAAGCCATCTATCTCGATACGGCGCCCGCTTCCATGGGCGCGGCGCACCGGCTTTATCTGGAGATGGGCTTCGAGCCTTGCGCGCCTTACAACGACAATCCGGTGGAGGGGCTGGCCTGGTTGAGGAAATCGCTGTGAGGTGCTCCTGTTGAGCCGGCTACCGGGTGGGAAACCACAATCCCTGATACTCCCTCATGTAAGAGCAACTCAATCACTTCGATGGCTCCAACTTTTCTGGTGACCCATTCTTGCTATTGCATTCCCGCGCCGCCCATGTTAACTATTAAGCCAATACTCATTTGATTGCTGCCAAGCAAGTAACCTCCCCGAATGGCAGCAGACAGGACATCCAATCCAAATGAAGATCGGTACAACGATTCGCGCTCACCGGCTGCAGAAAGGCCTGTCCCAAGGCGATATCGAAAAGAAGACCGGGTTGCTGCGCTGCTATCTTTCGCGCGTGGAGAACGGCCATACCGTTCCCTCGCTGGACACTCTGTCGAAGATTGCCCTGGCCCTCGATCTTCCCATCGCCCAGTTCTTCGCCGACGACACGTTCGGCCACCAGTTCAACGCCCACAAGCTGACCGACGAGGAGTTGCGATTTCTGACGCAGATTCGCCGCTACTCTTCCAATTTGAACGAAAGCGACCGCAAGCTGCTGCTGGCCATGGTGAAGAAGTTTGCTGCCACGGCAGTGAGATAGCCTGCGACCTACTACCTCGGCAGCTGCGCCAGGAAGAACCCAAACAGCACCAGCAGTCCCACCACCATGCCGACGGCGAGGCGGAGCCGCATGTTGAAGACCGGGCGCGGCGAGCCGAGCCTGGGCACCATGGGGGCCGCAAACAGCAAGCCGGAGCCAAATCCTCCCAGGTGGGCCATGTTGTCGATGTTCAGGCCGGAATGCAGGAAGAGATTTCCGCCGCTGATCGATAAGCCAAGCACCAGATTCAAGGCGGCAAAGTAGATGACCGATTTGCGCAGCCTCTTCAATTCCAGCGGGGGCAGCGGCAAGCGGTTGGACTTGAGCAGCACAATCAACGCCCCGGCAATGCCGAAGACAGCCCCGGATGCGCCCGCGCCGGCCGGGAAGACGGCGGTCATCTCAAATCCCGGTGTCGTGTGAAACCGCGCCCAATCGGGGCCGTATAAGACCCAGCCGGAAAACGTCGATAGCAGGTTCCCTGCGGCGCCAGTGAGAATGTAGACCGCGAGCACCCCGGCAGACCCCATCAATGGTTCCGCCAACAGGCCCAGGTTCCATAAGCACCACATATTGGTGGCAAGATGCAGGATGCCCACGTGCACAAACATGGCGGTCACAATCCGAATCCACTCGCCATTGATGAGCACGGAACCTGCGTTGTTGGCGCCCCAGCGCATAAGTTGGTCGGGTGTGGGCGCCCAGATGCTCAGTCCGCGCGCCGCCATGGCCAGAAACACCGCGCAGTTGATTCCCACCAGCAGGTAGGTAGCCGGAGCCGTAGCCCACGAGGACCGCGGCCGGCGCACCGCTTGCCGCGGCGGCATTTGCGGGCCGGGAGGCAGAATTTCGGGTTCGATCCCGAAGCCTTCGCGCACGGTACCGTGTTCGAGAGGCGGCGGCGTGGGGGAGTAACTGCCCATCCTCTAACTTTAATGCATTTCTCAGATCGCCGTTCCACAGGGCGACGCGTGGCAGACGGCGGCGATGCGGATTCCGTGCCCTGGAAAGCCATCGAATGAACGTCGTATGTAGAACTGGCGTCTTCCCTCGCTCCCGGCCGTTCGAAACCGGCCTTCGCTCCCGGAGCGCCTGTGATCATTTTGATTCTAGGTGGTCGGGTCTTCGGTTTTCCTCTTCGTTTGTGCTTATTGATAAGTAGACATCCGTTTACGCAGGTGTCGCACCAGCGCTGCTCTCATGACCAGAGCAAAAGCCCGCACAGGCGGGCAAGAAGAACCTACCCGAATCATACCTAGTCTCAAAACCCTCAAAAGACCGCCCAGGCACACACCGACACAACCACAGGCAGAATCAAATTACGCTCCCAGGTCCTCCGCGAATTGAATTTACTCACAAGCTCGGAGGGAGCCGCGAAAATGGCCCAGGTCAAGCGCAGCGCCGCCCTGGGAAGGCAGCCCGAACTAACATCTTGGCTCCGTAGGAGCGACCGAATTCTCCCAATTGATTTTCGACTGAGCGAAGCATAGTCGCCGCGGCGACCGGAGTCGAAGGACAGGCTTGTTTGACTCATTTCAGCACTATGGCTTCAACACCAACCATGCGACCCCATACCCCGCCAGCGAAACCGTCATCCGCGATGCCGGCGTCACAGCCACCGGAACCGGCGCACTGCTCGCGCTGCTGGCCGCATTGATGCTCAGCAAGCTGGCCGAGTTGAAGTTCCCCAGGCTGGAAACATCCACAATCACCGTGCGCGCGGCGCCGCCTCCGTTGTTGTCGGTTGGCGAAGCAACCGCGTGGTCGTCCACCATCACCGTCACTGAGCCATCGGCATTCTTTGTCGCCAGCGTTTCAACCATGGTTGTATCTGTCGCCGATAACTCGAGAATACTCGGCCCTGGCGAGGCCGGCGTCGAAGGGTAGATCGACGCCAGCGCCTGATCGACCCAGTAACTCAGATACGTGTTGCCGCTGGGGTCCACCTCTCCGTACTGCTGGTCGGCATCATAGTCCCAGTGATACAAAGCCTGGTTGCCAACCTTGCCCAACTGCGAAAACACATAAGGCCGCCACGCCGCGAAGAACGCGCTGGTCCCGCGGTGATCGTCCACAAACACCTGGTTGGGATTGCACGTGCTCATGCCGTTCGCGCCCTCATAATCGGCATTCACATTGTTCTCCGTCACCCACACCGGCACATGCGCAAGGTCAGGCCGTGTTTGTAGCTCCTGATAAAAGTAACTTACGTTGGCCGCGAACTGCGGAACCGTATTCATCAACGCCGTATCCGGGTCCGACTGGTTGCAGGAGCTGTAGAAATGAGTGGAGACAACGTTCACTTGCGTATTCACTCCGTCGGCGCTTGCCGCGGCAAGGAAGGTCGGCAGATAAGTCATCGGGTCGCCGCCGTCGCCAGTGCCCAGCCCATAGTCGGAATACTCCACTGCCGAAAGTTTGATGGTTGGATCGACAGCCAGCATGGCCGGAACCACAGTGTCATAGATCGTCACATACTGGTCGGCAGTAATCCCGTTCCCATTGGGCTCGTTGAAGATGCCCCACCATGTTATGGGGTAGTTACTCGGCGACTGAAAGTGCGTTCCGCCCCAGTCGAATCCGCCTTTGTTGTAATAGCGCACCAGGTTTGCCGCATACGCCGCAAAATCCTTCACGTGGTTGGTCACATCGAGTTGCCCGTTGCTGAAGCACATCCACGCCGGCGCCGTTGCAATCTGAAACTCCGGGCTGTGGTCCGCGGAGGCGAGCACCGGTTGCACCGTCTGGTCCAGAATGGTGAAGTCCCAGTCGCTCGCCGCGCCCGTGTTCGTTGTCATGGCCATGCCCTGGCTCACCGCTTGCAGCCGGATATGCTGCGGCCCCATGGCGTTCATGGTGCTTTCGAGCGCCCCTGCGTTGGCGACACCAAAGTAGTCGCCGTCCCATTCCGCCACCTGGAACGATGTGGACATGAACTGCTTCAGAACGCCATTCACACCCAAGGTAGTATCGGTCGCGCTGCCCACCTTGGCCACCACCGCGCTCTCCAGCGTGAACCCTGCCGATGCGGTTTGGCCCGCAAGGCTCACTTGAACAACCGGCGAGGAACTCCCCGCCGCGGCGGCCGGGCTGCCGGTGAAGGTCAGCATCCCCGAGGGCCCGCCGTTTTGCGTCGCGAACAGCGCGGTAACGCCGCCCGGAAGACCGCTTACAGAGGCAGATCCCGTTCCGCTGGGTCCGCTGATCGTCACCGTCAATCCAACCGGCGTTCCATCCTGAGGCACAACGACGGTGGCGCTGCCCAGGGCTACCGTCAAAGTTGGAGGAGGCATTGTGGAACTTGCGCCGCCGCCGCAACCGGAGAGAACAATCGCAACGAATAAGAAAAATAACCAGGAAATCGAACGGAGGTTACGGTGATGCGAGAGCATAGGCGACCTTCGCTGGTGCGAACCAGGAAAACTATGCCGCCAATTATAGCCTCGCGCCATCGGTCCGCGTGGCGCCGATCGCCTTTAAAGCCATCAGTTTTTCGGGAAGACCACGAACGGTCCTTGCGCCTCTGCTCCGCCGGCGCCATCGAACGCTGTCTGCCCCAACGCCGGCACTCGACGCTCCCACTCCGGCCCTGCCAACTCCGGCATCGGCCGCGCCTGGAACAGTTTCTTGCATTGGCGCGCCGTCCACTTGGCCCACGCCTTCGACTTCTTGCGCCGCGCGCTGTCGGTCGAGATTCCCGTGCCCGCATACATCTGCCGGTATAACTTCGACAGAAACATGAAAGCTACTCTCGACTTCAAGTTCGGCGTGCACGCGGACCGTTTCCAGATGGCTCCCCAGGTATAAAACGTATCCCAGACCTTCTGCGTGCGTTCCCTGATCTCGTCGGAACTCATGGTGGGATGCGGCGTAAACATCTTCGGCCTGACCTCGGTCGGAATCATCCAGTAACGCGTGATCGGCACGTCGCCCACCATCGTCGGATGCTGCGCCTGCTCTTTCTCCCAGCGATTGAAATCCACTGTGCCCGGAAACGGCGTCATCATCACAAACTGCGCAAACGTAACGCCCGCCTTCATGGCCATGGCTACGGTCGCATCGAAGGTCGCCGGCCGGTCCGTCGGCAGTCCGAAGATGAACGAGCCCAGCACATGCACGCCATGCTGCTTGAATGTTTGTAACTGCTTGGCCAGAGCCTCGCCGGAGTAATTCCAATCCTTGAAGACTGCCTTCAATCCCTCTGGAGTTACTGCCTCCACACCTACCAGCGCGCCCTTGATGTTCGCCTTGCGCATGGCATCCAGATAACTGCCATCCTCGCCGGCTTCCATGGTCATCTGGGTAAAGAACACCATGTCCTTGGGCAGCTTGGCCAGCTCGTCCATCAGTTGCAGGCGCTCGTTGCGAATCGTCGTCAGTTCTTCCAGTTTGGCCGTGTTGCCCTGCTCCCGGGCCAGGCGCAGATCGGTAAACGTCACCGGGTAGAAGTTATCGTCGGCCAGCGCGATAAAGCGGAAGCCCAGCCGCCGCAGCGTCACAATCTCGTCAATCACGCTTTGAAACTTGCGCTGCCGCGGCTTCTGCCCATCGGTGCGCCACACGCTGCAAAACGAGCAGTGCTTGGGGCATCCGCGAATGGTCTGCACGGAGGCCCACATATACTTCGCCGGGTCCATCAGGTCCCAGCGCGCTGCCAGAAACTGGCTGCCTTCAATCCGGCCGCCTTCATACACGCGCTGCGGCTTGCCGGCCAGGCAATCGGCAACCGCCTTGGCCCACACCACGTCGCCATCGCCCTTCACCACGGCGTGCCCTTCCCCGCGCTCCAGCGCTTCCTCCGGAAACAGCGTCGCGTGAATGCCGCCATACACCACCCACGCCCCGCGCCCGCGCGCCATGCGGCCCACCTGGTAGCCGCGCAGGGCATTGCCGGTGTGCACGCTGATGCCCACAATGTCGCCCGGCTGAATGCTTTCCGGCACAATCTGCTCCAGCGATTCATCCACCAGGATTGGGTCGCCGACCTCGCTCGGCGTTGCCGCCGCAAGCACAAACAGCCAGCGCGGCGTAATCACCGCGGTGCCAAAGGAATTGTCGCTGGGATTGACCAGATGAACGCTCAATAGATCCAACCTTTCCACGCAGGGGCAGCGTGGGTACAGATAAAATGGCCGCAGAGAGCGTCTTCGTGATCGTGCGAATCGATGGGGGGATTGATAATTCCCGCATGATGGGGCGATGGCGAGTTTTCCCGTCGGGCAGTTGAAGCGATTTTACAGGCATGGGCCGGGTCCATGTGTGATCAAAATTGCTCACGCAGGGCTTTAACGGTCCAAATTCGTGGAATCCTCCATAAAAAATCCTTGATTTGAAGTTTTTCTCCTTCTTCTCACCTTGCCGTCCGGCCCCTGGCCAACGCCAGTGTTCAGTTCCGAACGCCTTTTCCTGCCAGCGGACACACAGCCACAAGCTCGCCCGTTGCTATATTTCTAAAAGCAAGCAAGTTAGCTCCTCAACGCTTTGGCCGCACGCATGCAACTCCAATCCGCGAGGGATTTTTCTCTGGAGGCTTCTTGTGGGCAAGCTTGGTCAGGATGTTCGCTACGCGCTGCGTCAATTGAACCGCAGCCGCGGCTTCGCCGTTGTCGCCATTCTCACCCTGGCGCTGGGGATCGGCGCCAACACGGCCATCTTCAGCGTCATTGACTCCATCCTGCTTGAGCCCTTGCCCTTCCCCCATCAGGACCGCCTCGTCCAGGTCATCGCCGACCCCGATGCATCCCACGCTCCGAAGGGCTGGATCAGGGAATATCAGGCCCGTTCCCATGCCTTGGCCAGCGTCTCCGGTTATTCGCTGAACACCGAATTCAACGTCACCGGCGTCGGCAATGCCGCGCGCGCCTTCGGCAGCACGGTGAGTACAAATATCTTTGACACGCTCGGCGTGCGCCCCGTGCTGGGGCAGTTCTTTTCTTCCGCCGACGCCGTCGATGGCCAGGATCGGGTCATTGTTCTCAGCAACGGATTTTGGAAGCAGCAGTTTGGAGCCGACCCCAACGTCATCGGCCGAAACCTTCTTCTCGACGGTGTCAACCGCGAAGTCATCGGCGTGGCTCCTCCGCAAACCAACTTCCCTGACTTCGATACCCAGTTCTGGATTCCCATTGCCTTCAAGTCCGGCGACATGTACGACCCCTGGACGGATTTCGCCTACCAGGCCATTGGCCGCTTGCGCGCCGGCTTCACGCCCAGCCAGGCCCAGGCTGAGTTGCAAACCGTTCATCGGCAAATGGTTGCGAAGTTTCCCTGGATCATGCCCGACGAATGGGCCAGCGATGTGCGCGTGACCCCGCTGCTCGCATCCGTTGTAGGCGACGTGCGTCCGCGCCTCTTGCTGCTCTCGGGCGCTGTGGGATTGGTGCTGCTGATTGCCTGCGCCAACGTTGCCAACCTCATGCTCGCCCGCGCCGCGGCGCGCCAGCGCGAAATTGCCGTACGCACCGCCCTGGGGGCAAATACCGGTCGTCTTGTCCGCCAGATGCTCACCGAGAGCGCTGTCCTGGCCGCCCTTGCCGGCTCGTTGGGAGTGCTTTTGGCCGCCCTCAGCCTGAATGCCCTCAAGCTTGTTCTGCCGCCCGATACCCCGAGGCTGGCAAACCTGGCCCTTCATCGCGATGTATTTCTCTTTGCAGCGGCGGTTTCGCTCCTCACCGGCATCCTCTCCGGGCTCGTTCCAGCATTGCAGGCCGGCAATCGAGACCTGCAAGGCAGCCTGCGCATGAACGCCGGGAATGTCTTCGGCACCGCGCACCGCTTCCGCATCTCGCGCCTGCTGGTTGTCGGCCAGATCGCGCTCGCGGTCATTGTCATCACCGCCGCCGGAGTCATGCTGCGCAGCCTGTCGAAGTTGTCGGCCACCAATCCGGGCTTTCGCGCGCAGCAAACCTTGACCGCGCAAATCTCGCTCAATCGCGGCCCGGTACGCGACGACTGCGCGCAGAAGGGTTCGTGCCTGGCCTTCTTTGAAACGCTGCTCGACCGCGCCCAGGGGCTGCCCGGCGTCGAGTCAGCCGCCCTGGTCGACCGCCTGCCCATGACCGGTTTCGATAACTGGTTTGACTTTGATGCGGAAGGCCATCCGCGCACCCCCAGAGAGACGGGATTCCAATCGTCGGGCCGCATTGCCTCGCCCTCTTACTTCAACCTGATGGGCATTCATCTGGTGCGCGGCCGACTGTTCAACGAATCGGACTACTCAGGCACCACGCGCGCGGCTCTGATCAATGCCGCGGAGGCCAACCAGCTTTGGCCCAACCAGGACCCGATCGGAAAACATATCGAATACCTGGTGGACGAGCCTACGCCCTCCGTCATGGATTTCAACATCGCGTACGTCGTGGTTGGCGTGGTGAGCGACACGCACCATCGGAGCCTCGATAGTGACTCAGGCTTGGAAACCTATCTGCCCATGGACCCGCGCAACGAAAAGCCGGTTATGGACATCTTGCTCCGCTCCAACCTGCCGCCTGCCGACTTGGCCGCCAACCTGCGCACCCTCGTCGCCCAGCTTGATCCATCCGTCCCAGTCACCAACGTCCGCACCCTTGAGAGCGTTATCACTTCGTCCACCGCCGCTCCGCGCGCCCTCACCATGCTGCTCACCGCCTTCGGAGCGCTCGCCATCCTGGTCGGCGCAATCGGTGTCTACAGCCTCATTTCTTATACGGTTAGCTGGCGCACCCGCGAAATCGGCCTGCGCCTGGCCCTGGGCGCCAACCGCCTGCAGATTGCCCGACTTGTCCTGGGCCAGAGCCTGGCGCTTGCCGTCGCCGGGTCGGCCCTGGGCATTGCCGGAGCCGTGGCCGCCACGCGCATGATGAGCCGCTTCCTGTTTGAAACCAGCCCCCTCGACCCCCTTACCTACGCGCTGGTCCCGATCCTCTTCTGCGTCCTCGCTTTAGTTGCCGCCTGGGCGCCCGCCCGTCGCGCCGCCGCCGTCGATCCCATGATCGCCCTGCGCAACGAGTAATTCCCGGGCCGCGCTCCCGGTACCCAGGCCGGCCAGCAGCATTAGAAACCGCTCATAGGAACCGCAAATTGCGCAAATGATCTCCGTGCGTGAAAATTGAGTAAAGCCCCTTGACAGACGCCCTGCATCAGGCCGATGATCGAATCAATTAAAAAGTTGTATTGCACCAAATTTCTTCGGGTTCAAGAGAAACCGGAGAGTCCCTCAAGATCTAGAACGATCCGATAAATCAACTTTTGGCGGCGCCGCTTGAGTTCCGAGAAAATTTCTTGAAAAGCGGACAACCCGCCCGCCGGAGCAAACATCCTATAGGCGCGGTACGCACGACTGTCGCATGACGGTGGTTTTTCAACCCACACCCTTCGAGGCCCGGCTCCGCATCGGACGGTATTCCTTGTTGCAGGAAAGGAATCCGACCCCGGCCGGCCGGACTTGCCACCGAAAGGAGGCTGACATGCATTGCCAGCTTTGCAGGAATCTGGAACAGGCGTTCGAGACCAGACGGAGCGCGTTCGTGGAAGCCAGTTCGCTTGCCTCTTTTCAGGTCAGCAGCCGCTTCGCCGCCTATCTGAATGTCGAAATGGAGCGCGCCCTGATCGAGCTTCAGGAACACCGCTCGATCTGCCGCTCCACCGTCAACGAAGCCGCAGGTTTGCCCGTTCTTGCTCACCATCGCCGTGGACCGCAGGAGGTGCGGCGAACCAGTCCGGTGGGAACCGCAGCCTGATCGATCCACGCACGTTCAACACACGCACTTCGTTTTGAGATCCGCGGCTGCTCCGCTCCTGCAAGGCCGCATTCATTCAGCCGTAATGCAACACTCGTACGATGAGCCCGTTCGAGGAGATATCCAATGAAGCACAAATCCCCCATTCGCCACTCGATCGAAATTTCGCTCAAACCGGCCGGCCGCCCGGAGGGCGCGGTACTTTCAATCTCCAGGCCGGAATCCACGACCGCCAAGAAGCGGACGTTTGTTGAAGACTTCAACATGGAGCATTCCTGCTCCAATGTGACAGTTGCTTTGAAGGCATTTTCCGCCGGCTCCGACGCCGGAGAACAAGCCAGGTCCAGAAACCCGGCTGCTCTCTCCATGAACACGCCAAGCTGCGTCTACCTGGGCTAGGTCCACCGGGGCTGGTGAGTCCCGCCCCCCAGTCGGGCCACCTCGAGGAGATTTCCGCGCCATCTCCCCGTTCCCCACCCTTTGTGCGTTCTCTGCACAAAGGGTGGGAAACCTCAGAAGCACAAAGGGCGCAAAACCACAGAACCTCATCTTGAATCCACGGAATCGGCGACAGCCTCAACCACCCGGCTGCACTCCCCCACCGGAATCGCCACCTGCTCCACAATCTCCAGCCCAAACCCCTCCAGCGCGGGAATGTGCATCGGTGTATTTGAGAGCAGCCGTATGCGCTGAATCCCCAGGTCCGACAGAATCTGCCCGCCCAGCCCGATGGCGCGCAGAATCCGCCCCGTCCGCGCCTGCGAGCCCTCCCGCGCCCTCAGCTCCGGATGCAGAATCAGCCGGCCTGCGTCGGTTTCAACCACCGCCGCGCCGCCCGGCTTGAACGCCTCGCGAGCAATCGGCGTCCGGTCCACCTCAAACCCTCGGGAAGTATTGTGCAGGTAGAGCACCACGCCGCACCCTTCCTCGGCAATCATCCGCATGCTCTGGTCCAGGGTCTCGCGGCACTTGCAGTCGGCGTCAAACACATCGCCCGCCGTGCAGCGCGTATGCACCCTTACCAGCACCGCCCTGGAGCACGCCTCCCGCTGCAGCTCTCCCGGCCCTGTCGCCGGGTCGCCATGCAGCGCCGGGCAATCCGCGCAAAGCTCCCCCCGCACCAGCGCAATGTGGCTCTCGCCGCCATTCACTTCGCTCTCGTACGCAATCATGCGGAACGCGCCGTACCTGGTCTGGATGGTGCTCTCGCCCGCCCGCACAATGTAGCGCTCGTGCCGCAGCCGGTAGCGGATCAGTTCGGCAACCGTAAGAATCGTCAGCCCATGTTCGCGGCAGAACGGAATCAGGTCGGGAATCCGCGCCATCTCCCCGTCGTCGCGCATGATCTCGCAGATCACCCCGGAGGGGTCCAGCCCGGCCAGCCGCGCCAGGTCCACTGACGCCTCCGTCTGCCCCGCCCGCACCAGCACCCCGCCCTTGCGCGCCCGCAGCGGAAACACGTGTCCCGGCCGCGCCAGATCGGTGTAACTCGAATGCGCATCGATCGCCGTCCGAATGGTATGCGCCCTGTCGGCGGCCGAAATCCCCGTCGTCACGCCCTCGCGCGCCTCAATGGTTTCGGTAAACGCCGTCCCAAAGCGCGACGAGTTCTGCTGCGTCATGGGAAACAGGCGCAGATGGTCGGCCCGCTCTTCGGTCAGCGTCAGGCAGATCAGCCCGCGCCCATACCGCGCCATGAAGTTGATCGCCTCCGGCGTCACATGCTCGGCGGCCAGCGTCAGATCGCCCTCGTTCTCGCGATCTTCATCGTCGACCACCACCACCATCCGTCCGCGCTTGATCTCAGCAAGCGCACCCGGCACGTCGGTAAAAGGAGCTTCAAATGTGCGTGAACTGTTTGGCATCGTGTCCCGCTCTCATTCTCGCCCATGGCGGCCGTAAAGGGCAAAACAGGAGCGGTTGCTCCGTGCTAAACTCCCGGTGAAGCTCCAGTCAGGCATGAAAGCCGCACCACGGAGCGGCTGGCGCAGCCTGATTCGGCAGATTTCCCTTCACTCAGACATTCAACGCGGAGAGTCAAAGCGTGGCTATCACTCGCAGATCGTCCAGCGGTTGCACGTTGTCTTGCGTCCTCGCAGGCCTGTTATCACTTCCATCTTTCTCCTTTTGCCCGCTTGCGCACTCGCAGGCAGCCCAGCCAGGCATGCCTCCCGGCGTGACGACAGTCCCCTATGTTTACAAGGGGCAGTACTTCGAAATCCGCCTGATGCGGGGCCAACTCTTTATGGTGATCGAGAATGGCTTCCCGGTCGTGATGTACATGCGCGGCGCCGCCCGGCCGCTCAGCAATGACAACGCCAATGTGGCGCTTGCTGAAGAAGCCGTGAAAGCCTACCAGGCAGGTACGCCTTCCGGCGACGCGGCTGGCGCCAGTGCCGCACCGGCGGCCGGGTCTGCCCCGTCCGGGGCAGCGGGCCCGGCTACGCTAACAGTGGATGGGGTGATCTCGCTGGTTGGCGCGGGACTTTCCGACGACCTGATCATCGCCAAGATTCAGAAGAACGGCCAGGCCTTTGACCTGAGTACGGACGATATGGTTCGCCTGAAGAAGGCCGGGGCCAGCGATGCAGTGATGAAGGCGATGATGAACGCCGCGCCGGCTCCGGCAGCGGCCGCCGCTGCACCGGTTGCCGCGCCGGACGCCTCGGTTGCGCCGGCAGCCAGCGCCGCGCCCAACGCGGTGGCAGAAAACCCGAACATGGGCAAGCTGAAAAAAGAAGGCTTCATGGCCAGCATCGGGCATGGCGTCACCAACGCCGTGAATGGAAAATCGGTCATCGACCGGCTCAGCATGCGCAACATTCTGCCCCAGTGGGACCCCAACCAGCGCCTGAGCCAGCAATTTCCTCACATTGCCATCACGGTGCTGTATGCGCCGATGGGATGGACGGACGATTACCGGCTGGTGCTGCGCAAGAACAATTCCCTCGCGCCGCCGTGCTTCAAACTGAGGGCGGTGGTGTGGCTGGATGCGAGCCGCTCAAAGACGACAGACGATTTCGAGTGGTGCATCGACAAAGACATGTTCATGAGCCAGCTTGAGCCCACTTACCTGTATAGCCTGGCCGCAACCAGGGCCGACCATGGGCAGACCACCGGCATCAATCGCACCGATGGTCCCCAGCCCCCGGATAAGCTGCTGCCCAACGATCGCGCCACCCTCGACATGGAGGCCAAGACCAATCCCCAGGGCGCATCGAAAGACCTGAACCTGGATGAGCTGAGCCTGTTTGCCATCATGTTCGCCAACCTGCGCAAGGACCTGGGCGAAACCCTGGGCTCGGATGGCGATTACCGGGTGTGGATCACGACCATCAAGAAGGCCGCCGGCCCGTCGTTGTTCTAAGAAACTGTCCAGGAACTCGGATTTGCCACTTCCAACCCGGCACAAACGCACCGTGCCCCATCCATTCGCGTCTTTTGCGAATGGGTGGGAATCCACAAACCTCACCCCCCCCTTTAACTCCGTTTTTTGACAGGTTCTAACTGTTTTGGCCGCTGCTCAACCATTGAGGTGCAGGATGTTTTCAACCCAAAGGGCGCTTTACCCTTCGCGATTCTTTCATCGGATTGCGGCAGCCACGCTGATTTGCTGGCCGCTGCTTACGTGCGCCCAGGCGCCGCCAACCCCTCCCGACAAATCTTCCGGTTCAAAGAACGCTGCGCCGGCCTCTGCCGACAATCAGGCTCCCGCTTCCGGCTCTTCGGGGAATGCCAGCATTGAAACGGAAATGCTGTCGTACGAGGCGATGAACACCATCGCGCGTGAGATTGCTTCGAGAATTGGAAAGACAAGCGCGGATTGCGGGCAGAAGGCGCTGGCGCAGGATGCAAGCACGATTGCGCAGCTTACGGCCTACGGAGCGTTCGACGGAACGACATCGCGGCTGCTGAGTGCGTACAAGCACGTATTCGCGGGGATGGTGAGCGGAGGAGCAGCCTCGGACGCGCTGACCGAAGTGACCGGAGTTTTGACCGCCATTCGCTCCACAGCCGCCTATACCAGCCAGACATTTCAACCCACGGCTGCATCCATGAGCAACAT
>Ga0302326_10004369_pt1 | contig 32759 bp, 28 predicted proteins | sample Palsa_T0_3_FD_202264 | JGI IMG/M metagenome (GOLD analysis project Ga0302326, IMG submission 202264) | Peat permafrost microbial communities from Stordalen Mire near Abisko, Sweden - Palsa_T0_3 | ecosystem: Environmental > Terrestrial > Soil > Palsa > Peat permafrost | place: Sweden: Abisko...
TGAGCTGATGAAGCGCTCGGAGTTAACCGAGTTCGCGGTCGAGGAGGAGGGTTTCAAGCTGAAGATCCGGCGCGGGACCAACGGTTTGCCGGTGGTGACGCAGAGCAAGGGTTCAAACCCGCCGTTCGTTCCGAGCGAGGCCGGGGTTCCGCCTGCGCCGGCCGTCCCGGCGCCGATGAGTTCGTCCCCTTCCACGCCGCCGATGCCCATCGAGGAGCTCGGCGTCACCTACGTCAAATCCCCCATGGTCGGGACCTTCTACCGGGCCTCGTCCCCGGAGAGTAAGCCGTTCGTGGACGTCGGCTCCAAGATCGAGGAGAACACGGTGGCCTGCATCATCGAGGCGATGAAGATCATGAACGAGATCCAGGCCGAGGTGAAGGGGACCGTCATCGAGGTCCTGATCGAGAACGGCCAGCCCGTCGAATACGGCCAACGGCTCTTCAAGCTTAAGCAGGGCTGAACCAAGCCCGAGAATGCGGTCGAGTCCGTACGGGAGGCCATCCCGACGCGGACCTGGCAGCGAATCCTCGAACCGATGATCCAGAAAATCCTCATCGCCAACCGCGGCGAAATCGCCCTGAGAATCGTCCGGGCATGCCGCGAGCTCGGGATCAAGACGCTCGCGGTCTATTCCGAGGCCGATGTCCAGTCCCTGCACGTGCAGCTCGCGGACGAGGCGATCTGCATCGGCGGGCCCAAGAGCGCGGACAGCTACCTCAGGGCGGACCGGATCATCAGCGCGGCCGAGATCGCCGACGTGGACGCGATTCACCCTGGCTACGGTTTCCTCTCCGAAAACGCGAAGTTCGCGGAGCAGTGCGAGTCCTGCAACATCAAGTTCATCGGGCCGAAGTCCAAATCCATAAAGCTGATGGGGGACAAGGCCGTCGCGAAGGAGACGGTGCGCAAGGCGCACGTCAACACGGTGCCCGGGAGCGACGGGCCCGTCGACTCCGAGGGCGAGGCGGTCAAGGTGGCGCGCAGCATAGGCTACCCGGTCATCATCAAGGCGGTCGCGGGAGGCGGGGGCCGCGGGATGCGGATCGCCCACAACGACGTGTCGTTCGCGAAGGAGTTCCACGTCGCGAGCAACGAGGCGGAGAAGGCCTTCGGGGACGGCAGGGTTTACCTCGAGAAGTACATCGAGAAGCCCCGGCACATCGAGTTCCAGATCCTCGCGGACAGCCACGGGAAGACGATCCACCTCGGCGAGAGGGACTGCTCCGTCCAGCGCAGGCACCAGAAGCTGATCGAGGAGGCGCCGTCGCCGTTCCTGACGCCGGACCTGCGCAAGAAGATGGGCAAGGCCGCGATTCGCGCGGCACAGGCGGCGGAATACGAGAATGCCGGCACGATTGAGTTCCTGGTGGACGCCAAGGGGAACTTCTTCTTCATCGAGATGAACACCCGCATCCAGGTGGAGCACCCGGTGACGGAGGAGGTGACCGGCATCGACCTGATCAAGCAGCAGATCCGGATCGCCAACGGCCAGAAGCTGGAGTTCGACCAGGGCGACATCAAGTTCGAGAAGCACGCGATCGAGTGCCGCATCAACGCCGAGGACCCCGCGCGAAACTTCGCGCCCTCGCCGGGGACGATCGGCCTCTACTACGCGCCCGGCGGCCACGGCGTGCGGGTCGACAGCCACGTCTACAGCGGCTATGTCATCCCTCCCTACTACGATTCGATGATCGGAAAGCTGATCTGCTTCGGCGACACGCGCAAGGAAGCCTTGGAGCGCGCCTACCGGGCGCTCAGCGAGTACCTTGTCCGGGGGATCAAGACCACGATCCCCCTTCACCGGGCGATCATGGCGGACCCGCTCTTCATCGAGGGCAAGGCGACGACGGCCTACATGGAGGAGTTCCTGTCGCGGACGACTCCCGAGCTGTTCTCCTAGGAGGGCGACGCAGGCAGGCGTCGCACCATTCCCCGAGGGTCCTCGTTTCAAACGCCCAGTCGGGGGCGGCCGCCGTGAAGGCGGCGCGGACCGTTCCGATCTCAGGCGCAAGGATGCCGCTCATGGCGAGCATCCCGCCCGGCGCAATCACCGCCAGCAATTCGCCGGCATACCGGACAAGGACATCCGACTGGATGTTCGCGAGAACGACGTCCGCGCATCCGCCGCCCAGACCCGAGGGGAGGCCCGCCACCATGAAGCGAACGCCGTTTGAGAGGCCGTTGAGGTCGGCGTTCTCGATGCTCACCCGGATGGCATCCGCGTCATTGTCGAAGCCCGTGACGTCGCGAAAACCAAGCCGGGCGGCCGAGAGCGCGAGTATTCCGGATCCGCAGCCTGCATCCAACACCCGGATCGATTCATATTCGCCGATCTCGGCCTCGAATTCGACCAGCCTCTCGATGCAGAGGCGCGTCGTCTCGTGGTTGCCGGTCCCGAAGGCCATGCCCGGGTCCAGCCACACGACGGAATGGCCCGCGGGGAGCCGGAACGCCTCCCTTTCCCACACGGGAACCCAGTGGAGCCGTCCGAAGCTCCACGCCCTGAAATGCGCGCGGTAGCTCTCCTTCCAGTCCGCCTCGGGGATCGGCCTCGGGCGCGGGTTTTCCTCGGTCCCAGCGGGAAGCGCGGGACGGAGCGCCTCCCAGCGCGCGGCGGCCTCGGCCGCCCCCAGAAAGACCCCGACGACCCAGGCGCGCCTCGCCGGCACGTCCTCGAAGAGCGTCCAATCTCCCTCGCCCGCCTCGAGGAGCGCCTGCTCCGCCGCGTCTGCGGCGCCCGCGGGAATCTCGGCCCGGATCTCCCAGAGGTCCATGGCGGGCTAGGCGACGGACCGTCCTGAGCTGAGGCGCGCGATAACCCCGGGAAGCAGCGTGTGCTCGGCGGCGTGCACCTTCGCGGCAAGCGACTCCATCGTCTCGCCCGGGCCGACGCTCACGGTGGCTTGCTCGAGGACCGGGCCCCCGTCGACATCGGCGGTCACGTAGTGGACCGTGCACCCGGTCACCTTTGCCCCGCTTCGCCACGCCTGGCCGATGGCATCGAGTCCCGGGAAGCTCGGGAGGAGGCTCGGGTGCAGGTTGATGATCCTGCCGGCGAACGCCCCGAGGAAACCCGGCTTGAGCACCCTCATGAATCCCGCGAGCACGACGAGGTCGGGAGCCGCGGCCGACACGGCCGCGATATACCGGGCCTCTCCGTCACCCTCGATCTTCGTCCTGAACGGCGCGGGGTCGACGAACGACGACGGCACGCCGAACCGTGGGCCGAGCGCGAGGATCCCGGAATCGGCCACGTCGCTGAAGATCGCAACCACGCGGGCGCCCCCGAGGCGCCCGGCCCGCTGGGCGGCGAGGACGGCCTCCGCGTTTGAGCCGCGTCCGGAGCCCAGGATGACGACGCGCATGGGACGGCCTGCCTAGACCGATCCCGCGGCCTTGATGCGCCGCAGGAGCCGGGTCGTGCTGAACCCCGGCAGGTACGGAAGGAAGACGATCTTCGAGCCGGCGCTCTCGAGCGCCGCGCGCTCGGCGGGGTCGAGCGTCGCGAGCGTGTAGTCCCCCGCCTTGCAGTAGACGTCGGGCCGCAGCGCCGCGATCTCGCGGCCCAGGCGCTTGCCCCTGAAGATGACGATCCCGTCCACCGAGCGCAGCTGCGCGAGCGTGTAGGCGCGCGAGCCCTCGTCCATGATCGGCCGGCGCGGGCCCTTGAGCGCGCGCACGCTCCTGTCGGAATTGAGGGCCACGAACAGTTTTCCCTTCCTTCCGGCGAGGCGGCGGGCGGCCTCGAGATAGGATGCGTGCCCGGGATGAAGGAGGTCGAAGACCCCGTTCGTGAGCACGAATGCGCCCCCGCCGCGCGCGAGCCTCTTTCGCGCCGCGACCGCCTCCTTGAGCGTCACGAGCCTCGGGTTGGCGGGCATGCGGGCCGGGGCCATCGTCAGAAGAACTTCTTGGCCTTCTCGAAGAACTTGCGCGAAGTCGGCTCCTTCGCGTCCCCGCTCACGCGGGCGAACTCGTCGAGGATCCGGCGCTGCTCGGCCGTGAGCGAGGTCGGGACCTCGACATGCACCCGGATCAGCTGGTCGCCGTGCCGACCCCCGCGCAGCGACGGCAGGCCGCGGTCGCGCAGCCGGAACGTCGTCCCGCTCTGCGTCGCCGGGGGTATCTTCAGGCTCGCCTTGCCCGAGAGCGTCGGGACCTCGATCGATCCGCCGAGGGTTGCGAGCGTGAACTTGATCGGAATTTCGCAGAAGAGGTCGTCGCCCTGCCGCTCAAAGAGCTCGTGCTCCTTCACCGCGAGGACGATGTAGAGGTCGCCCGGCGTCCCGCCCGCCGCGGCCGCCTCCCCGTTGCCCGCCGAGCGCAGCCTCGAGCCTGTCTCGACGCCCGGGGGGATCCGGACGTTGAGCTTCGTCGTCTTGGAGACGCGGCCCTCGCCCCGGCAGACCGTGCACGGCTTCTCGATCTTGACGCCGGCGCCATTGCACGTGGGGCACGTCTGCGTGAAGACGATGATCCCGCCCGAGCGGCGGATCTGGCCCGCTCCCCTGCAAGTCGGGCACGTCACCCGCTTCGAGCCCGGCTCCGCTCCCGAGCCGTGGCAGTGCTCGCAGGCGACGAGCCTGCGGAAGGATATCTCCTTCTCGACGCCCGCCGAGGCCTCCTCGAGCGTTATCTCGAGGTCGTACCGAAGGTCGGAGCCGTCGCGGCCCCCGTCGCGGCCGCCGCCCCCGAACATCTCCTCGAAGATTCCGCTCCCGCCGCCCTGCCCGAAGACCTCGCGGAAAATGTCGTAGGGGTCGTGGAAGCCGCCCGGGCCCCGGGGGCCCTGGCCCGGCCCCTGGAACGCGGCGTGGCCGTAGCGGTCGTACGCCGCGCGCTTCTCCGGGTCCTTCAGGGCCTCGTAGGCCTCGGAAACCTTCTTGAACATCTCCTCGGCCGCCTTGTTTCCGGGATTCTTGTCAGGGTGGTGCTCGACCGCCTTCTTGCGATAGGCCTTCTTCAGCTCCTCTTCGGTCGCATTCCTGGAAACCCCGAGCAGTTCGTAGTAGTCCTCCTTCGCCATGCGTCAGCCCTCCGCCTCCCCGGCCGGCTTGCCGCTCGAGACGATGACGGAGGCGGGGCGAAGCAGGCGCCCGTTGAGGACATATCCCGTCCGCACCACCTTCAGGATGTGCTCGGCCTTCACGTCGCGGCTCGGCTCGTGGGAGATCGCCTCGTGCTGGTGCGGGTCGAACGCCTCGCCGAGCGGGTTGGTCTCCTTGAGGCCGTGGGCCGCGAGCGCGGTCTTGAGCTGCTGCTGGACGAGCTCGACGCCGCCCGCGAGCGCCTTCAGGTCGGCCTTCGGCTGCCTCGCCGAGGCGAGCGCGAGGGCGAGGTTGTCCAGGGCCGGCAGGAGGTCCTCGAGGAGCCGGGACGCGGCGAATTGCCGCAGCTCGTCCTTTTCCCTCACGGACCTGCGCCGGAAATTCTCGAGGTCCGCCGCGGTGCGCATGAACCGGTCGTAGTTCTCGGCGGCCTCCTTCTTCGCCGCCGCAAGCTGATCGGCAGGCGGCGCCTCGGCCTGCGCGGGGCTTTCCTTGGCGTCTGTGGTCTCGGAGGTGCTCATGGCAAAGACGCCTAATCAACTACGGCTTTGCCTTTTGTTCAAGTTTGTCGAGAACGCCCTTCAGGTAGGTCCCCGTGTCCACGGTCACGTCCTTGAGCTTGATGCCGACGGAGGTCGCGCCGCCGACCGCGCCCGCCAGCGCCTTCCCGAAGTCGCCCGGAAGCATGCCCTCGACGTCGTGGTGAAGGCCGAACGTCGTCAAGTTGCGCACGACCGAGGGGACGAGGAGCTGCGCCGGGTTGGAGATGTCGGTGAATTCCTGGTCGATCCGCAGGCTGTAGGACTTCTCGTCGGTTCCCGACCCGGAATAGTCCGCGACGACAAGCTGGTCGAAGCGCACGTGCAGCCTCCTTATCAGGTAGGACACGGGCTTGCCGCCCGGGGCGGTGCCCGTGCGCCCGAACGCGGCCATGAGGTCGCCGGTGTTCGTCCTGCCGCCGCGCATCCGGACGAGCTCCACCTTGGCGATGTCCACGTCGAGGTCGTCGATCACGACACGGCCGGAAAACAGCCCGGAAAACACGGCCACGTGGGCCCTGAGGGACCGCACGTCGAGAAAGAAGGGGGCCGGGAATGCGGCGGGATTCCTCGCGACCAGGCCGCGGACGACCACGCCGCCGGTGAAGGGATTGACGGCCAGGACCTCCATGTGGAAGTTGAACCCGGAGGCCGCGTCCAGCTCATGCTCGGCGGCCAGGGGGAGGAAAGCCATCCATGCGAGCGCGCAGAGGGCCAGGAGGCCGCCCAGCCACAGGCAGGCCTTCGCCGTCCGGCTCATGCAAAGTCTTCCGTGACGAGGATGATAGAGGGCTCCGGCGCCGTGAATTCCAGCTCCGCCGACCACGGGAGGAGGGCGCTGTCGCCGAGGGCGATCTGCCTGGCAGCCGATGCGGGGCCGGCCAGCACTAGCCCGCCCGCCGCAACGCTCACGATCCTCGGCTGCTCCCCGGAAGCAAAGGCGACCGACTCGCCCTTCCCCAGAACAACCCGGCGCATCGTGAACTCGTCGCAGGAGGCGATCGTTCCCGAGGTCGGCGCCGCCCGGACGAGCTCCGGAGGGTCCCCGTCCCAAAGGATCGATCGAAGCGACTCGTCCAGGTGAAGCGCGCGCGGTTTGCCGTCAAGCCCGACGCGGCCCCAGTCGAACAGCCGGTAGGTCGTGTCGGAATTCTGCTGGATCTCCAGGATGAGGTTGCCCGCGTCGATCGCGTGGACCTGGCCGCTTGCCACGAGGATCGAGTCGCCCGACGCGGCCGGCAGCTTGTTCAGGCATGCCTCAGCGGTGCCGTCCGCGACCGCCTTCTCGAACATGGCTCGGGACACGCCGGGCTTCAGCCCCACGAAGAGCGACGCCCCGGGGACCGAGTGGGCGACATACCAGTTTTCGGTCTTGGTCTCGCCCCCGAGCTCGAGCGCCGCCTCGGCCGGCGGGTGGACCTGAAGGCTCAGCCGCTCGGAGCAGTCCAGCCACTTGACAAGGAGCGGGAACGGGCCCCCGGCGGTCCACCCCGGGCCCATGAGCTTCTCCGGGAAGCGCAGGAGCAACTCGCGCAGGGTGGCGCCGCTGTGCGCCCCGCCGCGCACGCGCGACTGAGCCTCGGGTCGGTCCGCGATCTCCCAGCTCTCACCGATCGGGGGCCCGGGGGGGAGCTTTCGCCCCAGAAGCGACTCGAGCCGCCTGCCCCCCCACACGCGTTCCCTGTAAAGGGGCTGGAATTGAAGAACTTCTCGCATGGCGGCGGATATCGAGATTATTGTAAAAAGGGTCAGGAGGGGTTTACATTCGCCAGCCCCGGTCTCTAGCGTTCATTCCGCAAATCACTGCGTCCGGCAGCACAGATGCCCAAGCCAGATAGTTCAAATCCAAACGGTCCGTCGTTTCAGGGTCCCCGCTACCGTCCTAACTGGATGGCGGCGATCATGTGCTTCATCGCGGCCACCTACATCTCGGCGGCGCTCATCCACTACGACCCGAGCCAGACCAAGTACCTGACGACCTCCCCTGTCTCGAAGAACCTGGTCGGATGGGTCGGGGCCGATGTCGTTTTCGTCCTGTTTTTCGCGATCGGCCTGAGCACCTGGCTGCTCCCGCTGGCCCTCTACTGGATGTTCTGGGTAGCCATCCGCAGCTCGAAGCACCTGGTCGGCACGCGCGTCGCATCGATCATTGTCGGGATCGTCTCCATGTCGGGCCTCCTGTCCATGTTCTCCCAGAGGGCCACCAACTTCTTCCCGCGGGGCTTCGGGGGATGGACCGGCCAGCTGATCTACCAGAGGCTGCTTGCCGACGCGCTCGGGCCGTTCGGGTCGGGCCTTCTCCTCGGCACGGTCTACTGCTTCGCCCTGCTCTTTGTCATCACGAGGGACATCGGCTCCGAGATCGAGAAGATGCTGACGAATTTCTCGCAGTGGAAGGCGGACCGGGCGACGCGCAAGGCCGAGCTGGCCGCGGAGAGGGCGAAGCGCAAGGAGGAGCGCGCCAAGCAGAGGGCTGCGCTCTCGGCGGGCCCCGCCGCGCCCGTGCTGCCGGTGGGCCCGACCGGGGCGAAGAAGGTCTTCTCCGCGAAGTCCGAAGACCCCCTGGGCCGCGCGCCCGCGGCCAGGCCGCTTCCCGTCGAGGCGGAGCCCGCCCCCAAGCCGCCGGTGGTCCCGAGGGCGCCGGCGCCGAAGATGGAGCTAACGATCGTCAAGCCCGAGGAGCCCAAGAAGGCCAAGGCGGTGCTCCCCCAGACCTCGGATGCGAACTACGAGTTTCCGCCCCTGAGGCTGCTCAAGGAGCAGGTGAAGCCCGCGGCCGGCAACGGCGACGAGGAGCACCGGCACAACGCCGAGACCCTGCTGAGGGTTCTGGGCGAGTTCGGGGTGGAGGTGTCGCTCGGCGAGATCCACGTGGGCCCGGTGATCACCCGTTACGAGGTCGTGCCCGCGCCGGGGGTGCGCGTGGAAAAGATAGCCGGCCTCGACAAGAACATCGCCCTCGGGATGCGGGCGCAGTCCGTCCGGATCCTGGCGCCGATTCCCGGGAAGGCGGCCGTGGGCGTCGAGGTGCCGAACATGCATCCGACCCCGGTCGGGATGCGCGAGCTCCTCGAGAGCGAGGACTGGGCAAACGCGAAGGCGGAGCTGCCGATCGCCCTCGGGCGCGACGTCTCGGGCAAGCCGCTCATCTCCGACCTGGCCAAGATGCCCCACCTCATGATCGCGGGCGCGACGGGCTCCGGAAAGTCGGTCTGCATCAATTCCATCGTCACCTCGATCCTGTACTCGAAGAGCCCGAAGGACGTCCGGATGATCATGGTGGACCCGAAGGTGGTGGAGCTGAAGATATTCAACTGCCTGCCGCACATGTTCATCCCGGTCGTCACCGAGCCGAAGAAGGTGCCGGCCGCCCTCAAGTGGCTCCTCGGCGAGATGGAGCAGCGCTACCAGATCTTCGCCAAGGCCAACGTGAGGAACATCGTCGGGTACAACAGCCGCAAGAAGGGCTCCAAGGCCGAGGCCAACCAGGGGACGCTCAGCGGGCTCGAGCCGCTCGGGGGCGACCTCGTGATGCCCGAGCACCTCCCCTACATCGTGGCCATCATCGACGAGCTGGCCGACCTCATGATCCTCGCCCCCGCGGAGATCGAGACCTCCATCGCCCGCCTCGCCCAGCTGGCGCGGGCGGCCGGGATCCACCTGATCATCGCGACGCAGCGCCCCTCGGTCAACGTGATCACGGGCGTCATCAAGGCCAACCTCCCCTCGAGGATCGCGTTCCAGGTGGCCTCCCAGGTGGATTCGCGGACCATCCTCGACACCAAGGGCGCCGAGACGCTGATCGGGCGCGGCGACATGCTCTTCTCGCCCCCGGGCACGTCGAGGCTGGTGCGGGCGCAGGGGGCGTACGTCGGCGACGACGAGGTCCACGAGATCCTCGAGTTCATCAAGCGCAACGGGCCGCCCCAGTATGCGCAGGCGGTCCAGCAGCAGATCGACCGCGACTCGAGCGAGGACGAGGAGGGGGACGAGGAGGCGGAGGGGGACCCGGGGAGCGACGAGGAGCTCTACGAGAAGGCCCTCGACGTCCTCAAGTCGACGCGACGGGCGAGCACGTCGATGCTGCAGCGCCGGCTGCGGATCGGGTACAACCGGGCGGCGCGCATCATGGAGATCATGGAGGAGAAGGGCATCGTCGGGCCCGAAAACGGCTCGAGCCCGCGCGAGATCCTCGGCGACCTCGATTCCATGTGAGGCGCGCTCCCCGGCGGACAAATCATCCTTTCCCTGCCCCTCAAAACCTGCAACTGATCGACCATGCAGACCATCGGAGAGCGCCTCGAGGACGCCCGCAAGAAGCGGGGCATTTCCATCCGCGAGGCCGCCGAGGCGACGAAGATCCGGGGGGAGTACCTCCAGAAGTTCGAGGGCAACCAGTTCGAGATCGGGCTGACCGACATCTACACGCGGGGCTTCCTGCGCGGCTACTCTAATTTCCTGAGGCTCCCGACGGACCGCCTCCTGAGCGACTACACCGCGCTGCGCGGGGGCGAGCCCCGGGTTCGCCAGCCCAGCCGCGAGGTATACGGCCGGATGGACCTGGCGATCTCGACGGCGGACGAGCGCGGGGAGGTCCAGACGGACGTGCTGCCGAACGAGTCCGCCCCGCGCTCCCAGGTGCGGTTCCCGCGCCCGGGCGAGAGCCTTCCCAAGGGGCCCGCGATCGACCCGGCGCTCGTGTTCAAGGGCGGCATCGCGCTCGCGGTCGTGCTGGGCCTCCTCGTCATCGCCTGGATCGTCAAGTCGCTCGCAGGCGGGGGCGCGACCCCCGCCGGCGCACGGGTCGCGCCGGCCGGCGACGTCTCCGACTCGACCGCCTCGATGCCGGCCGCGACCGTCTCCATCGTCGCCCTCGACGCCGTCCGCATCAAGGTTGTCCGCAAGTCGGACGGCATGCAGCTCTTCCAGGGCGCGCTCCAGGCCGGCGAGCACCAGGAGTACCCGAATGTCCCCATCTTCCTCACCGCGTCCGAGCTGGGCGCCGTCGCGATAGACTACAAGGGGCACCGCTATCCGACCGGCCACACGGGGCACGACCGGATCCAATTCGATTTTTCAAACATCCGGTGACGCCCCCGGGCGGGTTGCGCCGGGGCGGCGTTCCGCTTTAACTGGGCGCATGGAGAAGATCCCCTATTTCGGCCAGACGCTGGTGCGCTGGAGCGTCGGGGGCTCGACGTTCCTAGCGCTCCCCGAGAAGGGGGCGCGCCTCATGAACTGGAACATCCGCCTCGGCGACGGATCCGTGCGCGACGTGATCCACTGGCCGGAGGTGGCCTCGCTGACGGACTTCCACAAGGCGCGCGGGGGCAACCCCATCCTGTTCCCCTTTGGCGGCCGCTCGTTCGACCGGGGCGAGATCGGCTTCTGGCGCGACGCCCGGGGCGTGCGCCGCCCCATGCCGATGCACGGCCTCGCCCGCCAGGGGGAGTTCAGGGCCACCCGCGTCGATGCCAGCGGCTTCGAGGCAGTGCTCGTCCCGTCGGAGGAGGCGGTCGCGTGCTATCCGTTCCGGTACGAGTTCCGGGTGGAGTACCGGTTCTCGGCGTTCGGCCTCGCGTGCAGGCTGACCCTGGAGAACCTGGGCGACGAGCCGCTCCCATGGTGCGCAGGGCACCATTTCTACTTCAAGCTTCCCTGGCACGAGGGTTCCCTGCGCGGCGACTACCTGATCCGGATCCCGGCCGCCAGGCGCCTGCGCCAGGACGCGTCGGGCCTCCTGGTCGCTGGTCCGAGGCTCGGGCTCGACGAGCGCATGGACAACCCCGCGCTCCTCGACACCATTCACACCGACCTCAAGGGGCCCGAGGTGGTCTTCGGGGAAAAAGGGCACCCGGGGGACGTCACCGTTCACCTCGGTGACGGCGACGCGCCCGCCGAGGGCTCGTCCTACGTCACCTGGACCGAGCGCGACGATTCGCCATTCTACTGCGTCGAGCCCTGGATGGGCCCCCCGAACGCGCCCGAGAACAAGATAGGCCTCCACTTCGTCCCGCCCGGCGGGAGGCAGTCGTTTTCGACGAGCGTCGCGGTGGGATAGGGTTGCGGGAACGGAAGTATTTTGAATCCTATGGGAGCGTGCCAAACCTCATGACCGCACAGCATGACCTGCTCGCGTTCTTCGACGGGCTCGGCGGCCCCGAGGTCCTGCTCGTGCTCGTCGTCATCCTCATCTTCTTCGGCGGCGAGAAGATGCCCGAGTTCGCGCGCGGACTGGGCAAGGCGATGAGGGAGTTCAAGAAGGCGGCGAACGAGGTCGAGCAGGAGTTCAAGAAGGCCATCGACGAGGCGCCGGAAAAGCCCGCGAGGCCTGTGGTGAAGGCGGTTCCCGCCCCGGGCGCGCTGCCCGCCGCGGAGCCGGCGGCGCCTCCCGTGAACGTGCACGACAATCCCTCCCCACCCGGCGACCCCACGGGCGACCATGGGATCGACGCCTGAAGGCCCCTCCGTCCGCCCCCAGGTTGCTGCCCAGCCCCAAGACCCCATGAAGACCTGCGCCCTCTATGGCTTTGCCATAGCCCTTGCCGACGCACTCCTCGTCCTCGCCCTGTTTTTCCTGGGGTTCCACTCCGACCCCGCTAGACTGCCCGCCGCAAGGTGGATAGGGGGAATTGGAGCCCTTGCGATCGGCGTCGTCTTCACGGTCCTCGGGGTCAAGGCGAGGCGATCCGAAGTGCCCGAGACCGAGGGGTTCGGCTACGCAAGCGCCCTGGGCGCCGGCGCGCAGGTCTCGCTCGTCGCCTGCCTCCTGTCCGCGGTATTCAACTATGCCTACGCCGCCTTCATCAACCCCGGGTTTTCCGAGATCATCATCCAGGACCGGCTGGACAAGATGGAGGCCCAGGGGATCGGCGCCGCACGGATGGAGAGGGCCGAGCAGTTTCTCAGGTTCATGATGTCCCCGGGGGTCTTCGCCGTCTACACCCTGATCGCGGGATTCATCATGGCGTTCATCCTCTCGCTCATCATCGCGGCCTTCGTCCGGCGCGGGGAGCCGGCGGAACCGCCGATGCAGCCATAAGGGAACCGGGGAAGGCGCTGCCGGTCCGCATATGGGGTGAATCCCGCATCCTCAAGAGCGCAAAGCCGGTTGCAAGCGGGCGGCCCACCGCTAGCGTAGACCATCATGATCGACACATTCAAGAAGACGCTCCTTGCCGGCCTTGGGGCCGCGGTCGTCACCAGCGAGAAGGTGCAGGCGGGCCTCGAGGACTTCGTTAAGCAGGGTAAGATCAGCACGGCCGACGCGCGCGCGATGGCGGAGAAGATCGCCGGGGAGGGAAAGCGCGAGTTCGAGGAGGCGAGCAAGATGCTCGGCGGCAAGGTGCGCGAGCTCCTGGCTTACGCGGAGGGCAAGCACTTGCCCAGGATAGAGGCCCTCGAGGCGCGCGTGGACGCGCTGGAGGGCAAGCACGAGAAGACGGGCAAGCACAAAGCCAAGCCGTGAAGCGTTTCGACTTCCTGGCCCACGGGGTTCGGGCGGCTGAGATTTTCGCGATACTGGCCCGCAACGGCTTTGCGGACCTTCTAGACCAGGCGGGTGCGCCGACGAGCATGTGGCACAAGATTGTGCCCCACCAGGCCCATCCCAAGACGACCCACGAGCGGATCCGGACGACGCTTGAGGAGCTGGGCCCCACGTTCGTCAAGTTCGGGCAGATGCTCAGCATGAGGCCGGATGTCGTTCCGGAGGGGCTGATCCTCGAGCTCCGGAAGCTCCAGAGCCACGTCCAGGAACTGCCCTTTCCGGAGATGATGGCCGTGCTCGACGCCTCGCTCGGGAAGTCGCACTCGAGGGTGTTCGAGGATTTTGAGAAGACTGCGGCCGCGTCGGCGTCGCTCGCGCAGGTCTATGTCGCCCGCGTCCGGGCGACCGGGGCCAAGGTTGCCGTCAAGGTCCAGAAGCCCGGCATAGCCCGAAACATCGAGATCGACCTCGACCTGGCGGCCTGGATCGCCGGCCAGCTGAACCACCGAAGCGATACCCTGCGGCCCTACGACCTGCCGGCCATCGTCGAGGAGATCCGCAGGGGTGTCCTCCAGGAGCTGGACTTTCGCATCGAGGCGCGCAACCAGGCATACTTCAACTCGGTCAATCCCAGCCCGGAGACGGTGTTCGCCCCGGCCGTCATGACGGACCTGAGCTCCGAGTATGTGCTCGTGGCCGAATGGGTTGACGGAACCAGCGTCGGAGGCTCGAAGCTCCCCGCCGAGCGTCGCAGGGAGATCGCGGAAAACGGGGCGACCTCGCTCATCCGCCAGGTGCTTGTCGACGGGTTCTTCCACGCCGACCCGCACGAGGGCAACCTCATCATCGCAAAGGACGGCAGGCTTGCCTTCATCGACTGGGGCCTTGTCGGCCATCTCACCCGCAGGCTCCGCCACGCGCTCGGGGACTTCTGGATCGCGTCGATCGAGCAGGATTCCGAGCGGATCGTCCAGATCGCGGCGGACCTCGGCCCGTCGGAGGCCCGGCCCGACCTACGGGGGATGGAGAAGGAGGTGATGCTCGCGCTCCGCGAAGAGCTCAACTTCACGACCGGCCGACAGGAGCTCGGGCGGGCCATGCTCCGGATGCTCTACGTTCTCGGGAAGAACGGCATGCCGCTCTCCCGCGACTTCTCGCTCACGGCCAAGGCCGTGCTGTCGATCGAGGAAATCGCCCGGACGCTCGACCCGGAGTTCGACCTGCGAAAGGAGGCTCGGCCCATCCTCGAGGAGCAGAAGCGCGAGCGCTGGAGCCCGAAGGTCATGCTCAGCCTCGCGCAGGAGTTCGCGAGGACCAGCCTGCGCGGCCTTCGCGAGCTGCCCTCGGAGCTGACGCGCCTGATGAGGCGCCTCGAGCACGACAACCTCACCGTCAACTTCCAGCACAAGGGCCTCGAGCACCTCGAGGAGACCCTCGGCACGGCCGCCAACCGGGTCACCCTCGGCGTCATCGTCGGCGCGCTCATCGTGGGCTCGTCATTGATCGTCACGACCGGGGCCGGCCCGCGGCTGTTCGGCTACCCCGCCCTTGGGCTCATAGGCTACCTGATCTCGGCGATCTTCGGCATGTACATTGTCTATGACATCGTCAGGCACGGGCGCCACAAGTGACGCGCGTCAGGCCGCCGGTACGAGGAAATGGAACTCCGTCCCGGCCCCGGGGCTGCTTGAGCACGTGATGCTTCCGCCGTGGGCGACGACGATCTCGCGGGCTATCGTGAGCCCTATGCCTGCGCCGGGCTTGGACTGCCCGGGCACCCGGTAGAAGCGGTCGAACAGGCGGCCCACCTCGTCGGGCGGGATGCCCCCTCCCTCATCGTGGACGGCGAACCGGACAAAGCCCAGGGGGGCCGGCGCCGCGGAGAGCGTGATCGTCCCTCCCGCCTCGGAATACTTTGACGCATTTGAGAGAAGGTTGATGAACACGTGCCGAAGCCGTCCGGCGTCGGCGATCACGTCGCCGAGGCCCGGCTCCTCCCGGACCACAAGCCGCTGGCCGCCTGCGGCGACGAGCGGCCGGGCCTCGTCTGCGATTGTGCGCAGGAGGTCGCCCACTGAAATCCGCGCCCGGTCCAGCGCGGATGCGCCCGCCTCGAGCCGGCTGAGGTCGAGGAGCGAGTCGAGTATTCTCAGGAGGCGGTCGGCGTCGTCGCGGGCGGACTCAAGCATCTCGCGCTGGGCGGGCTCGAGCGGCCCCAGCGTCTTCTCCAGGAGAAGGTAGACCGCCATCCGCAGGCCCGTGAGCGGCGTCTTGAGCTCGTGGCTAACGGTCCCGACAAGGTTCGTCTTCGCATCGTCCAGCAGGCGGAATTTCGTCACATCCTGGAGAATGACCGCGGCTCCCTTGAACTCGGTGAGCTTGTCCCCGATCGCAAGGATGCGCGGCAGGTAGTGGCGGTCCTCGCGCCCCACCCTGAAGGTCACCACGCGGCTGTAGTCCGTCGGCAGGTAGTGCTCGTCCTTTGCCAGCACGGATTCGAGCCGCTCGGCGAGCGCAGAGGGCAGCCCCCCTGAGAATTCCGGGAGCTTCGAAAGCTCCTCGGCGGCCGGGTTGCGCACCTCGACCACCCCGGCCCGGGACACCACGAACAGGGGATCGGGCGCGGACGTGAGCGTCGCCTCCATCGTCCTTTGCGTCCTCAGGACCCGCGCCACGGTGGCCTCCCTGTACCCCCGGAGCCTCGCGGCCATGGCGTTGAACGACCGGGCCAGGCTACCCAGCTCATCGCGGGAGAACTCGGGAACCGTGATGTCGAGATCGCCCTCGCCGAGCGCGTTCGCCGACGCGGTCAGGGTCTTGATCGGCTTGAGAAGCGACGTCGCCACGAGCCAGTACGCCAGCGCGGAGACGGCGACCGCCGAGCCGATGAATACCGTGAGGACCCCCACGGCGGTCCGCGCGAGCTGCTCGGCGCGCGCCTCCGCCTCGCGCGAGGCCGCGTAGTCGCTCGCGGTCAGCCTATCGATGGAATTGAGCACACGGTACAGGGCGGTCTCGTTCGCCTGGATCTCCCCGAGGGAGAAGGCTACTCCCCCGGAGAGCACCTTGTCGCAACGCGACGAGAAGTCCTGGAAGGCCGCGTCGAGCTCGTCGACAAGACCGGCCCTGGGCGTGCCTGCCGAGCTGGCCGACTGGCTCATCAGCTCGCGGGTGAAGGCCTCCCTGCGCAGGTCGAGCGCCCGCTTGGCCCCGATGGGGTCGGTGGCCTCGGCGAAGGCGAGCGCGTTCGACATGAGCGTCGCCGACGTGCGCATCTCCTGGCAGCCGAGGACCGCGCGGTAGTCGGCGACTAGGTCGCGCTGCAGTGGGCCGGCGAGCTGCCGGCAGACGTGAATGGCATAGGCCCCGGTCCCCACGAGGACCAGGAGCAGCGGGAGCAGTCCGAGGAACAGGCGGGTGCGAAGCATGCCCGGAGCGCCGGTTACTGGAGTCCCAGCTTCACCCGCTTGCGGTAGAGCGTCGCCGGATCGATCCCGAGCGTGCGCGCGGCATCCTCGAGGTTGCGCGAGGAAGCCACGATCCGGCGGATGTGCTCTGCCTCGAGCACGTCAAGCGTGACGCGCGAGCCCACGGCGAACGTGGGCGGCGAGGCTGCCGAGAATCCCTCCGGCAGGTCCGCGAGCTCAATCGTGTCGCCCGGGGCGAGGATGACCGCCCTCTCGATCACGTTGAACATCTCCCGCAGGTTTCCGGGCCACGGATAGGTGGCGAATGCGTCGGACACCGCCTTCGAGAAGGCGATCCGGCCCTTGCCCGAGCGCGACCCGAAATAGCGCCGCGCGCCCTCGGCGAGGCGCATGATGTCGGCCGGCCTGTCGCGCAGCCCGGGGAGCGTTATGGCGATCACGTTGAGGCGGTAGAAGAGGTCCTCGCGAAAGCGGCCCGCCTTCGTCTCGGCCGCAAGGTCCCGGTTCGTCGCCGCTATGACGCGGACGTTCGAGCGCCTCGGCTGCGCCTCCCCCACCCGCTCAAACTCGCGCTCCTGGAGAAGCCGCAGCAGCTTGGGCTGGATCTCGAGAGGCATCTCCCCGATCTCGTCGAGGTAGAGGGTGCCCCCGTCCGCAGCCGCGACCTTGCCGAAGGTCTCGGCAACCGCGCCCGTGAACGAGCCCCGGGCGTGCCCGAACAGCTCGCTCTCGAAGAGCTCCCGCGAAAGGCTCGGGCAGTTGACCGTGACAAAGGCCTCGCCGCGGCGCGTGCTGCGCTTGTGGATCTCCCGCGCAAGGACGCTCTTGCCGGTGCCACTCTGCCCAAGGATCAGGATGTTTGCGGGGGTCTCGGCCGCCTTGAACGCGGTCTGCAGCGCCCGCGCCATCAGGGGCTCCGCCGATTCCAGGTCGATCGGCGGGGCGGCGGAGGCAAGGTCGCTTTCCAGCGCCGCGACCCGGCGTTCAAGGGCATGCGCCTTGGCGACCTTCTCGAGGACGGCGCGGATTTGGTCGGGGGTGAACGGCTTCGGGATGAAGTCGAAGGCACCCCGGCGCATCGCCTCGACGGCGGTCGCTATGTTGGCGTAGGCGGTGAAGAGGATGACAGCCGGCGCCGGCCGCGCCTTCATCAGGCGGCCAAGGACCTCCAGGCCGTCGTCGGCCCCGAGCTTCACGTCAAGGAAGACGGCGTCGAATCCCTCCTCCTCGACCGCCCTCACGGCCTTGGCGGCATTCGGGGCCTCGGACGCGGAATGCCCCGAGGACTCGACGGCTATCCGCGTAGTTCTGCGGATCGAGGGTTCATCATCAACGATGAGGACGCGCATGGATTACGAAAGGCGAGTTTGGCCCAGAAAATCCGTCAGGCCAATGACAAACGCGATAGCCCCGGCCCTGCCACGGGATGAGATTCCATGTCGTCTGCTGATCATTTGGGAAGGTTCCGGCCGGTTCATGCGCCCCGAAAAAGCCAAGGCGGGACCGCTTGCGCGGCCCCGCCAGGTCCAGCTTCAACTAGGTGCTCCCGCGGGCTTTCGCCCCTCGGGATTGCACTGCCTGATTCGACAGCGCGCGAAGCCCCGGGTTCCCATTGAAGGCTTGCCCTGCGTCTGGCCCGCTCCGAGCTTCCGGGAAGACCCCAATCATGCCGGCCAAACCCCCAAAGACGAAGCCCGAACCCGCCGCCCCGGCCGTCCCGGCGGCCCCGGCGGTCCCGGCGCCCCCGGCCGCGCGCATCACGGATCTGGAGATCAAGGACGCCCAGATCATCTTTGGCGCCGTCTGGCAGCGCCTTGAGGATGAGATCGGACTAAAGAACCTGCGCTTTCCCAAGGAGATCATCCTGCTCGGGGGCGCCCCGGGCGCCGGCAAGGGCACGAACACCCGGTTCATCGCCAAGACCCGCGGCCTGACCTGCGGACCGATCGTCATAAGCGACCTGCTCGACTCGCCGGATGCGCAGCGCCTGAAGGACGCCGGAAGCATGGTGGGCGACCGGGAGGTCATCGACCTCCTCTTCCACCGGCTCCTGCGCCCGGAATACCGGGACGGCGTCATCCTGGACGGGTTTCCGCGCACGAAGGTCCAGGTCGAGTGCCTCAAGCTCCTCGTGGACAAGATGCACGCCCTTCGGCGCGAGTTCTACGGGACGCCGCTCGGCCTGCATTTTCGCCAGCCCACGACCCACATCATGGTTCTCTTTGTCGACGAGGCCACGAGCGTCTCCCGGCAGCTCCGCCGTGGCATCGAGGTGCGCGCGCACAACAAGGAGGTGCGCCGGACCGGGATTGGCACCCCGCTCCCGGAGCGCCCAACGGATTTCGACAAGGCGCTCGCCCAGCGCCGATACCGCGTTTTCAAGGAGCAGACCTGGGACGCCCTCCAGGAGCTCAAGGAGATCTTCCACTACCACTTCGTAAACGCCCAGGGATCGTTTGCCGAGGTGGAGCAGAACATCATCCGGGAGCTCGAGTACCAGAGCACGCTGGAGCTGGACCCCCGCACGGTCGACAGGCTGCGCGGGATCCCGGTCGCGAGCGAGATAGTCGTCCACGCGCGCCAGGACCTGGTGAAGAGGCTCGATTCGTACGAGCTCGAGCACGCCGGCGTCTTCAGCAAGGTGGCCCGGTTCGTCGAGCTGAAGATCATCCCCATTGTCATCAGGCATGCGATCTCGGGGACTGCGCTCGTCAACACGGAGGACCCGATCCTCGACGACCCGCTCGCGCTCGCCATGCTGATCGACATCTTCTCGGAGCGCGGCTACCACGCGGCCGTCGACCTGCATCGGATAGAGATCCCCGAGCGGGTCGACCTGGCGACCGGGACGGTCACGTGCAGGACGAAGAAGGTGTACCGGATCCAGATCCGGTTCACGGGCTCCGAGATCCGGCGCGGCTGACCCCCTACTCGAAGCGCAGCGCCTCGATGGGGTCGAGGGACGCGGCCTTCCACGCGGGATAGAGCCCGAACACGATACCGATCACCGAGCACACGATGACGCCCGTCGCGGCCCAGCCCCAGGGGAAGACGACCTCGGCCGAAAGTACCACCGCGAGAATGTTGCCGGCGATCGTGCCCAGCAGGATCCCTGCGACGCCCCCGGTCAGCGAGAGGACCACGGACTCGACGAGGAACTGGGTGAGGATGACGACCTTGCGGGCCCCGACCGCCTTCCTGACGCCGATCTCCTTCGTGCGCTCGGTGACGCTCACCAGCATGATGTTCATGATCCCGACGCCCGCCGCCAGGAGGGCGATCGCGCTTATGATGAGCGCCGCGCTGCTGACGATGTCGGCAATCTTGGCGAACGCCGCGATCAGCGAGTCGTTGGAGTAGATCTCGAAGTCGTTCTCCTGCTCGGCCCGCAGCCCGCGGACCACCCGCATCATCGCGATCCCCCTGTCCAGCGTCGCGCCGTACTCCAGCTGCGAGTGGGCCTGGGTCGCGATGTTCACGTTGTAGTTCTGCTCGCCGAAGTCCTCCATGAACCTCGTGATGGGCACCATGAGGATGTTGTCCTCGTTCTCGCCAAAGGCGGTCCCCTTGGTGGCAAACGTGCCGATCACGATGTAGGTGCGCCCGTTGGCCTTCACCCGCTTGCCGATCGGCTCCTCCGATGGGAAGAGGCGCTTGACCAGCTCCTGGCCGATGATGGCGACGGGCCGCTTCAGGTCCACGTCCTCCGCCGTGAGGTTGCGCCCGGTCCCGATTGAGAACTGGTTCGTCGTCAGAAAGTTCTGGTCCGTGCCTCCAAAGGTTATGTCGGGGGTCGTCTTGTGGCCATTGTAGGTCGCCTGGACCGGCGGGTTGCCGTTGGTGAAGGACTTCAGGCAGACGTCATCGGCGAAGCCGCCCATCAGATCGGTGTAGCGGCGCGCCTCGGCCAGGGTGAATCGGCGGCGCGCCGAGTATTTGTGCTGCTCGCTGCCGCTCACGACGATGCCGATCGGCCACTTTGCGAACTGGAATATGTTGGATCCGAGGAAGCTGAGCCCGGTCTCGATCGAGCCCCGCAGCGCGGAGACGGCCGTCATGACGCCGATGACCGAGAACACGCCGATCGTGATGCCCGACATCGTCAGGAACGACCGGAGCTTGTTCACCCCGAGCGACCCGAAGGCCATGCGCAGGATCTCATTCATAGCGGAGGGCGACCACGGGGTCGAGCTTCGAGGCGCTCGCGGCGGGCAGGTACCCCGAGAGGATGCCGGTGGCGACGGACACGAGCATCGAGATCACGATCAGGCTGGCCGAGAACTCGAGCGGGAACGCCGGGAAGGCGGCCTTCACGCCAAGGCACGTGAGGAACGTGAGCGCGAGCCCGATCACGCCCCCGACCATGCAGATCGACACGGCCTCGATCAGGAATTGGAGCCGGATTGTGAGCCGGCGGGCACCGAGGGCCTTGCGCGTCCCGATCTCCTTGGTGCGCTCCCTGACGCTCACGAACGTTATGTTCATGATCCCGATGGCCCCGACAAAGAGCGCGAGCCCGGTCACGAAAAGCCCCGCGAGCGCGATCCCCTGCTTGATCGGGTCCAGCTTCTCCTTGAACGCATCCTGGGTGTTGATCGTGAAGTTGTCGGGCTCCCCCGGCACCTGGCCGCGCACTCGCCGCATGTCGCCGGTGAGCTCGTCGCGCGCCTCCGCCATGCGCGTCTTGTCCTTCACCTTGACCTGGATCTCGGGATTGCCGTTTCGGATGCCGAAGAATTTCCGGTAGGCCCCGAGCGGCATCAGCATCTGGTCGTCAAAGCTGAACAGCCCGAGGAACGAGCCCTGCTTGGCCAGCACGCCGATGACGCGGAACGGCTGGCCCTTCACCACTATGGTCTGGCCGATCGATGTGTGCCCCGGAAACAGGGCCTGGGCGACGTCGGATCCCAGCACGCACACCTGCTGGGCCGCGTCGCTCTCGGTCTCGGTGTACATCCTGCCCTCTGTGAAGTCCGCGGTGAGGATGCGCCCGTAGTCCCCGGTCGAGCCGAAGACGACGACCCCGTTGATGCTGAGCGTCCCCGCCTTGACCGACACGCCCCCCCGGCCGTGGACGAACACGGCGAAATCGAGCTCAGAATTCGGCGTGGCCTCTATGATGCGGCTGAGCTTCAGCGCGTCGTCGGGCTTTATGATGGGGCGGTTCACGTACAGGTACCAGTCGTCGCCGGTGATCCACGGCCACTTCTCAACGTGGAGCACGTCCGAGCCCAGCATCGCCAGGCTGTTGTTGAACCCGATGTCGACGCCGCGGATGGCGGTCCCCATGAGCGTGACGGCCAGGATGCCAATCACGACGCCGAGGGCCGTGAGCGTCGAGCGCATCTTGTTGGCCCGGATCTGGGCCATCGCCATCCGAATCGATTCCGTGACCTCGTAGATGATCCGCTTCATTTTGCAGGTCCCTCAGACGACCGGGCCGTCGCTCGCGATGAGCCCATCGTGGAGGCGGATGATGCGCCTCGCGTGCCGCGCGACTGACTCCTCGTGCGTCACCACAATGATCGTGTTTCCCCTCTCGTAGAGGTCCTCGAAGAGCGCGAGGATCTCGATTCCGGTCTTGGAATCGAGGTTCCCCGTGGGTTCGTCCGCGAGGATGATCGACGGCCGGTTGACGAGCGCCCGGGCGATAGCGACGCGCTGGCGCTGGCCGCCTGAAAGCTCGTTCGGCTTGTGGTGGATTCGGTCGCCCAGTCCGACATCCTCAAGGGCCTTCCTCGCCCGCTCATGGCGCTCGTGCGGGGGCACCCCGCCGTAAATCAGCGGCAGCTCGACATTGCGCAGGGCGTCCGACCTCGGGAGCAGATTGAACGTCTGGAAAACGAAGCCGATCTCGCGGTTGCGGATGTCCGCAAGCTCGTCGTCGAGCATCGCCGCAACGTCGCTGCCGTTGAACTCATATTTTCCCGATGTCGGCGTGTCGAGGCACCCGAGCATGTTCATCATCGTCGACTTTCCCGAGCCCGACGGGCCCATGACCGCAAGGTACTCGTTCCGGCGGATCTCGAGCGACACACCCCGCAGTGCGTGGATGGTCTCCTCGCCCATCTGGTAGAGCTTGGTCACGTCCTCGATGGCGATGACAAGGGGCCCGGCAGGCCGCATCGGCCGGACTTCGGCGAGTGCTGGGGGGGTCATGGGCCGAAGGAACCCTAGTTTGCCGCCGTGGCGTCGGGCTTGGGCTTTTCCATCCTGACCTTTGAGCCGTCCTTGAGCTGGCGGCTGATCGCCGCATAGCTGCCGGAGACGACCTCGTCGCCCGGCTTCACGCCCGACTTGACCTCGATCAGCGCATTGTCGGCTATCCCGGTCTCCACCCTCTGGAGCCGGACCTTGTCGCCGGTCTTGATGAAGACCACCTTGAGCAGCTTATCGAGGTCGCGCTTGGCCTCCTCCTTGCTCGAGGAAACCTCGATGTCGTTGCCGGAGCGCGCCTGCTGCTCCTTCTCCTTCGCCTCCTGGAGCTGGTCCGCGTTCAGGCCAGTCTTGTCCCTGACGGTGACGCTCTGGATCGGGACAGCGACCGCATCCTTGACCGTCTGCGTCTCGATGTCGGCCGTCGCGCTCATTCCCGGGCGCAGGGCGAGCTCGTCGTTCGCGATGCGGATCTTGACGATGAAATTCGTGACCTCGTCGCTCACGGTGCCCGAAGCGGCGGCCGTCCCGCTGCCCGATCCGCCGCTGTTGGCCGCGGAGGCCCCGATCTCGCGGACGACGCCGTTGAACTTGCGGTCCGGATACGCGTCGATGCTGATCTTCACGGTGTCCCCGACCTTCACGTTCACGATGTCGTTCTCGTTCACGTTCACCCGGGCCTCCATCTTGCTCAGGTCCGCGACCCTCATGATCTCGGTCCCGGCGAAATTGGTCGACGACTGCACCCGCTCGCCGACCTCCGACTCGCGCGCGCTCACGATACCGTCCATGGGCGCGTAGATCGAAGTCTTGGAGAGGGAGTCCTGCGACTGCTTGAGGATGCCCTCGGCGCCGTCGACATTGGCGAGCGCCGACTGGCGCTGGGCCTTGGCCGCGTCGAAATTGGTCTTGTACACGCTGTAGTCGAAGTCGGAGACGAGCTTCCTGTCGTAGAGGTCCTGGTATTTCTTGAGGTCGGCCGTCGCCTTCTCCAGCTGCACGTCGCTGTTGACCGCGGCGGCCCGCGCCGCGGCGACCGCCGCCGAACCCTGCTCGACCTGCGCCTGGTAGAGGTCCGGCTTTATCTTGACCATGAGGTCTCCCTTCTTGACCGCGGCGCCCTCGCGAAACGGCAGCGATATGATCTCCCCGAACACCTCGGGCGTGATCTTGACCTCGACCTCGGGCTGGATCTTTCCCGTCGCGGTCACGATCTGGACGATTGTCTTCATCACAGCAGGCTCGGTCGTCACCGCAATGGTCGCGGCAGCGCTGCGCTTCTTGACGACCGCGACGGCGATGAGGGCGGCGACAAGCACCGAGCCGCCCACCACGTACCAGATGAGCTTGGACTTCTTACGGGGCTTGACGACAACCGAGGCGGATGCGGTCCCGGAGGACAGGGAGGCGGTCATGGGTGAAGCATTCACGGGGAAAAGGATGTGAGTCAATTGGCCAAGTCGGCCCCAAAATCGTCGAAAAAACAGCGTGGGGGGGCTAGAACCGGCCCCCCCACGCCAACACAACTTACAACTGACAACGGACAATTGAAACCGCCGCCCCGGGGAAACGATGCAATCATGCGCCCGGGCACGGCGCCCCCAGCTGGGCAACGGATCCCGGGATCGATCGGATACCTGGTCGGCATGGGACCACAACACGGGTCCAGCGCCCGAAGTTACACCAATCTTTGATGAGCGGCCCCCTCGGTGGATGGGCGGGGGGCCCTGTGCCACCCCAGGCGGGGCCGGCGTCGGGCCTCAGCCCATGCGCTCCCGCTCGGCCCAGAGCGCCGCGCCGACGATCCCCGCCTCATTGAAGAACTCCGCCGGCACCATCTTCACGCTCCTCCTGGCGTACTTGAAGAATTTCGAGTGCTTGGCGCTAATGCCCCCGCCGATGATGATGAGCTCCGGCCAGAGGATCCTCTCCAGGAGGTCGATGTAGCCCCCGAGGCGGGTGCCCCACTGCTTCCACGAAAGGTTCTTTCGCCGCTTCACGGACGCCGCCACCCGCCTCTCGGCATCCTTCCCGTCAATTGGCAGGTGGCCGAGTTCGCACGGGAAGAGCGCCCCCCGGAAGAAGAGCACCGAGCCGACTCCAGTGCCCAGCGTGAGCATGAGGGCCTTTCCCCCGAAGTCCTTGCCGGCGCCGAACCTCATCTCCGCAAGGCCGGCCGCGGCCGCGTCATTGATGAGGGCCACCGGGCGGCCGATCACGCGGCTGAACAGCCGCTTGCCGTCGCAGCCGACGAAGGCCTTGTCGAGGTTGGCCGACGTGAGGATCTTGTCCCCGTGGATGACGCCGGGGAACCCTATGCCGACCGGGCCCCGCCACTTGAAATGCGCGGCGATCATCCCCGCGGCGTCCGCCATCTCGAGCGGCGACAGCCTGACGGGGGTTTCAATCTTGAAGCGCTCGCCGAGCAGCCTCCCGGTGCGGGTCTCAACGGGCGCCCCCTTGATCGCCGAGCCGCCAACATCGATTCCGAGCGCCCTCATGGGACGCAAGCAATCAGCCCGCCGGCACCAAGACAATGCCGCGTTTCGGCGGCGCCAGACGGGTTGAGGAAGAGAGGGCTCAGGCCCCTTGACGAGCGGTCGGCCCCGGTATCCTCTTCCTGCCCATGAAGGTCACCTATTATCTCGAGGTCCTGTCGTCCTGGTGCCATTGGGCCGAGCCCGTCTGGGCCGGCCTGAAGGATCGCTACAAGGGCCGGGTGAAATTCGAGTGGCGCATCGCCCTCATGCGCCCGGAGGACTTCCCTGTTTCGCGCGAGCAGTGCGACTGGTTCTACCGCAGGAGCGGCGGAACCGCCATGAATTCGCCGTACATGCTGAACTCGGGATGGTTCGAGGAGGACCGCGCCGGGGCCTATGAGAATCCCAACCTGGTCGCGGAGGCCGCCAGGGATTTCGGGTTCTCCGACGACACGGTTCGCCTCGCCCTGGCGAGAGCGGCCCTGTTTGGGGGCAGGAAGGTCGGTGACATGGGCGAGGCGGTCGCTGTGGCCTCGAAGGCCTCCGGCGTCACAAAGAGGAAGCTGCGCGAGCGGGCGGAGTCCACGCAGGTCAGGGACCGCGTGGCCGCCAGCACCGCGGAATTCCTCGCGCACCGGATCCTCCAGCGCCCCGCGTTCATCCTCGAGGATGCGATCGGCGACAAGGCTGTCTTCTCCGGGCTCGTCGCGATGGAGCCCCTTGCGGCCACGATGGACGCGATGCTTTCGGACACGGCCGCCTATGCGTCGCACGCCGCCCACCACGGTACCCCGCCCAAGCGATAGCCCGCGCGCCGGCGCGGGCGCCCGAGTCGCGCGGGCGGCAATCCTGGCCCTCGCCCTGGCCGGCGCCCGCCTGAGCGCCGGCGCCGGGTTCGTCTTCGACGACGAGAACGGAAACGGCGTCCGCGACGCCGGGGAGCCCGGCCTGGCGGGCGTCGCCGTCTCCAACGGCGTCGACGTGGTCCTGACCGACGCGGGCGGGGCATACAGAATAGCCGACCGCGGGGATTCGAGGGTCTTTGTCATCAAGCCCAGGGGATGGCGCCCGCCGGTCGACGCCTCGCGCCTTCCCGTCTTCTACGCGCAGCCGGGCGCCGTCACCGCCGACTTCCCCCTCGTCAGATCCCAGGAGCCGGACGACCTGCACGCGCTTGTGCTCACTGACCCTCAGCCCGCGTCGGCCGCCGAGGTGGATTATCTCGCGCGCGGGCTCGTGGCCGGGATAGGCCGGCGGCCGGAACTCGCGTTTGGAGTCACGCTCGGAGACGTCGTGTATGACAGGCCGGACTTTTTCGGGGCGGTCAACGAGGCGCTCGCCCGCGTCGGGATTCCCTGGTACAGCCTCCCGGGCAACCACGACCTTTCGCTGGGGAACACGGACGAGCGCGTGGCCGTGGGCCCCTTTGAGTCGGTCTACGGCCCGTCGACCTACGCGTTCCACGCCGGCCCCGCGCTGTTCGTGGCGCTGGATGACGTGCGGCCGCTGGGCGGGCCCCGATTCGTGGGCGGCCTGCGCGCCGACCAGTATGAATTCCTCGAGAATCTTCTCCGGGGGACCCAGTCCGACGAATGGGTGGTCCTGATGATGCACATCCCCCTGTTTCACCTGGATCCGCCCCTGACCGAGTCCTTCCGGAGCGCGGACCGCACCAGGCTCTTCGGGATCCTCCAGGGCCACAGGCGCGTCCTCATTCTTTCCGGGCACACCCATTACCAGCGGCATGAGAAGCATGGACCGGACGACGGGTGGTCGGGTCCCGGGGATCTTCGCGAGTACAATGTCGCGGCGGCCTGCGGCGGGTTCTGGGGGGGGCCGCTCGACGCCGACGGCATCCCCGTCGCCACGATGTCGGACGGCACGCCGCCGGGATTCGCGGTGATCGGATTTGAGGGCGACCGCGTCTCGATGGACTACGTTCCGTCCCGCGGGCCGGCCGACCATCAACTGGAGGTCCTCGCGCCGCAGGCCGTGGCGCCGAGGCAGGGTTACGTGTCGTTCTACGCGAACGTCTTCAACGGGAGCGACGAATGGGCCGTGGAGTGGCGGGTTGACGAGCGGGCGTGGAATCCGGTCCCCAGGGTCCTGGGATGGGATCCCTCCTATGCGGTCAGGTTCCTCGCGCAGGATATGTCGCCGCACCCGGTCGCGACAAAACGCCTTCCGGACCCGGGCATCTGCTATCATCTGTGGCGGGGCTTCCTTCCGGCGGACCTCCCGGTGGGACGCCACACGCTCTTCGTGCGCGCCACCGACCCGATGGGCCGGGTCTACGCCGCGCAGCGCCCGGTGGACGTCGTGGCTCCCTGAGTTTTCCGCCCGCGGGACCGTGCAAATGACGCCGGCCCCCGGGATTTTCCGGTAGAAGTTTGGATGGACAGGCGCGGTTCTCCCATGACGCAATCGCGAAGCGACATTCCAACCTCCGGGGTTATTTCCGCCTCCCTTCCACCGGCCGGCAAGGCCTCGATCCGCGTCCTCCTCGGGCTCCCCTCCCTGGTCGCCGCGGTCCTTTCCGCGGGCGCGCAGCCCGCCTGGAGCCCGGAGCTTGGCGGGATGCCGCCCATGCGGGTCTTCGGGTCCCATGAGACGGGCGTCCGGACGATGTCCTGGTCCGCGGCCCAGGACCGCTCGGGCGTCATGTATTTTGGCTGCGACACCGTCGTGTCGTTCGACGGGGACCGGTGGCGGGCCGAGGACATGGACGCAACGTACGCCGTCCGGGGACTGGACGTGGGCCCGAACGGCCGCATCTGGGTTGCGGGAGTCAACCAGATCGGCTGGTTCGAGCCCGGGTTGCAGGGGCGGCTCGCCTACCATTCGCTCATGTCGCGGCTGGCGCCCGGCACTCCCGACCTTGGCGACGTCTGGAAGGTGTACGCCGACGGCGACGACAGCGCCATCTTCGTGACGCATGGCCAGGTCCTGCGGTGGAACGGCACCCGGTTCGAATCGTGGACCTACCCCGGCGTGCACATGCTCTTCTCCACGCGCACGGAGAAATCCGTCTACGTGCATTATCGCCCGGTCGGCCTCCTGAGGATTGGCAAAGGAGGCCCGTCCGTGGTTGTCCCCGCCTCGGTGATCGGCACCGCGGACATCCGCTGGCTGGACGATTCGGCGGACGACTGGCTCCTCCTGACGTCGGACGGCCTCAACTTACTTCACGGCGGGGTGTGGACGCCGCTCGAGACGGAAGCCTCGAGGTTTTCACGTGCGAACACCCCCACGTCCGCGGCACGTCTGAGGGACGGCTCGCTCGCGATCGGAACCCTGCTGGGCGGAATAGCCGTCGCCGACCGCTCGGGAGGCATTCTCCGCGTCCTTAACCGGCAAACCGGGATGCCCGACAACCAGATCTACTCGCTCTTCGTGGACCGCGAGGGGGCGCTGTGGGCGATGGGACCGTCCCACATCGTCCGCCTGGGCGCCTCGTCGGGCGTCTCGCTCTACGGCCCCCAAAGCGGATATCCGCCGGGCGGCAGCGTTTCCCTGGCGGAGTACGGCGGCGCGACCTACGTGGCCTCCCCCAGCGACATCCTTCGCCTCGCGCCCGGCGCGGGAGGCGATTTCTCGGGCATCGGGGTCAACAGCAGCCGGTTGTACAGCCTCCTCTCCGCGCCCCAGGGTCTCGTCGTCAGCCACGTACGCGGTCTGGGAATCTGGTCTGCGGCGGGACTGCGGCCCCTGGTCAATTCCGACATCTTCTTCAAGACCAGCCTGTCCCGGGCGCGGCCGGGGAACGTCCTGGCCTCGCAGGAGGACCGGGTGTACTCGGTGAACCTCCGCACGGGCCGATCCACGATCGTGGCGGACTCGCTGCCCGACTACGGCGATTCCCTCGTCGACGAGCCCTCGGGCAGGCTGTGGATCGGCACCCAGTCAAGGGGGCTGTTCGTCGCCGAGCCCGGCTCGCTCCACGCAGCCGGCGCCGCGCCCCGGTTCGGGCCCCTGCCAACCGCGGGACCCACCCTGGTCTCGCGCGCGGGCGCGACCGTTGTCGCACTGGCGAGCGGGAAGGCCTATTTTCTCGACTCGGGCTCGGACCGGTTCCGCAGCGTCGCGGGCGTCCCGGAAGGAAATCCCGCCGCGCTATCCAATTCGGACGGCAGCGGAGCCGTGTGGGCGGCCCTGGATCCCGCCGTGGGCGACAAGTCACCGCGCCTCGGCAGGATCTCGCTGACGCGCGGCGGCGCGGTCTGGACTCCGAAATCCATCGAGGGCCTGCAGGCGGTGGGACCGATGTCCGCGCTCCTCAGCGTCGGCACGCCCGAAGGCGACGCCCTCTGGATCGCCGGCAGCGAATCGCTGATCCGCGCCGGTCCAGCCGCGCTGGCTTCCCGGCCGCCGCCGAATAAGCCGAGGATCAGAGCCTCCTTCCTCGCGGGGGACGGAGGAGCCTCGACGATGGCCGGCGGGGTGCTGCCGTATTCCACGCGGCGGCTCCACGTCGAATTCAGCTCGCTCGACTATGGGATGCGGGAGTCGGAGAAGTTCCAGACGATGCTCGGCGGGGCTGAGACCGACTGGTCCCGGCCCACCGACATCGCTGAGATGGAGTTCCCGGTCCTTCGAGACGGGTCCTACGACTTCAGGGTGCGCCTGATCACGGATTCCGGCGAGGCGGGCGAGGCGGCCGAGCTCCATTTTGAAATCGCGCCGCCGTGGTGGCGGACGCCGCTCGCCTATGCCGCCTTTGCGCTCGCCGGCGCGTCCGCGATCGTCGGCCTCGTGCGCCTCCGGCTGGGCTCGATCCGGCGCCGCAACGAGATCCTGGAGGAGATGGTGCGCCAGCGCACCGAGGAGCTGCAGAAGGCGAACGCGGCGAAGACGGAATTCGTCGCGAGCATGAGCCACGAGATCCGGAACCCGATGAACGGCATCCTCGGTTCAGCCATGGAACTGTCCGAGTCGCAGCTGGGGCCCGAGCAGCGGGAGGCCGTGTCGACCCTCAGGAGCTGCGCCACGTTCCTTGCGTCGCTCGTGGAGGACGTGCTCGACTTTGCCGCGATTGAGGCGGGCGCCTACAAGGTGGTGAGGTCGCCGTTCAGCCCGAGGGAAACGCTGGACGCCGTCGTGAAGATGCTCGGGCCCCGATCCGGCGATGCGCGCTTCTCCGTCTCCGTGGATCCGGACCTGCCCGCCCGGATACTCGGTGACGCGGCCCGGGTCCAGCAGGTGATCGTCAATTTCGTCGTCAACTCCCTGAAATTCGGCGGAGACGAGATCGAGCTCTCGGCCAAGGTCGACGGCGGCCACATCATGTTCACGGTGGAGGACAACGGGGCCGGAATCCCCTTGGAGGAGCAGAAGAACCTGTTCATCCGGTTCTCCCGCCTCAAGTCCGCGAGGAACTCCGCCATCCCGGGCACCGGGCTCGGGCTCGCCGCCAGCAGGGCGCTCGCCGAGCGGATGGGCGGCTCAGTCGGCGTCGAGAGTGCGCCGGGCCGCGGGTCGACGTTCCACGTTCGCATCCCGATCGAGGCGGCGACCGAGGCCGAGGCCGGGTTGCCGGGTTTCCAGGTGCAGGGGGAGCGCGCCCTTGTCGTCGAGGACATCGGCTACAACGCGCGGTCGCTGGCCCTGATGCTCGGCCGCCTGGGCTATGACGTCGAGATCGCGGCCGACGGGGAGGAGGCCGTGGCGCGGCTTGCGACAGGCGGCTATGGAGCCGTCTTCATTGACTGTGACCTTCCAAAGATGAGCGGGATCGAGGTCGCCCGAATCCTCCGGGCCTCGGAGGCGGGCACCCGGCGGACCCTGGTCGTGGCCACGACGGCCCATTCGACCGTCGAGGACCAGCGGGCCTGCCTTGCCGCGGGCATGGACGCATTCCTTTCTAAGCCCATCACGCCGGAAAAGCTCCGGATGGTGCTCGCCGGGCCGGGCGGGCCCGGCGCGGAGGCGACCCGAGCCGCCGGGATTGCGCCTCCGTCCGATCGGCACGCGGGAATCGATCTCGGCCTCCTCCGGGGCCTCTCGGACGGCTCGGCCGAGGGCCTCCGGCGCGAGGCGGAAAACTTCGTCTCCTCGCTCGACGAGGCGATGAACGGCGTGTCGGCCGCCGAGAAGTCCTGCTCCCGCGCCGCCCTCTCATCCGCCGCGCACAGGGTCATCTCGCACGCCCGGATGGTGGGCGCGCCCGACCTGGCGCAAACCGCCGCGGACCTCCAGGAGTTCGCAGCCTCCTACACGGAGGCCGAGCTCGCCCAGGAGCTCGGGATCCTGCGCCGGCGGTCGGAGGCGCTCAAGGAGACGGTGTCCCGACTCCTCGGGCCCCTTGATTCGGCGGGCGTCGGCGGCTCCCGGAAGCCGGGCTGACCCGCCCGGTCAGTGGTCCTCCGGCCTCCTGAAGTCCTTGTGGTCCTTCTTCTCCAGCGCGAGTATGTCGGCCACGATCTTCGCCGCGTCGTCGTTCTTCCCCGCGGTGATCGCGTCGCCGAGCTTGGTGAACTCGTCCTGCATCCCCTGGATGCCCGCCTTGTAGTCGGCGATGAACTTGTCCCGCTGGTCCGCCGGGACATCGTCCGCCTTCGCGGGAGTCAGGTCGGCCGCCTCCTTCAGGGCGGCCTGCATGGTCGCAAGGAGGTCGAGCGACGCGGCGTTCTGCGTGGGATCCGCGACCTGCTTCCTCAGCTTCCGGAGGGCCTTGCCGACCTTGTCCATGCGCAGCTCGAGCTCGGTCTTTTTCTCGGTGTCCGGGGCCGCGGCGGCCGGCATCGCGGCCGGCGCGGCGGCCGCCGGGGGGGCCTGGGTTGCGGGCGCGTCGTCGGCGGACGCGAGTATCGGTGACAGGGCGAGAGTGGCTGCGAGCCATGCGAGCGCGGGACTTTTCTTCATGATGGGGGGCTTTCGATTCTCGGGCGGTTGATGGGCCGATTCACTCGGATGACGCGCACCACGGCAATTCGATTCATCTTTGCGGGCCGGGCCCCTGCCGGCGGCCGTCCGCCCTGGACAGCTCGTGGACGATGATCGCGGCCGCGACGGATACGTTGAGCGACTCCACGGGGCCCCTGCCCGGGATCGTGACGAGGCGGTTGCACGCGGCATGGGCCTCGGGGGAGAGGCCGCGCTCCTCGTTTCCGAGGACGAGGGCCCAGGGTCCCACGTGCCTGGCCGCGGATATTTCAGCGGCGCCCCAGCTGGACGCCGCCCCAACGACGTCGAATCCGGCCGCAGAGAGCACCCGCAGAAATCCCGCAATCTCGGAAACGCTCCAGACCTCGAGGGCCTCCAGCCCCCCCTCCGCGACCCGGTACGCCGCCGTGCCCGGCTGAGCCGAGGCTGCGTCACCGGAGATGACCATCCGGGGAACCGCGAAATACCCCGCCGTGCGCGCGATCGCACCCAGATTGTGGGCGTTGCCAATGTGGTCGAGGACGACCACGTTCTCGCGCCGACGGGCCCAGGCCGCGACATCCGCCCGGGTCGGAGTCCTCGGGGGACGCCCCTCGACAACGGCCACAATCCCGCCGTGGTGGACGGTGTCGGCGATTCTCTCGAGCTCGGCCGGCTCGACGCAGCGGTAGACCTTCCGCGCGGCGGCAAGCGTGCGGCACATCACGCCCACCCTCTTCGATGTCGGGTGGTCG
>Ga0302326_10004370_pt1 | contig 32755 bp, 23 predicted proteins | sample Palsa_T0_3_FD_202264 | JGI IMG/M metagenome (GOLD analysis project Ga0302326, IMG submission 202264) | Peat permafrost microbial communities from Stordalen Mire near Abisko, Sweden - Palsa_T0_3 | ecosystem: Environmental > Terrestrial > Soil > Palsa > Peat permafrost | place: Sweden: Abisko...
GCTGAGGTGGGGGTCCGCCGCCGTCCAGGACTGCCGCCATCGTGCCACCCGCGACCAGCGCACGATCATCGGCGTCGAGCCCGGCGTACGCGGCGACCCGCATCGCCAGGAACATCGCCCCCGTCGGACGGCCGTAGGGAATGTCGGAGGCGAAGACGATCCGCTCAGCGGGCACACGCGCGAACAGCTCGACGACGTCCTGGGGCCCGAAGCAGCTCGTGTCGTAGAGGACGCACGGATGGCCCGCCAACCCCGTCGCGAACACGGCCTGATCGGCGATTCCCGCGTGAGCCAGGACGAGTGGCACTTCGGGGAACTGCTGCGCGAGGTCGACCAGGGACGCCATCGACCGCATCCCGCGACCGGCGTGGATCAGGATTGGGACGTGAGCGTCGCGCGCCACCGCGAAGATCGCCGAGGCGGCCGGGTGTGCGAACTCGAACTCCTGCGCGCGGGGGTGCAGCTTGATCCCGCGGGCACCCTTGGCCAGGCAGCGCTCGGCCTCCGCGACGGGATCCTCGTCAGGGTCAAGCCGGCAGTATGGGATCAGCCGACCGTCGCTGTCCTGACTCCATTCGAGCACCCGATCGTTGGGTACGCGGTAGGCGGGACTTCGCTCGGGATCGTGGAACGGGAACACAACCGCGCGCGCGGTCGAGCTGAGCTCGTCAAGCGCTGCCAAGAGCGTGCCGGCGTCGAGCGAGCGGCCATCTTCGTCGGCGCCGAGGTGGGTGTGCGCGTCGAGGACGCCGCGCTCGGGAACGAGACGTTCGAGCTCGGCTGTGAGCGATGCGAATGGGCTGGAGCTCACAGGGGCAGCATCTCCTACGAACACGCTAGGCCGGGTCGCCTGCGGCTACCTTGGGCTGCAGTTCGGCGGCGCGCATCGGTACGCCGGCGGCGGCGTATGCATCGATGGCGTCGAGGGTCTCGGCCTTGATCAGCGCCTGGGCGAGGCTGTTGAGTTGGTCACGATGGTCGGTGAGTAGCTGTGTGACCTCGACGTGTGCCTCGTCGACCAGGCGGCGGACCTCGTCGTCGATCAGCCGCTGTGTGTCGGGGGATGTCTCGCTGGCGCCTGGCAGGAACGGTCCGTACCCGTCGCTGGGCAGGACGGCGATCGGTCCGATCTTCTCGCTCATTCCCCAGCGGCCGACCATCTGGCGGGCGATCTGGGTCAGCTGCTGGATGTCCGACTCGGCGCCGGTGGTGATCTTGCCGTAAACGACCTCTTCGGCCACGCGACCGCCGAGCGCGACCCTGATCTTGGTTTCGAGGTCCTCGAGCGAGTAGGAGACGACGTCTGCATCGGGCGTCGAGAGCGTCACCCCGAGTGCCATCCCGCGCGGGATGATCGAGATCTTCCGTACGGGATCCGCGTCGGAGGAGAGCATCCCCACGAGTGCGTGCCCCGACTCGTGGTACGCGGTCCGCTCACGATCCTCGGGGCTCAGCACCGTCCCTCGCGGCGCGCCGAGCATGAGCTTCTCGAGCGAATCGGTGAAGTCCGCCATCTCCACCTTGTCGTGGTTGCGTCGCGCGCCCAGCAGTGCGGCCTCGTTGCAGAGGTTGGCGAGGTCGGCGCCGACCATCCCCGGCGTCGAGGCCGCGAGCGCGCCGAGGTCGACGTCGTCTGCGAGCGGGATCGAGCGGCTGTGGACCTGAAGGATCTTCTCGCGCCCGGTGCGGTCCGGCGGCTGCACCGCGACGCGGCGGTCAAAACGCCCGGCGCGGAGCAACGCGGGGTCGAGGATCTCCGGACGGTTGGTCGCTCCGAGCACGATGACCGCTTCCTCTGACTCGAACCCGTCCATCTCGGTCAGGATCTGATCGAGTGTCTGCTCGCGCTCATCGTTCGCGCCGGTCACTGACGCCGAGCCCTGCCGGGAGCGGCCGATCGCGTCGAGCTCGTCGATGAAGATGATCGCCGGCGCCGCCTCCTTCGCCTTCGCGAACAGGTCACGGACGCGCGACGCGCCGACACCGACGATCGCCTCGATGAACTCCGATGCGGCGATCGAGAAGAACGCCGCATGCGCCTCTCCGGCGACCGCGCGCGCGAGCAGCGTCTTGCCGGTCCCAGGCGGGCCCGACAGAAGCACACCGTGGGGCATCCGTCCGCCGAGCCGGACGTAGCGCTCCGGGGCACGCAGGAAGTCGACGATCTCGGTCAGCTCTGCCTTCGCCTCGTCGATCCCGGCGACGTCCTCGAACGTCACGCGAATCTTCTCGGGGTCGACCCGCCGCGCCTGCGAGCGGCCGAAGTTCCCGAGCGCGCCCATCCCGCCGCCGGCCTGCGCCCGCCGGGCGAACAGGACGAACAGTCCGACCAGCAGCAGCGTTGGGCCGAACCCGAGCAGGATGTCTGACAGCAACGACGTGCCCGTCGTTGTCGACTGCGCGTTCACCTGGACGCCTTCTGAGCGCAGCGTCTTCTGCAGCTCCGTGGTATTCCAGAACGCCGGCACCTGCGTGGAGAACAGCGTGGTCGCAGTCGCCTTCTTGTCGCTCGGCGGATACCGGAGCTTGGTCGTGAACGTCCCCTGGACGGTGTCGCCCTTCGTGGTGATCGACTTCACCTGGTCGACCGCCACCTCGTTCAGGAAGAACGGGCTGAAAGGCACCGTCACCCGCGGTTGCCCGGGCGGCTGGAACAGGAGCACCGACAGCCAGTTCACAGCCAGCAGCGCGACCACGAACCACCAGAACCCGCGCAGCCGATGCGGCGGACGCGGCTTGTGATGCTCAGGCATCCCCCGGCCGTCGGGCGCGGGCGCTACCTGCCAGCCGCCCTCGTCGCGCGGCATCGGCGACGGAGCCCCCGACTTCTGCGCGCCGTCTCGGACATTTGGATCAGTACCCCGGTCGGGCATCGCTGCATTCTGGCGGATGGCCATCGTGGACACCATCCATAGGCCGAACGCGCATACACCGGTCGCCCCGAACCCTTACCATCGTCTTACCTAAGGGACTTGAGGCGCCTCTGAACGCGGATCAGCCTCGAGCTAATCGACCGATGGAGCTGACTTGCGCATACTGATTCTTGGTGGAGACGGCTTCTGCGGCTGGCCCACCTCCCTGCATCTTTCCGCGTGTGGCCACGATGTCGCCATCGTGGACAACCTCGCTCGGCGCAACGCCGACATCGAGCTCGAGGCGCAGTCGCTGACCCCGATTCAGCCGCTCGGCACCCGCCTCGCCGCGTGGCGCGAGCTGACCGGAAACGACATCCCTTTCCATCGCTTCAACGTCGCCGAGAACTACCGCCAGCTGCTCGACCTGCTCCTCGACTACCAGCCCGACGCCGTCGTCCACTTCGCCGAGCAGCGGGCCGCGCCGTACTCGATGAAGAGCTCGTGGCACAAGCGCTACACGGTGAACAACAACGTCAACGCAACCCACAACCTGCTCGCCGCGATCGTCGAGACCGGGGTCGACACGCACGTCGTGCACCTCGGCACGATGGGGGTCTACGGCTACGGCACGGCCGGCGTCAAGATCCCCGAAGGCTACCTGCGGGTCCGCTTCGACACCGATGAGGGCGGCGAGGTCGAGCAGGAGATTCTGTACCCGGTCAACCCGGGCAGCGTCTACCACATGACCAAGACCCAGGACCAGCTGCTGTTCGCGTTCTATAACAAGAACGACGGCACCCGCGTCACCGACCTGCACCAGGGCATCGTGTGGGGCACCCAGACCGCCGAGACCCGCCTCGACGAGCGCCTGATCAACCGCTTCGACTATGACGGCGACTACGGCACCGTGCTGAACCGCTTCCTGATGCAGGCTGCGATCGGCTACCCGCTCACCGTGCACGGCACCGGCGGCCAGACGCGCGCGTTCATCCACATCCAGGACACCGTTCGTTGCATCCAGCTGGCGATCGAGACGCCTCCCCAGGCCGGCGAGCGGGTCCGGGTCTTCAACCAGATGACCGAATGCCACCGGGTTGAGGATCTCGCTCAGCTCGTCTCGCGCCTGACCGGCGCCGAGGTCGATCACGTCGAGAACCCGCGCAAGGAGGCGCCGGAGAACGACCTGTTCGTCGAGAACCGGCAACTGGTCGACCTCGGGCTCAACCCGATCCGCCTCGAGGACGATCTGCTCGCCGAGGTCACCGAGATCGCCCGGGCCTACGCCGATCGCTGCGACAAGTCGAAGATCCCCTGCAGCTCGAAGTGGATCCAGCGGAAAGCCGCGGAGAGGAGCCTCGCGTAGGCCTTCTGATCTCCTCGCCGCGCGACATTGGATCGCGTGATCGCCTAGGCTGCACTGCCCATCCCGTTGGTCGCGATGGCGTAAAGATGATCGCCAAGGTCCCTTTCGCGGGGTCAGGGGCCGGATTGACCCAACCCAATGTGGAGAGACTGAATGCGGACCTGGTTCTTGGCGGAGGCTGGCATGAGACGTCGTGCCGGCTGGTGCTGAGCAAGTGAGCACGCCGGCCATGCACCACCTTGGCGGGCGCCGCATCCTCGTCACAGGCGGCTCGGGATTCATCGGCCGGCACGTGGTAGCGGATTTGATGGCTGCGGGCGCGCACGTTCGCGTGATTGACCTGGAGCCCCATCCCGACCCCGCCGTAGAGATCGTGATCGGGGATCTCGTCGAGCCCGAGGTGATCGAGGCATCGCTGGAGGGCGGGATCGACGCGATCGTCCACCTCGCCGCGGTCACATCGGTCCTCCGTTCGCTCCAGCATCCGGAGCTCACGCACCGCACCAACGTCACCGCGACGGCGGCGCTGCTGGAGGCGGCCCGGATCTCCGGCGTGACGTCGCTGGTGTTCACCTCGACGAATGCAGTTGTCGGGCCGATGGAGGGCGCCGCGATCTCGGAGTCCTCGAGGCTACGGCCGCTGACACCGTACGGAGCGACCAAAGCGGCCGCCGAGATGCTGATGTCCGCTTACACGGAGACGCTCGGTCTGCGATGCGCATGCCTGCGGTTGACGAACGCCTACGGGACTGGGATGGAGGCCAAGGACAGCATCGTGGCCCGTCTGATGCGCGCGATCCGCGAGGGGTCGACATTCGAGATCTACGGCGACGGCCACCAGGTTCGTGATTACGTTCACGTCGACGATATCGTCGCCGCGATCCGCCTCTCGCTCGTGAGCGACTCGTGGCGCGGGCCGATCGTGATCGGCAGCGGCACGTCCGTCTCTGTGCTCGACGTCATCGATGCGGTGCAGAAGGTGAGCGGGGTCACGCTGTCAGTGCAACACGGTCCGGCCAAGCCGGGCGAGATGCCGGCGGTGATCGTGGACGCGAGCCGCGCGCGGGCGGCCGGTTGGTCGCCGCAGTACGACCTCGCGGGCGGTCTCGCGGGCGTCTGGGAGGAATGGTCTCGCGTGGAGGTCGCCGTCCCGGTCGGTGTTCGCCGATGACGTCGGTGGTTTCAGGAGCGTTCGCGACCGAGGTCGAGGTTGCTCGCCTGCGTCCGGAGGAGCAGGGCGCGGCCGCCACGTTCCTAGCCGAGCATCCGCCGGGTACGGGTGCGCCCCTGGCGGTGGTGATCGCGGCCTACAACGAGGAGCGCACAGTCGCCGACGTCGTTGCCGAGATCCCCAAGGAGGCGGCCGGCTTGGCCAGCGAGGTGATCGTCGTCGTCGACGGCGCCGGGGACGCAACCGCCGCCCAAGCCCTGTCCGCCGGGGCGTTGGTCTGCGACGTAGCCGTCAACCGTGGCCAGGGCGCGGCGCTCCGCCTCGGCTACTGGCTGGCCCGCGCCAGGGGTGCCGAGGTGATCGCCACGTTCGACGCCGACGGCCAGTACGTGCCGCTCGAGCTGGGCCGCGTGGTCGAGCCGATTGTGTCCGGACGCGCCGACTTCGTCAGCGGGTCGCGCCGGCTCGGCACCGAGCTGACGACCGACGCTGTGCGCCACATCGGCGTGATCGTGTTCGGTGCCCTGATCAGCGTCCTGATCCGCCAGCGCATCACCGATCCGGCCTGCGGCATACGGGCGATGCGCGCCGAGGTGACCGAGACGGTCACGCTCGAGCAGCCGCAATATCAGGCTTCCGAGCTGCTGATCAGCGCCGCCCTGGCCGGCTTTCGGCTGACTGAGGTTCCGACCACGATGCGGGACCGCGGGGATGACACTACGCGGACCAAGAAACACCACAACTTCGCCTACGGTCTGCACTTCGGGCGTGCCGCGATCACGACCTGGGCCCGGGACCGCAAGCGGCGGAGTCGCCGCGCCCAGGCCCAGGCCTAGGGCACGGTCTCAGCCCGCTCGCGCGCCTCGGCCTCGGCCGCGGCCATCGAGAGGATCCGGCGGACGAACCGCCCGATCGGCGCGGGCGGTGCGGCCGAAGGGAACCAGCTCACCTCGGCGATCTCGATCCGGTCGGGGACCGGCACACCATCTTCGACGATGGCGTGGAAGCAGTAGAGCGTGTCCTCTCGGTGCTCATGCTCGGCGAAGAAGTCGCCGAGCGCAGTCCAGTCCGAGATCGACAGCCCAAGCTCTTCGAGGATCTCCCGGCGGGCCGCGGCGAGCGGCTCCTCGCCGCGCTTGATCGAGCCGCCCGGCAGCTCCCAGGCGCGGCGGTCGCCGTATGTGTGGCGGACGAGCAGGACCTCCTCGCCGCGCGTGAGCACGCACTTGACGCCGCGCTTCTTCGGCCGCAGGAAGAACCAGTACAGCCGCGCCCCCTGGTACGCGACGCGGTAGAAGCGCGAGAGCAGCCAAGCACGATCGACCATTGGCCCCAGTCTATGGGTCCCCGCCCGCTCCGCCCCGCCCTCGCCCGCTCCGTCCCCGCCCGCTCCGCCCCCGCCCGCTCCGCCCCGCCCTCGCCCGCCCCGCCCCGGCCCGCCCCGCCTCCCGTTGTACTACCCCTCCGACAGCCCGATCGGTGCCGCCAGGATCGCGTCCGGGATGCCGAAGGAGTCGACGAGCGGGCCGGCCTGCGCGCGCACCTCGTCGCAGAGCCGGTTGACCTCGCGGGTGATCGCCTTGGAGCGGGTGCTGTTGAGTCGGCCGTGCTCCTGGAAGAAGGCCCTGTCGGCCTCCAGGTTGGCGAGCGCGTAGAGGTCGCAGAGCCTGTTCAGCGGCCCGGTGAGCTGCTCGTCGCTGCAGCTCCGGATCGCGCGGACGAACGCCTCGAGGATCAGGCGATCGGTGTGCGCGCGGGCGGCGCCCACGGCGTGGTCCTGAACGGCCCGGAAGACCTCGAACGGATCGTAGCCCTCGTCGAGGCCGCGTTTGAACCGGTTGGCGACCGACGCGGTCACGTGGCCCTCGCGCCAGTGGAAGAGGTCCAACTGGTACTCGCGGTCGAGCAGGTTGCGGTGCTCGTCGCGGCTCGGGACGGCGTCCGAGATCACCTGCACGATCTTGCGTGCGAACAGCCGCTCGACCACGACCTCGACCACCTGTGAGGCGACGAAGGTGACCATCCCGACCGGGTTGAGGTCGTCGAAGTGATCGCTGTAGTCGGTCAGCAGGCCCTTCGCCGCGAGCAGCATCAGGACCGTGTTGTCGCCCTCGAACGTGGTGAAGATGTCGACGTCGGCGCGCAGTGCCGCAAACCGGTTTACAGCCATGTAGCCGGCGCCGCCGCAGCACTCGCGGCAGGTCTGGATCGTCTCCACCGCATGCCAGCTGGTCGTCGCCTTCATCGCAGCAGCAAGCGACTCGAGCTCGCGCCGGTCGCGGTCGGGCGGGTCGGTAGAGCTGAACGCCGCGGCGAACTTCTCCGACAGCTCCTGCTGGGCGAAATGGAGCGCGTAGGTTTTCGCCAGCGCCGGCATCAGGCGGCGCTGATGGGTTCGGTACTGCAGCAGTGCGACCTCCTCCTGGCCCGGCGGGCCGAACTGGCGCCGGCGCAGCCCGTAGCGGATCGCGATCGTGAGCGCGGTCTTGGCGGTCGTGACCGACGCTGCGGAGACGCTGACCCGGCCCTGGACGAGCGTGCCGAGCATGGTGAAGAAGCGCTTGTTCGGATTCTCGATCGGGCTCGTGTACTCGCCGTCGGCGGTGACGTTGCCGTAGCGGTTCAGTAGCGCGTCGCGCGGCACGCGTACGTCGTCGAACCAGATCAGCCCGTTGTCGACGCCGTTGAGCCCGAGCTTCTCACCGCAGTCCTCGATCCGGACCCCTTCGCAGACGGCGCCCTGCTCGTCGCGGATCGGGACGACGAGGGCGTGGACTCCGTGGGACTCGCCGGCCACGATCAGCTGCGCGAACACTGCGGCCATCCGGCCGTCGCGGGCGGCGTTGCCGATGTACTCCTTGCGCGCCTGCTCCACCGGGGTGCTGACGACGAACTCGTCGGTAGCCGGATCGTAGGTAGCCGTCGTCTGCAGCGCCTGAACGTTCGAGCCGTGGCCGGTCTCGGTCATCGCGAAGCAGCCCGGCAGCGCGAGCGTCGCGATCTCCCGCAGGTAGCGGTCGTGATGGACCTTCGTGCCGAGGTGCTGGACAGCGCCGCCCCAGAGCCCGAACTGGACGCCGACCTTGATCAGCAGCGAGAGATCCGACAGCGCCAGCGTCTCGAACGCGGCGACGTGCGCGCCGGGGTCACCGGCCCCGCCGTACTCCACCGGAAACCCGAGCGCGCTCCCGCCCTCGGCGGCGAGCTGCTTGGCCCACCGCAGCACGAGCTCCCTGTACTCGTCCTTTGGCAGTCCGATCACCGGCGCGAACTCCGGGCGCGCGAGTACCCGCCGCGCTCGCTCACGAACCTCCGCAAAGCGCCCATCGAGCAGCCGCTGCAGCGCCACAGGGTCGAACGATCTCTCGGCGGTCGCGGTCATCCTGCGGGAGGATATGGCCCCCGAACCGGGCGTATGATCGCCAACGTGGAGCGAGGGGTGTGATGAGCGTCGTGACCGCCTCGCCCGCCGCGCCTCGCCAAACGAGCGTCAAGTTCGTCTTCGCCGGCCTGATGCTCGTGCTGCTGATGGCGGCGCTCGACTCGACGATCGTGTCGACTGCGCTGCCGACGATCGTGGGGGATCTCGGGGGCCTTAACCACATCTCGTGGGTCGTCACCGCGTACCTGCTCGCGCAGACGGCGGTCACTCCGGTGTACGGCAAGCTCGGCGACCTGTACGGACGCAAGGTCGTCCTCCAGGCCGGCCTCGTCGTCTTCCTGATCGGCTCGGTGCTGTGCGGCCTGAGCCAGAGCTTGACCGAGCTGATCGCGTTCAGGGCGCTGCAGGGGTTGGGCGGCGGCGGCCTGATCGTGAGTGCGCAGGCGGCGATCGGAGACGTGGTCTCGCCACGCGAGCGGGGCCGTTACCAGGGCTACTTCGGAGCGGTGTTCGGCATCGCCAGTGTGATCGGTCCGCTACTCGGTGGGTTCCTCACCACGAACCTCACATGGCGATGGATCTTCTACGTCAACCTCCCGATCGGGGTGCTCGCGTTCGCCGTCCTGGCGGCCACGCTGCCGGCCCGCACCGAGCGGGTCGAGCGCCGGATCGACTACACGGGTGCGGGGCTCCTCGCCGCCGCGCTGTCGGCGATCGTGCTGCTGACCACGCTCGGCGGCACGACCTACGCCTGGGACTCGGCGTTCATCATCGGACTCGGGATCGCAGCCATAGCGCTGCTGATCGGGTTCGGCGTCGTCGAAGCGCGCGCGCCGGAACCGATCCTCCCCCTGCGCCTGTTCCGCAACCGGGTGTTCTCGGTCACGGCGGGGATCGGCTTCGTGGTCGGCTTCGCGCTGTTCGGCTCGATCGTCTACATCCCGCTGTTCCTCCAGGTCGTCAACGGCGACAGCCCCACCGGCTCGGGCCTGCGCCTGCTGCCGCTGATGGCCGGCCTGCTCACGACCTCGATCGTCTCGGGTCAGCTGATCACCCGCACCGGGCGCTACAAGGTGTTCCCGATCTTCGGTACGGCGGTGCTGGTCGTCGGGCTGGTGCTGCTGTCGACGATGAGCGCCGGCACGACGAGCCTCCAGTCCTCGGCCTACATGCTCGTCGTCGGGCTCGGCCTCGGCTCGACGATGCAGGTGCTGGTGCTCGCGGTCCAGAACTCCGTCGACTATCACGACCTCGGAGTCGCGACGTCGGGGGCGACCCTGTTCCGATCGATCGGAGGCGCGATCGGAACGGCGATCCTCGGCTCGATCTTTTCCAACCGCCTGAAGACGACCCTCGCGACCGCGCTTGCCAAGCTGCCCTCGTCGTCGCTGTCCCCGGCCGTGGCCAAGAAGATTCAGGCCGGTGGCGACAACCCCGCCGCGCTCAAGCAGCTGCCGCCCACAGTCCACGCCACCTACATCCACGCGTTCACGAACGCGCTCAGTCCCGTGTTCGTGGTCGCCGCGGGGGCGGGCGTGGTGGCGTTCCTGCTCAGTTTGATCCTCGAGCAGAGACCGCTGCGTGACTCGGTCACGGCGTCGTCGGGCATCGGAGAGAGCTTCGCGGTGCCCAAGCACACCGACTCGCTCGCCGAGATCTCTCGCGCGCTCGGCGTGCTGCTGGGACGCGAGGGCCGTCGCCGAGTGGTCGAGCGGCTCGCCGAGGAGGCCGGGGTCGACCTCTCACCGGCAGCGTGCTGGCTGCTCGTGCGGCTGTGCGAGGATCCGAGCACCGATCTCGCCGAGGTCAGCCGCCGCTTCGACGTGCCGTTGGAGGTGTCGGAGCGAGGACTCGCAGAGCTCGAGGAGCGGGGGATGGTGGTGGAGGCAGCGCCTCTCGAGGCCGCCGGCACGACGACCGCCATGAAAGTCCGCACGCTCACGCCGGCTGGCCAGGAGGCGGTCGAGAAGCTGGTCGCGGCACGCCGCGCGAGCCTCGCGCGCCTGCTCGATGGCTGGTCACCGGAGCAGCACCACGACCTCGCTGAGCTGTTGACGCGGCTCGCGAACGAGCTTGCCGGCGAGCGCCCGGCCGCGATCGGAGCCGGCGCCTGACCAGGCTCACTTCGATATGCGCCCGAGGCCGATCGGCTTGAACAGCCGCCGGCGCAGGAAGCGACCCAAGGGCCTGTTGCCGAACAGGCCTGTGACGCCGAGCAGGACCACGAACACCCCGACCAGGCAGCCGACGACGGCGAGCAGCTTCGGCCAGTTGGCGCGGAGCGCGTCGCGCGCCTGCGTCAGCAGAGCGTCGGCGCCGTCGCCCGCCACCGCGAGCACGACAGCGATGCCGAGCAGCGGCAGCACGAAGCAGACGTTGAACAGGACGAGCAGCATGACTTGTCGCGGCACGGAGGCGCCGGACCCGACCACGGTGGCGATCGCCGCGAAATACGGGAACGCCGTCGGCAGCTCGACGGCGGTGATCGTCGCGCCGAGGATCGCGCTCGAGCGTGCCTCAGGGTTCGCGGGGTTCCTCTCGCGGACCGCCAGCTCATTTCGCTTGCGCCACAGGACGGCGGCGCCTCCGAGTATCGCGACGCCGGCGATGATCTCGATCGCGTGGCGCACGCTATGGCTCGGGCGGGGAACCAGATCGAGGATCAGCCCGCCCGGTCCGAGCGCGATCAGCAGCCCGCCGATCAGGTAGACCGCGAACACGCCGATCGTGAACTCGAGTACCCGGCCGATGGCGTGCTTGCCTGAGGCCATGTAGAGGGCGGGCGCGATCGTCGTCGGGTTCAGCGAGTCGGCGAGGCCGATCGAGACGACGATGCCGATCAGGCGCAGCATGCAGGCATTGTTCCCGCACGCCGCGTCGGCGTGCGGCGCGGGTCAGGCGAAGTGGAGTTCCTCCGCCTCGTCGTCGGATGCCGGTCGCTCACAGCTCGGGCACCACCAGCGGGCCTCCATCGGGGTGCCGCAGACGGAGTGCCTGGGCGCCTCGGCGCCTTCTGCATTGCGTGCGCCCCATCCCGCCAGTAGCCGCAGGGCGCCGGCCAGCTCGTGTCCGGCGGCGCTCAGCTCGTAGACGAACCTGGGCGGCCGCTCCGAGTACGGACGCGCGACGACGAGCGTGCCCCGTTCGAGGTGGCGCAGCCGCTGTGTGAGGACGTTGGGCGCGATCCCGCGGACCTCCTCCTGCAGCTCGCCAAACCGCCGGGGCCCGTCGAGCAGGGCCGCGATCACCAGCAGCGTCCAGCGGTCTCCGACGGTTGCGAGCGCGTCCGCGAGAGCGGAGCGCCCGGCCTCCGCGGAGGCGAGGGCGTCGGCGGCGAGGTCCGAGCGGTGTGGTTCTGGTCCGGCGTCCATCTGCAGGGTGATCGTACGCGGATACACAAGGTGTTAGAGTAGCGACTTGCATATCGCAAGTAACTAGCCGATAGCCGCCGTGCCCGCGCGTGGACTCGCCGGACAGAGCGGCCCCGGGACACACAGGAGACCGCAAGATGAATTTCCTTCAAGAGCTCGAGACCTCCGTCCAGGCGGCGGTCGAGAACGTCGGATCGGCCGTCGTCGGCCTCGGCCGCGGCTGGGGGGTCGGATCCGGTGTCGTGATCGGCGACGGCCGCATCCTCACCAACGCACACAATCTGCGCCACGACGAGAGCACAGTCAGCTTCCACGACGGCCGCCACGTGAGCGCGCGCGTCGCCGGCGTCGATCACGACATCGACCTCGCCGTACTCGAGGTCGACACCGCCGGCGTGACGCCGATCGCGTGGCCCGACGGCGAGGACGACGTCCCGATCGGCCGCGCCGTCCTCGCACTTGCGAACCCCGGCGGGCGCGGGCTCCGCGTCACCCCAGGATTCGTCTCCTCGAGCGCGCGCAGCTTCCGCGGCCCGCGAGGCCGCCGGATCGCCGGCGCACTCGAGCACACCGCGCCGCTACCGCGCGGCTCCTCCGGCGGCCCGCTGACCGACCTCGAGGGACGGCTGCTCGGAATCAACTCACTGCGCGTCGAAGGCGGGCTGATCCTCGCGATCCCCGTCGTCGCGTCGCTGCGCGAGCGGATCGACGCACTGGGGCGCGGCGAGGCGCCCAAGCGGGTCAGGCTCGGCGTCGCGATCGCTCCCCCGCGCGCGGCGCGCCGGATGCGCCACGCGGTCGGTCTGCCCGAGCGCGACGGCGTGCTCGTGCGCCAGGTCGAGCACGAGAGCCCTGCCGAGCGCGCCGGGATCGAGCGCGGCGACCTCCTCGTCGCCGCCGCCGGCCTGGCACTGGACCGGGTCGAGACGCTGTACGAGGCTCTGGACGCGGCACGCGCCGCCGGCGAGCTCGAGCTGACGGTCGTGCGCGGGACGGAAGAGCGCACGGTGGCGGTGAAGTTCTGATGATCAGCGAAGACGCAGCCACAGCAGGACCGGCGGCCCCGCGAGCCACAGACCCAGCGAGTTCAACCGCCCCCCGGAGTTCGGCCCCAGAATCGCCACCCCCGCCCGAGCCCTCGACCGAACTCCCAAGGGCCGAAGGCCCCGCCCTCGACGCCTACTCCCGGATCGTGGTCGAGATCTCAGACCGGTTGGCGCCCTCGGTCGCCAATCTGCGGGTGACCCGCCGCTCGCGGGGCGGTCACGTCCCCGCGGGGGCCGGCAGTGCCGTCGCGCTGACGCCGGATGGCTTCTTGATCACCTCCGCGCACGTCGTGGCGGGACCGGGCCGCCAGGGTCGCGCCTCGTTCGTCGACGGGCGCGAGCTGAGCTTCCGCGTCGTCGGCGTCGATCGGCTGTCCGACCTTGCGGTGCTGCGCGCGGAGGGGAGCGGGCTCACGCCCGCGACGCTCGGGGACGCCGAACGCCTCCGGGTCGGCCAGCTCGTGGTCGCGATCGGCAACCCGAACGGGTTCGCCGGCTCGGTCACCGCCGGCGTCATCTCCGCCCTGGGGCGCTCGCTTCCGGCCCGGTCCGGAAGCGCCACGCGCTACATAGACAATGTCATTCAGACCGACGCGGCACTCAACCCCGGCAACTCCGGCGGCGCGCTCGTAGACAGCTCCGCCGCCGTGGTCGGGATCAACACCGCAGTCGCCGGAGTCGGGCTCGGACTGGCGGTGCCGATCAACCAGGCCACACGGCAGATCGTCGCCGCGCTGATGCGCGAGGGGCGGGTACGGCGCGCGTACATCGGGATCGGCGGCGGCCCGCGCCCGCTGCCCCCGCACGCGAGGACCCGGCTCGGCCGTGCTGCCGCGGTCGAAATCGTCCAGGTCGTGGACGGAGCCCCGGCACAGCGCGCGGGAATGCGCGTCGAGGATCTGATCGTCGAGCTCGGCGGCCACGCGGTCGAGCGCGTCGAGGACCTCCAGCGCGCGATGACAGCGGAGGCGATCGGCCAGTCCCTGCCGGTCCGCGTCATCCGTGGCGACCGCGAGCTGGAGCTGGAGCTGCGGCCGGTGGAGCTGGGCGACTGAGCCTCCCGCCCGCGGAGCTGGGCGACCGAGCCTCCCGCCGAGCCACTCGGTCGCCCGCTACACTCCGTCGTCGGCGCCGGGGCGGCGTTCTTCTTGACGCCCCGAGCCGGAAGTCCGAACCACTCACCACAAACTTTCGGGAAGCGCGTACATGGCTCGCGGAGACGTTCGGATCGCTGTCACCCTCGCCTGCGAGGAGTGCAAGCGCCGGAACTACCAAACGAATAAGAGCAAGCGGAACAATCCGGAGCGGATCCAGCTCCGCAAGTATTGCCGCTGGTGCAGGTGCCACACGGCGCACCGCGAGACGCGCTGAGCTCGTAGGAGCGACCGGTGGCCCGGAATCGCAAACGCGCCAAGGAGCGGCGAGCCCGTCGTCCGCCGTCCGCAGATGCCGGAGTCGCGATCGCGCGGGGGGGACACGACGAGCATGCGGCCGCTCCGCCTCCGATCGAGCATGCGGCGCCCGACGTCGAGCTCGCCGAGGCCCAGCTCGCGCTGGGTCGCCCTGAGCTGGCCGGTGACCAGACGCCGGAGGAGATCGAGGCTCTCGCCGAGGCCGAGGAGCAGGAGGAGGAGGAGCTGGACTACGCCGGCCCGAGCGCGAGTGCGATCCCCGGTCTCATGCCCGGCTCACCGCACGTCGTCGGCGCGCCCGATGAGCTCGAGGAGCCCGAGTTCGGCGGTGCTGGCGGACGCGGTCGCGGGCGCCGCCGAGGCGGCGAGGACGGCTTTGGCGGCGGCGGCGACGGTGGGGGCGGCGAGCTCACGCCGAGCGCAGCCGCGGTACCCGAGCCGCGCACGTTTCCTGGCAGCCGCCTCGTCAATTTCCTCCGCGGAAGCTGGCGCGAGCTACAACGGGTACAGTGGCCCGACCGTCGGCAGGTCGTGCAGGCCACGGGAGTCGTCATCGGGTTCGTGATCTTTGCCGGTCTGTTCCTGGGTGGTGCGGACTGGGTCGCCGGCAAGCTCATCACCTTCATCCTGAAGTGATCGGGCCCGAGCGCGGCTGAGCTGGCTTCGGAGCGAACGCAGGCCGACCGATATCGTCAAGACGCGGCGCGGGGACCCCGCCGCGGAGGAGATCAACAGAAGACCACATGTTTCGCTGGTACGTCGTCAACACTTATTCCGGACACGAGAACAAGGTCAAGCACAACCTCGAGCACCGCGTTGTCTCGCTGAACCAGCAGCGGGCGGTGCGGCAGATCGTGGTGCCGACCGAGACGGTGTCCGAGATGAAGGACAACCAGAAGATCACCGTCGAGAAGCGCACGATGCCCGGTTATGTCCTTGTCAACATGGACCTGAACGAGGACTCCTGGTCGCTCGTGAAGGGGACGCCGGGCGTTACCGGCTTCGTTGGCGCGTCGAACGAGCCGGTGCCGCTGACGCAGGCCGAGGTCGACCGCCTGCTCCATCAGGAGACCGCAGAGCGACCGCGGAGCCGCGCTCAGTTCGCGATCGGCGAATCGGTCAAGGTCATCTCCGGCCCGCTGTCGGACTTCTCGGGCGAGATCTCCGAGGTCAACGAGGACGCGCAGCGTCTGAAGGTGCTGGTCTCGATCTTCGGCCGAGAGACCCCCGTCGAGGTCGGGTTCGATCAGGTCAAGAAGATGTAGCTCACGCGCCGAGCGCGTCCCGTGCGCGTTTTGCGTCCCGTGCGCGTCTTGCGTCCCATGCGCGTTTTTGAGGGGCCGCCTCCGGCGGCTTGTTGTCAGTAGCTAAGGTTTCAACCGAAGCGGTCTAGCGAGGAAGTAATGGCAAAGAAGGTCCTAACGAAGATTAAGCTCCAGGCTGTCGGCGGCCAGGCGAGCCCGGCCCCGCCGGTTGGGCCTGCGCTCGGGCAGCACGGCGTCAACATCATGGAGTTCGTCAAGAGCTTCAATGCACAGACTCAGAGCGACCTGGGCACGGTGATCCCGGTGGAGATCACCGTCTACGAGGACCGCTCGTTCACGTTTGTGACCAAGAGCCCTCCGGCGGCTGTGCTGATCAAGCAGGCGCTCTCGCTCGACAAGGGCTCCGCCGAGCCGAACCGGACGAAGGTGGGGAAGATCTCCCAGGCACAGCTCCGCGAGATCGCAGAGAAGAAGATGAGCGACCTGAATGCCAACGATCTCGACCAGGCCGTGAAGATCATCGCCGGCACCGCGCGGTCGATGGGCGTGGAGGTGCTCTAATGCGAGCCTGGAAGGCGAGCCTCATCATTACGACGCGAGGCCCGATGCCTCGCGGAGGAGACCAATGAAGCACGGCAAGACATACGTGGACGCCAAGCAGCGCTTCGATCGCGAGCACGAGTACGCGCCCGCCGAGGCGATCGCGCTGATCAAAGAGCTCAAGCGGGCGCATTTCAACGAATCGGTCGAGGTCCACATCCGGACCGGGCTGAACGTCCGTCACGCCGACGAGCAGCTGCGCGGCACGATCGCGCTGCCGAACGGGCTCGGCAAGGACGTCAAGGTGGCGGTGTTCGCCCAGGGCGAGAAGGCCCGCGAGGCCGAGGAGGCCGGTGCCGACGTGGTCGGCGCCGAGGACCTCGCGGCGCGGATTCAGGAAGGCTTCGATGACTTCGACGTCGCGATCGCGACGCCCGACCTGATGCCGGTCGTCGGCCGCCTCGGCCGGATCCTCGGCCCGTCCGGGAAGATGCCGAACCCGAAGGTCGGGACCGTGACGATGGACGTTGCGAAGGCGGTGCAGGAGTCGAAGGCGGGGAAGGTTGAGTACCGGACTGACCGCACCGCGATTGTGCATCTGGTGATCGGGAAGAGCGATTTCGAGGACCTAAAGCTGCTCGAGAACTACGCAGCGGTGATCGACGAGCTGATCCGCGCGAAGCCCTCCGCCGCGAAGGGACGCTACATCCGGACGGTCACGTTCGCGACGACGATGGGCCCGGGGGTCAAGGTGGATCCCACCCGCACGCGCGACCTGGTGGAGGAGCCGGTAGCCGCGTAGACTCTTCGCTTAAGACGACGCCCCAGACCTCCGGCCGCGCGCAGCGCCTAAGCCCGGAGCAGGCGGAGCCTCGAAGCCGGGCCGAACTTGCGGCCCGCACTCGACGCCCGCCTCTGAGCGGGCGTTTTTCATGAGAGGAACCACAAACCGAGATGAACAGAGATGAGAAAGCAGCCGTCGTCGAGGAGATCGCCGGCCAGATCCGGGAGTCCGAGGCGGTCTTCGCCGTCGACTACCGCGGGCTGACCGTTCCCCAGGCGGCAGAGCTGCGCACGAAGCTGCGCGACTCCGACGCGAGCTTCCGCATCGTCAAGAACTCGCTGACCGAGCGTGCCGCCGACCAGGCCGGCGCAGAGTCGCTCAAGCCAATGCTCGTCGGCCCGACCGCGCTGACGCTCGTCCGCGGCGACGCCGCACAGGCGGCCAAGACGCTTAGCGACACCGCCCGCGCCCTCCGCGGCCTGCTCGAGTTCAAGGGCGGGCTCCTGAACGGCAGCCCACTGACCGCCCAGGACGTCATCTCGATCTCGCGCCTCCCCTCCCGCGACGTGCTCCAAGCGCAGCTCGTCGGAACGATCGCCGCGCCCCTCGTCGGGCTTGTGCGCGGGCTGAACGGCCTCATCTCCGGCGTCGCGATCCAGCTCCAGGCGATCCTCGATGAGGGCCTGATCGGCGGTGGCGAATCGCCGCCCCCAGCAGCCCCACCCGCCGCCGCTGAGCCCGCTCCCGAACCAGTTGCCGAGGTCGAGCCGGAGGGCGAAGTGGCTCCCGACCCGGAGCCTGCTCCCGACCCGGAGCCCGCTCCCGACCCGGAGCCTGCTCCTGACCCGGAGCCTGCTCCTGACCCGGAGCCTGCTCCTGACCCGGAGCCTGCTCCTGACCCGGAGCCTGCTCCTGACCCGGAGCCTGCTCCCGACCCGGAGCCTGCTCCTGACCCGGAGCCTGCTCCTGACCCAAGTACTGACGAAGAACCCGATCAGGACGCTGCGTCGGAAGACGCGTCCGACGCATAAGGAGGACACCCGATGGCCACCACACAAGAGTGGATCGAAGAGCTCAAGGGCATCTCGGTGCTCGAGCTCGCCGAGCGCATCAAGGCGCTCGAAGAGGAATTCGGCGTATCGGCGACCGCGGTCGCAGCCGCCGCCCCGGCCGCTGCAGGAGGCGGCGACGGTGCCGAGCCCGAGGAGGAGCAGACCAGCTTCGACGTCGTGCTGACGGCGGCGGGCGAAAAGAAGATCCAGGTGATCAAGGTCGTACGCGCCGTGACCGGTCTCGGTCTGAAGGAGGCCAAGGCGCTCGTCGACGAAGCGCCCAAGCCGATCAAAGAGGGCATCGACAAGGCCGAGGCCGAGAAGCTCAAGGCCGATCTCGAGGAAGCCGGCGGAAGCGTCGAGCTGAAGTAGCGGGCCGCTCGTCCCGGAGCTCAGGCAAGTGGGCGACTGCCCCGCCGCACGTGGACGACTTTAAGGTCGCTATACGACCTTAAAGTCGTCCACGTGCGGATGATCACCCGCCAGGCGGCCCGCTGCATCAGCAGCAATGCCGGGCCCCCCGGGTAAACCACCGTTCGAGCTGCGGGGATTTCCTCTCTACCGTCGCCCGGTTCTGGCCGATGTGGGAAGTATGGGAGCTGCAGCGATCCCGCGACCGGTCAAGCACCTGCGGGTGCTCCCGCTCCGGACGCTTTCCGACGAGCGTCTGGCGGAGCTCGCCGGGGTCCATCATTCGGAAGCATTCGAGATGCTCTATGAGCGCTACCGGGAAGCGCTGGCGAGGTATTGCCGCTCGATCGTGCGAGATCCCGACGACGCGAAGGATGCGCTGCAGAACACGATGCTCTCGGTGCTGCGCGCGGTCGAGGTGCGCGTTCCGGCGGGCCCGATCCGCCCGTGGATGTACCGGATCGCACACAACGAGTCGGTTTCGATCATTCGCCGCCGCCACGCTCACGACGAGCTGTCGGTCGAGACGCCTGGCCACGCCAACACCGAGCTCGCGAGCGAGTCGAGGGACCGGCTCGACGCGCTGCTGGTCGATCTTCGCTCCCTCCCCGAGCGTCAGCGCGGCGCGCTCGTGATGCGCGAGCTGGGCGGACTCGAGTACGCCGAGATCGCCAACTCGTTGCAGACGTCTGCGGCATCGGCCCGCAAGGCCGTGTTCGAGGCGCGGGTCGCGCTGCACGATCTCGCGGACGGGCGCGATGCGAACTGCGACGAGATCAGGCTCCGGATCTCGAACGGCGACGGACGCGTGCTGCGCGCCCGCAACGTTCGCGGACATCTGAGCGGTTGCGCCGCATGCTCCTCGTTCGAGCAGGGACTGCACGACCGCCGTGCCGCGTTCGGGCTGATTCCCGCCTTCCCCGCGGTTTCCGTCGCTGCGCTGCTCGGCCTTGTGCTGCCGGGCACCGGTGGCGGTTCGACCTCCGGGCTGGCGCTGGGCGGATCCGCCGCCGGCGGCTCGGCGCTCGGCGGCGGCTCGGCGCTCGGCGGCGGCTCGGCGCTCGGCGGCGGCTCGATCGCGGCCGTCAAGGGAATCGCGCTCGGCAGCGCGATCGCTGTGGCCGGCGCCGGGGTATTCGTCGGCACCGGGATCGGCACCCATGTCCGCCACGCCCATCGGACAGCCCAGGCGGCATCGCAACTCGACCGAACCCCGAGCGCTCGGGTCCAGACGGTCAAGCTCGCACAGGCCGTGAAGCCGGCCCGGGTCGTCGTCGCAAGTAAGCAGCGCGCATCGGTGCAGAGTGCCGTTCTGACCGCGAGCTCGGCGACCGCCCCCACCCCGCGAATCGCCGCGCCGGTGGCGTCCAATCCGAACGTGCGCGGACCGAGCGTCGTCGCGGTGCCAGTCGGGTCAACGACGCCGACCGCGGCGGCGCCGCCATCGACGTCGACGCCGAGCGGCACGTCGACGCCGACGACAACTGGTTCTGCTCCCCCCACCGAGACGGCCCCGGGCGTCGCCCCCGCAACGGCGGCGCCTACCGGGGCCAGCCTGGCCGACACGATCCTCCAGCGGGCGCTGCAGACGGCCGGCGCCGAGGTGGCGGCCGCGGAGACGCAGGCCGGTCAGGCACTCGCCCTGGCGGGGGCAGCGCAGGGGGCCGCCACTTCGACGGTCCGGGGCATTCTCGGCGCAATCTTTCACGGCGGTACCGGCTAGCCCGGACGCTCGGTCCGTGGGTAGGTCGAGATAGCAGGGAACATTCGCGCTCGGCGCGCGTGGTAGGCAACGAGGCAAATGCCTTCATGAAACGGCAAACCCGTCGCGAGGCGGGGACGCAAAACCAGGGGCCTCGAATGTCGAGGTAGCCCAGTTGCCGAAGGAGGCAATCGAATGAGAGTCAATCTTCGTTCCGCAGGAACGGCGCTAGCCGCCGGAACCATGCTGATGGCGGTAACCGCGGCACCAGCCGCAGCCGCCGGCAAGCCGTCGCTCGCTCACGCCAAGATCGACGTGCGGGCAGCCGACAGAGCGCTGGTGAAGCTGAAGGTGCTTGCCTCGACTGATTCGCCAGCCGCGATCAAAGCGCTCGCTTTCGGGCGGGCCGACATCAACGCTGCCGCACATCAGGCCCGATGGATGCACAGCACAGCCTCCGCCAGCACATCGGCGACCGCATTCGCGGACGTTGCAGTTCAGGCGGACCGCAACGTCCAGGCGTATGCGTCGCTCCTCGAGACCACCACTGGCACGCTCCAGACGGCAGTTGCCGAGGCGCTCGCGCCGGTGATGGCCGTGCGCACCGAGGCGCTCGGCTTCCTCGGCGAACTGTCGGCGAACCTGCCCGTGAGCGCCGCCACGAACGCGACCAGCACGCTGACCGGCGTGATCGGGAACGGGCCGGCCGAGATCGCAGCGATGAACGCCGCGATCGGCGCTGGCACATCGTCGAGCGTCCAGCCGCTGATCGCGCAGGCGGTCGTGACCGCCGGGGGCTGCCTCGGTACCTCGATCTCCGAAGTCGAGGGCATCGTCACGGAGCTTCCCGCCACGGTGCAGCCGATCGTCGAAGGTGAGCTCACGGGGCTGCTCGAAGCACTAGGTGGTGTGAACGGCAGCCTCCAAACGACAGCCTCCACGTCCGGCGGGCTGAGCGGCGGCCTGATCACCAGCGAAGTTGGTCAAGTCACGAGCATCCTCGACGGAATCCTCGGCGACCTGCCCGGCCTCGGCGGTACCGCGACGACGGGCACCGGCGGTACCACGACGACCGGCACCGGCGTCACCGCGACGACCGGCACCGGGGTTACCCCGACGACGGGCACTGGCGTCGACGCCGGCATCCCGCCGTTCCTTGCGAAGCTGTTCCTCAATCTCGGGATCAGCGCGCCGACGATCTAGACAGCAGAAACGGTCCCAAACGTGCCGGCAGGACGTGGACGCTCCGCAGCCGAAGTCATCGGCCGCGGGGCGTCCATAAAAATTTCCAGAGATAGCAACGAACATTCGCGTTGCCAGCGCGTCATACCCTATGAGGCAACGCCTCACGAAACGGCAAACCCGCCGCGAGGCGGGGGCGCAAAACCAGGGGCCTCGCTGAGCGAGGTGGCCCAGTTGCCGAAGGAGGCAATCATGAGGTTGGATGTTCGTGCTGTGGGTACGGCGCTGGTCGCCGGGACGATGCTGATGGCAGTCGCCGCTGCTCCCGCCGGAGCCGCCACCACCCGGCCGTCGCTCGCGCGCACCGTGCGCGACGTGCGTGCGGCTGATAGTGAACTCGCGCAGGTGAGTAGGTTCGCGTCGAGCGATTCGGTGGTCGCGCGCAGCGCACTGAAGCGCGCAGAGTCCGACATCGCCGCTGCCGCACATCAGGCGAGGTGGCTGCACGGGAGCGGGGCCGCGACCACCACGGCGAGCGCATTCGAGGCTGTGGCCGCTCAGTACGAGCTCGACGTGCAGACCTACACCGCGCTGCTGAAGGATTCCTCCGGCGCGCTCCGCAAGGCGCTCGCCCAGGCTCTCGTGCCGTCGATCGCCGGCGGCACACAGGCGCTCGGCTTCCTCGGGGAGCTGACTGGCAAGCTGTCCGTGCCCGATGCCAAGACCGCGACCACCACGCTGACCGGCGTGATCGGAAGCATGCCAACCGAGGTCCAGTCGCTGACCGGCCTTATGAACATCAGTGACCTGCCGGCGCAGATCCAGCAGATGATCGCCCAGGCGATCGCTACGGCCGGTGGCGTCCTCGACCAGGGTGTCACCGAGCTAGAGGGCATCATCCCGTCGCTGCCGACCGAGATCCAGCCGATCGTGCAGACCGTGCTGAGCACCCTGACCGGCGCACTGAACACTGTTCAGACGACCCTCGAGGGCACGACGAGCACGTTCGGCGGTCTGTTCGGCGGCATGTTCGGAACCGAGTTGAACCAGGTCACGAGCATCCTCCAGGGGATCCTGGGTGACCTACCCGGCACCGGCGGCACCGGCGGCACCGGCGGCACCGGCGGCACCGGCGGCACGGGCGGCACGGGCGGCACGGGCGGCACGGGCGGCACGGGCGGCACGGGCGGCATCCTCGGCGGCATCCTCGGCGGCACCGGCGGCATCGGCTCGATCCTCTCGAGCCTGTTCGGCGAGCTCGGCATCACCCTGCCGGGGATCTAAGCCAAAGACCGTAGGACGCGGCGCCCATCGCGTCGCGGCAACGAGCCTGGCCGAGCGGGGATACCACCGCCGCTCGGCCAGGAGTCCCGCGTCGAAGCAACCACTCCGCCCACCTCTCCACCACATCCGCTCAAAGGCGGACCAGGCGGCAGCGGGCGCCAACAGCACCGGGCACCGGCCCACGCAAGCTACGAGGCGAGGGGGCGGCTCCGTCCAACGGCACCGTTGCGTCCGAACTCATCACCCCGCCCGCGCCTGCCCCACCGGAGCCTGGTGCCGGTGGGCGGAGCCGCCCCCTCGTCCAATCGCTTGCCGTAAGGGCTCGCACCCCCTACACTGACGCCCGTCAGCCGATAGTCGAAGCCGCCCGGATCGTTCCGGCACCGCGCCACATACGCGGGCCGCCGAGGGCGGGGCCCGTGAGAGTTGACCGTCCTGCGCAGGGCATCATTGCCGTGTGCTATCTTTGCTGGTCGCGCATCTGAGAGCTTGGCGCTCTCACTGCGCCCTCCCATCGCCTCTCGACCGCCCGAGGAGTAGCCGTCTTGGCAACCGCTCATGCCCCCCGGACGCGCCGTAGTTTCGCGCGTCTGCAAAAGGTCCTGGAAGTCCCTCATCTAATCGATATTCAGCGCAAGTCGTTCGCCTGGCTGACCGACCCCGACGGCGGTGGCCTCCGCGAGACGATCGACGACATCTCGCCGATCGAGGATTACACCGGCAACCTCGCCGTCCAGTTCGGCGAGTTCACGTTCGACGACCCGATCGCGAACCTCGAGCAGTGCCGGGAGAAGGACCTGACCTATGCACGTCCGCTGACCGTCACGGTCGCGTTCATCAACCGCGAGACGGGTGAGATCCGCGAGCAGTCCGTGTTCATGGGTGACTTCCCGTGGATGACCGAGCGCGGGACGTTCGTGATCAACGGCACCGAGCGCGTCGTCGTGACGCAGCTCGTGCGCTCGCCGGGCGCGTACGTGATGGAGCCCAAGGACCGCGAGAAGCAGGTCTTCATCGCGAACCTGATGCCGGCGCGCGGGTCGTGGCTCGAGCTCGAGATCGACAAGAAGGGTCGCGTCTACGTCCGCATCGACCGCAAGCGCAAGCTCCCCGTCACGGTGCTGCTGCGCGCGATGGGCTATGCGACCGACGAGGAGATCCTGTCCCTCTTCGACAATTCGCTCTACATCCGTAACACGGTCGATTCGGACACCGAGGTGACCAAGACGGAGGAGGGCTCGCTGATCGAGCTGTTCAAGAAGCAGCGTCCCGGCGAGCCGCCGTCGATCGATGCCGCCAAGGCGCTGCTGCACCAGTTGTTCTTCGACCCCAAGCGCTACGACCTGACGCGGGTCGGCCGTTACAAGCTGAATTCGCGCCTGGATCTCGACGTCGACCTCGATACCCGCACCCTCACCCACGACGACATCGTCGCGCTGGTGCGCGAGCTGGTGTCGCTGCCGAGGCTGCTCGGGATGCCCGAGGAGCTGGACAGCGAGATCAAGGACTACGCCGCTGAGGCGATCACGATGCCGCGCGAGCCGATCCAGGATCACCTCGACGAGTACGAGCACTTCGGCAACCGCCGCCTGCGCACAGTCGGCGAGCTGATTCAGGAGGCGTTCCGGATCGGTCTGTACCGGATGGAGCGCGTCGTCCGCGAGCGCCTCACCACCGAGGACTCGGACACGATCACGCCGCAGACGATCGTCAACATCCGGCCGGTCGTGGCCGCGCTGAAGGAGTTCTTCGGCTCCAGCCAGCTGTCGCAGTTCATGGACCAGACCAACTCGCTGGCGGGCCTGACCCACCGGCGCCGCCTGTCGGCGCTCGGCGCCGGCGGACTGACGCGCGAGCGGGCGCCGATCGAGGTACGAGACGTCCACCCGACGCATTACGGGCGCATGTGTCCGATCGAGACGCCTGAGGGCCCGAACATCGGCCTGATCGGCTCGCTCTCCTCGTATGCGGAGATCTCCGAGCACGGCTTCGTGACGACGCCGTATCGCGTCGTCAAGGACGGCCGCGTCACCGACGAGGTCATCCACATGGACGCCACGCAGGAGGAGGAGCGGACGATCGCGCAGGCTAACGCCACGGTCGACGAGTCCGGCCGCCTGCTCGAGGAGGAGGTCATCTGCCGCACGCAGGCCGGTCAGTACGTGACCGTCCCGCCGACCGAGGTCGACCTGATGGACGTCTCGCCGGAGCAGATCTGGTCGGTTGCGACCGCGATGATCCCGTTCCTCGAGCACGACGACGCGAACCGCGCCCTGATGGGGTCGAACATGCAGCGCCAAGCGGTGCCGCTGCTCGTCACCGACGCGCCGCTCGTCGGCACCGGGATGGAGCGCCGCGCCGCGGTCGACACCGGCGATGTCGTGCTTGCCGAGTCAGAAGGCGTCGTGTCCTACATCGACGCCGAGCAGATCGTGATCGATCGCGCCGACGGCGGGCACGATGAGTACGAGCTACAGAAGTTCATGCGCTCGAACCAGGGCACGATGATCCACCAGAAGCCGATCATCAATGTCGGCACGGCGGTCAGCCCCGGCGACGTGCTCGCGGACGGGTCGGCGACCGACTCGGGCGAGATGGCGCTCGGGAAGAACCTGCTGGTCGCGTTCATGTCCTGGGAGGGCTACAACTTCGAGGACGCGATCATCCTCTCCAAGCGCCTGGTCAAGGACGACGAGCTGACCTCGATCCACATCGAGGAGTACGAGATCGACGCCCGCACGACCAAGCTCGGCGACGAGGAGATCACCCGCGATATCCCGAACCGCTCGGAAGAGTCCCTACGCAACCTCGACGACCGCGGCATCGTCCGCATCGGCGCCGAGGTCAGTTCTGGCGACCTGCTCGTCGGCAAGGTCACGCCCAAGGGCGAGACCGAGCTGACGGCCGAGGAGAAGCTGATCCGCGCGATCTTCAAGGAGAAGGCGCGCGAGGTCCGTGACACCTCGCTCAAGGTTCCCCACGGCGAGGGCGGCGTCGTCATCGACGTCAAGACCTTCAGCCGCGACGAGGGCGACGACCTGCCGCCGGGCGTCAACGACCTGGTGCGCGTGTTCGTGGCCAAGAAGCGCAAGATCGCCGAGGGCGACAAGCTCGCCGGCCGGCACGGCAACAAGGGCGTGATCTCGAAGATCGTCGACGAGCAGGACATGCCGTTCCTCGAGGACGGCACGCCGGTCGACGTGATCCTCAACCCGCTCGGCGTGCCGAGCCGGATGAACCTCGGCCAGATCCTCGAGACCCACCTCGGCTGGGTGGCCGCGAACGGCTGGTACGAGGACGGGTCCGAGGCTCGCAGGCACGCCATCAACGGCGGCCGGCGTCCCGACGGCCGGGCCGGCAAGGTCTACGTCGCCACGCCCGTGTTCGACGGCGCCACCGTTGCGGACGTCGACGAGGCGCTCGTGCGCTGGCAGGACGAGCACGAGGGCAAGATCCGGATGGACGTCGACAAGACCCGCCGCGTCGGCGAGCAGGCTTCGGGCAAGGCGACGCTCTTCAACGGCCGCACCGGCGAGCCGTTTGTGGAGCAGGTCACCGTCGGATACATGTACATCCTCAAGCTCCTGCATCTCGTCGACGACAAGATCCACGCCCGCTCGACCGGGCCGTACTCCCTCGTCACCCAGCAGCCGCTGGGCGGCAAGGCGCAGTTCGGCGGACAGCGCTTCGGCGAGATGGAGGTGTGGGCGCTCGAGGCATACGGAGCCGCCTACACGCTGCAGGAGATGCTCACGATCAAGTCCGACGACACCGTCGGGCGGGTCAAGGCCTACGAGGCGATCGTCAAGGGTGAGAACATCGCCGAGCCCTCGATCCCGGAGTCGTTCAAGGTCCTGCTCAAGGAGATGCAGTCGCTGGCGCTTGACGTCAACGTGGTCTCCGAGGAGGGCGAACGCGCGGAGATGCGTGAGGAGGACGACGATCTGCTGCGGGCTGCCGAGGAGCTCGGCATCGACCTCAGCGGGGTCCGCTCGAACGAGGTGGCGGCCGCCGATGAGGTGATCGAGGACGAGGGCGAGAGCGATGAGGTCGCGGACACCGTCGATCCCGAGCTCGAGCCGGTCGCGGAGCTCGCCTCCGTCGACTTCGGCGACGACAGCGATCCGATGATCGACGCGAGCGTGGCGCCGGAGCTGGTGCTCGAGTCCGAGGTGCCCGACGACGACGAAGACGACGTAGAGCCGAGCGACGAGATCGAATTCGAGGAGACCGAGACGTAGGGGCGGCTGCGCCGCCCTTAAGAGATTTGGCAGAGCCAAATCTCCTGGGTGGCGCTTCCTCCCCCCGCCCCCGCCCCCAGGGCAGTTGGCTCTGCCAAATGCCCCAAGGGCGCGAAGCGCCCCCCTCACTTTCAGGCCAAAGGACTTACATGATCGACATCAACAACTTCGACGCCATCGAGATCGGCCTCGCCTCCTCCAAGCAGATCCGCTCATGGAGCTCGGGCGAGGTCACCAAGCCAGAGACAATCAATTACCGGACCCTGAAGCCCGAGAAGGATGGGCTGTTCTGCGAGCGCATCTTCGGGCCTACCAAGGACTGGGAGTGCTACTGCGGCAAGTACAAGCGCGTCCGCTACAAGGGCATCGTCTGCGAGCGCTGCGGAGTCGAGGTCACTCGCTCGAAGGTCCGCCGCGAGCGCATGGGCCACATTGACCTGGCCGCGCCCGTCTCGCACATCTGGTTCTTCAAGGGCGTGCCGAGCCGCATCGGATACCTCCTCGACATGGCGCCCAAGGAGCTCGAGAAGGTTCTCTACTTCGCCGCCTCGATGGTCACCTGGGTGGACGACGAGGCGCGTGCGCGCGACGTCGAGCGCCTCGGCGGCGAGGTCAACAAGGTCCTCGATGCCTACGCCGCGGAGAAGGAGGAGCGGATCCTCGAGCTCAAGGAGTCGCTCACGCGCCGCGAGGAGTACCTGGAGAGCGGCAAGATGAGCCGCCAGTTCTCCGACGAGGATCACATGTGGCGCGACGCGCTCGAGGCCGACGCCATCAACGTCGCCAAGCTCTCCGACGAGGAGCGCGAGAAGATGCTGAAGGAGCTCCGCAAGAGCTTCCAGGCCGACATCGACGACACCGAGGTCTACATCGAGGACGCCGCCGAGCGGATGCGCCAGGTGTGGGATCTGTTCCAGACGATGAAGCCAAAGGACGTCGTCAACGACGAGACGACCTTCCGGGAGCTGAAGGACCGGTTCGGATCGCCGTTCGGCTTCGGCGAGTACTTCCGTGGCGGCATGGGCGCAGAAGCTGTCCGCGACCTGCTCCAGCAGGTGGACCTCGTGGAAGAGTCGGCCGACCTGCAGGACCAGGTCAAGACCGCCAAGGGCCAGAAGCAGGCGCGCGCGGTCAAGCGACTGAAGGTCGTCTCCGCCTTCATCAACTCTGGCAACCGGCCCGAGATGATGATCCTCGAGGCGGTACCGGTGATCCCGCCGGAGCTGCGCCCGATGGTTCAGCTCGACGGCGGGCGCTTCGCGACCTCCGACCTCAACGATCTCTACCGCCGCGTGATCAACCGCAACAACCGCCTCAAGCGGCTGCTCGACCTCGGCGCGCCCGAGATCATCGTCAATAACGAGAAGCGCATGCTTCAGGAGGCCGTCGACGCGCTGTTCGACAACGGCCGCCGCGGGCGTCCGGTCACCGGTCCTGGCAACCGGCCGCTGAAGTCGCTGTCCGACATGCTCAAGGGCAAGCAGGGCCGCTTCCGCCAGAACCTGCTCGGCAAGCGGGTCGACTACTCGGGCCGGTCGGTGATTGTGTCCGGGCCGTCGCTGCGGCTGCACCAGTGCGGGCTGCCGAAGCTGATGGCGCTGGAGCTGTTCAAGCCGTTCATCATGGCGCGGCTGGTCGAGCGCAAGTCAGCGCAGAACATCAAGGCGGCCAAGAAGATGGTCGACTCGATGATTCCCGAGGTGTGGGACGTGCTCGAGGAGGTAATCCACGAGCATCCGGTGCTGCTGAACCGTGCGCCCACGCTTCACCGTCTCGGCATCCAGGCGTTCGAGCCGGTGCTGGTCGAGGGGAAGGCGATCCAGGTCCACCCGCTGGTGTGCCACGCGTTCAACGCCGACTTCGACGGCGACCAGATGGCCGTCCACCTGCCGCTCTCCGCGGAGGCGCAGGCGGAGGCACGGATCCTGATGCTGTCGGCGAACAACATCCTCTCGCCGGCGCACGGAGCGCCGCTGGCCACGCCGACGCAGGACATGGTGCTCGGTGCCTACTACCTGACGTACGGTCCGGAGGAGGAGGAGCTCGCCAAGATCGACCCGGCGACTCACGAGCCGCGCCCGCACGTGTACCGCACCGCCCAGGAGGCGGAGTGGTCATACGAGCACGGCGTGGTCAAGCTCCACGACCTGGTCGAGTTCCGGCAGATCGGCCGCGAGGGCGGTCACCTGCTGACCACGGTCGGGCGGATCATCTACAACGACAAGATCGAGCGTGCGCTGCACGAGGCACTCGGCGACGAGTTCAACTCGGGCACTTACGAGTTCATCAACCGGTCGATGAAGAAGAAGGACACGACCAAGCTGGTCGATGACCTCGTGCAGGCCTACGGGGCGCCGACGATCTCGCAGGTCCTTGACGCGTTCAAGGACGTGGGTTTCCACTACGCCACCCTCGCGGGGATCACTATCTCCAAGAACGACGTTCAGGTGCCGCCGTCCAAGCCCGCGATCCTGGCCGGCTACGACACGGAGCTGATGGAGCTCGACGAGCAGTACAACCTCGGCATGATGAGCCAGGAGGAGCGCCACGAGGCGGTCGTCGACCTGTGGGACCGCGCGACGACCGAAGTCGCGCAGGCGATGACGGACAACCTCGACGTACTCAACCCGATCTTCATGATGGCGAACTCGGGTGCCCGCGGATCGTCCCAGCAGATCCGCCAGCTGGCGGGGATGCGCGGCCTGATGGCGAATCCGAAGGGCGAGATCATCGAGCGTCCGATCAAGGCCAACTTCATGGAAGGCCTGACCGTGCTCGAGTACTTCATCTCGACCCACGGCGCGCGTAAGGGCCTTGCCGATACGGCGCTTCGCACGGCGGACTCGGGCTATCTGACCCGCCGGCTGGTCGACGTCTCCCAGGACGTGATCATCCGCCAGGATGACTGCGGCACGAAGGAGTACGTCCACCTGCCGCTGTTCCAGGCCGGTGGCGAGCCCAACCCCAACCTGATCGGCCGCGTGGCCGCGCAGGAGTTCGTGACCAAGCGCGGGCGCAAGCTGCTCGATCAGGGTCAGGAGATCGATCGCGCCGAGTTCGCCGACATGGTCGAGTCCTACGCGCTTGAACGGGAGAAGGCGGAGCACGTGGGCGTCCCGGTGCGCTCGGTGCTGAAGTGCGAGGCGCCGACCGGCGTCTGCCAGGCGTGCTACGGACGCTCGCTCGCCACGGGCAAGCTCGCCCAGATCGGCGACGCGGTCGGGATCATCGCCGCGCAGTCGATCGGAGAGCCCGGCACGCAGCTGACGATGCGGACGTTCCACCACGGCGGTATCGCCGGCGCGGACATCACGCACGGACTGCCACGTGTCGTGGAGCTGTTCGAGGCGCGCAAGCCGAAGGGCCTCGCGAAGATCGCCGAGCAGGCCGGCAAGGTCACGATCGAGGACACCGACAAGTCCCGCACGGTCGTCATCACCGACGAGGCGGGCGAGGAGCACCGTCACACGTTCCCACGCCGCACGCGTCTGTTCGTCGACCAGGGACAGCGGATCGAGCTGGGCACCCAGCTCAACGAGGGGTCGCTGTACCCGCACGAGATCCTCGAGCACGGCGGCGAGACGCAGGAGGAGCGTCGCACCAAGACCGAGCTGTACCTGGTTTCGGAGGTGCAGAAGGTCTACAAGTCCCAGGGCGTCGACATCAACGACAAGCACATCGAGTTGATCGTGCGCCAGATGATGAAGAAGGTCAGGGTCGACCAGAAGGGCGACACCGACCTGCTCCCCGGGCAGTTCGTCGACCGCTTCGACTACGCCCGCATCAACCAGGCGGTGATCGACGCACGCGGCGAGCCGGCACAGTCCGAGGAGATCATCCTCGGGATCACCAAGGCGTCGCTCAACACCGACTCGTTCCTGTCGGCGGCGTCCTTCCAGGAGACAACCAAGGTGCTCACGGACGCGGCGCTCGAAGGCAAGATAGATCGCCTCAACGGCCTCAAGGAGAACGTGATCATCGGCAAGCTGATCCCGGCCGCCACGGGGCTGAAGCGCTACCGGCGGATTGAGATCGAGCCGGCGGAGCCGCTCCCGCGCGGGTTGGACGATGTCGGACTGCTCGACCACGACGAGCTCGCGGCCGAGCTCGGGCTGACCGACGGCGAGTCGCTGTCAGGCTTCGTCGGCGGCCTCGAAGCCGACCTCTCCGACCTCGAGGACATCGGTGCGGGAAGCTCGCACCTGGGATTCGCCGAGGAGCTCGCCGATCTGGACATGCCGGTCGGCGATCCCTCTGACCACGAGGACTGACCTGGATATTGCGCAGCCCGGGCCGTCCCTTGGACGGCCCGGATTTGCGCCGTTTTGGTTAGGAACGGGCAGGAATCTGAAGTAATCGCTAAAGCTTGTCCGGCAAGATGCCGTTCAGTCTATGAACGCACGACACGACAGGGCAGCTATATGCCATCATGCCGCGTCCGTTCACACTGACGCACATACCTGGGGGTTCCCGGGGTAGGCCGAGAACGTTTACGGGAGAGAGCACGAAAGCTCCTCCCGGCTAATCAGGAGGATTCCGTGAGCAGTTTTCTTCGTATGCGTACGCGCCTCGCCGGCGCGATCTGGTCGCGCTCGTTGGGCACAAGACGCTTGGGGGTGCTTGGCCTACTAGTAGCGGCGTCGGTTGCCGCCTCAGTTTCGATGCCGGCGGCAGCGTCCGCCGCGACGTCGGCCCAGGTTGATATGAAGGTGCTGCTGATCGGCGTCTCGGCGACCGATCCGGACTACACGGCATGGCAGGCCGCGCTGCAGCGCGAGGGCGTCCCGTTCGACTCGATCCTCACCAGCACGGCGGGGCGCGCACAGATCACCGCCGCGACCCTGTCGGACACGCTCGGCAACGGCACCCTCGAAGGGAAGTACGAAGGGGTCATCGTCGCGAGCGCCGGTCTCGAGACCTGCGCGGCGACCTGTACCTCCGGGCTCGCCAACTCGGAGTGGAACGCTCTTGAGACGTACGAGGCGAACTTCCACGTGCGCCAGATCGACGGCGATGCGAACCCGACCTTCGCTCCGTCGACCGCCTACGACTACGGGCTGAACACGTCCGTGACCGGAGCGCAGTTGGACGGTGTCAGCGGCACGTTGACCGCCGACGGCAAGACGATCTTCCCCTACCTGAACGGGCCGGTTCTGTTCGGCAATTATCCGGTCGTCGCGGGAGCCACCACGAGCTACGGCTACGAAGCGACCCCCGTCAGCACGTCGAACTTCGACACGCTCCTGACCGGTCCGACTGGCTCCTCGCTCGTCGGGATCTTCACGGATCCGAACCAGGTGCAGCAGCTGGTCGAGACGTACGCCCAGAATGAGAGCCTGATGCAGGCCGAGCTGCTCCAGCACGGTGCGCTCAACTGGCTCACGCGTGGCGCCTACTTCGGCGATCAGCGCAACTACGTCGAGATGGACATCGACGACACCTTCACTCCAGACGACGCGTGGAACGCGACGACGACACCCGGTTCGATCGACTACAGCGACGCCAACGCGCTGCTGATGAACCCGAGCGACGTCGCCACCTCAGCAGCGTGGGAGAACACGAACAACTTCCGCCTGGACCAGCTGTTCAACTTCGGCAGCACGACGACCTACGCGAACTCGCCGGCGGTGCTGGCGGCGTTCCAGGCCAACTGCGCGTCGAACTGTGGGCCCGGCGACGCCGAGACCGCTAAGC
>Ga0302326_10004372_pt1 | contig 32749 bp, 27 predicted proteins | sample Palsa_T0_3_FD_202264 | JGI IMG/M metagenome (GOLD analysis project Ga0302326, IMG submission 202264) | Peat permafrost microbial communities from Stordalen Mire near Abisko, Sweden - Palsa_T0_3 | ecosystem: Environmental > Terrestrial > Soil > Palsa > Peat permafrost | place: Sweden: Abisko...
CGAACCTAGGGCCTGCGTCCCCGGTGCCGAACTGGACGAAGGCCCCGGCCCCCACGAGCCCGACCACCTCGCCGTCGAACGTCGCTTCACGCCCAAGTGTGCGCAGCGACCGCTCGAGCAGGAAGCAGCCCCCGACGTCGTCGGCATCACGCTCGATCGTCATCGCCGCCCGCTCGCGTTCGGAGCACCACGACCCCGCCGCCGCGAGCCCGGACGGGTCGGGTGGCACCTCGCCACCTCCGACCGCCGCCAGCAGCGACCGGTGGCAGACGAGATCGGGGTAACGACGGATCGGCGAGGTGAAATGGCAGTAGCGCGGTGACTGCAGTCCGGCGTGACCGAGGTTGCGGGGGTCGTAATAGGCCTGCTTCAGCGTTCGCAGGACGAGCCGCGTCAGCGCCCGCCGGCCGCGACCTCCGCGCGCGGCCACGTAGCGCTCGACGAGCTGTGACGCCTCGCCGACGATGTCGGCCGCCTGCCGGGACGTTATCGCGCCCCGAGGCACCGCAGGCGTGGGGACGTCGAGCGATGCGAGCTGATCGATCAGCCGCTCGACCGCGGGCGCCTCGGGCCGCTCGTGCACGCGGAACAGAGCCGGCGCCCCGCGCTCGTCAAGCACCCGCGCCACCTGCTCGTTGGCGGCGATCATCAGGTGCTCGATCAGCCGGTGCGACTCGGTCTGGGCGACCGGCCGGCTGGCGACGATGTTTCCTGCCTTGTCGAACTCGAACTCTGGCTCGGCCGATCCGAGCACGAGCGCACCACGGGACGTGCGCCGCTCCGCAAGCGCCGCGGCTGCCGCCCGCGCACAGGCGAGCGGCTCCGCCCACGATCCGCCCGGCCGCTCTTCGCCGGCGAAGATCTTGTCGACACGGTCGTAGTCGAGTCGCTCGTCGGAGCGGATCACCGAGCGGTAGAACGACGCGCTCGTGACGCTGTCGCCGCGCACGATCAGCTCGACGGTGACTGCGAGCCGGTCCCGTCCGGGCACCAGCGAGCAGGCACGATTCGACAGCGCCTCAGGGAGCATCGGCTCAACCGCACCCGCCACGTAGACGCTCGTGCCACGACGGTACGCCTCGCGATCGACAAGAGTGCCAGGGCGCACATACGCGGACACATCGGCGATGTGGACCCACACGCGCCAGGCGTTCTCGGCGGCCGCCTCAGCCGACAGCGCATCGTCGAAGTCGCGCGCGCTGACCGGGTCGATCGTGAACGTCGTCAGCGACCGCAGATCCCGGCGTGCGCCCGAGCCGCGGGAGCCATCGGCTCCAGTCGCGGTCGCCGCGGCTTCTCGCGCCTCGTGCTCGACGGCGGGATCGAAGGACCGCCGGAGCCCTCGGTCCAGCATCAGCGCCTCGATTACGTCACGGGCGACATCGGGGCGCCCGATCCGCCGGGCGACCTGAGCCCGCCCTGCCCCGGCGCCGCCGCGCCCGCCCGCGGAGCGCACCAGCACGAGGTCGCCCGCGTCGGCCCGGCGATCGCGTGAGAGCGTCAGCCGCTGGCCCCGCTCGAAGAACGGCTCGGCGACGAGGAATCGCCCGCGCCGTTCCAGCACCGCGACGCTGGCGGCGCCCGGGGGTCGGCTCGGAGGGCTCACTTGACCTCGGCAGCGAGCTGCTTCAGCGCCACGCTGAGCTGGTGGTCCGCGGAGCTGCGCGGGTTCTCGGCCGCGTATACGTTCGGCTTCACGCCGGCGCCTTGCTTGACGCCGCCGCCGCCGAGGTTGCGCCCATTGGGCGTGTAGTAGTAGCCGGCGACGATCTCCAGCACCCCGCCGCCGGGGAGCCCGAAGCTGTCCTGGAACACTCCCTTGCCGAACGTGTGCGTTCCCACCACCACGGCTCGGTGGTAGTCCTGGAGGGCGGCTGTGACTATCTCCGAGGCTGACGCCGTCTGACCGTCGACGAGCACGACAACCGGGATGCTCGCAGAGATCGCGTTACCGGTAGCCGTGAATACCTCGCGGGGCGTGTTCCGGCCCTTGATCGAAGCGATCGTCCCGGCGGGGATGAAGATGCTCGCGGTCTTGATCGCCTCCGAGATCAGCCCGCCGCCGTTCCCGCGCAGGTCGAGAACGATTCCCCGAGCCCCCTGATGCAGCAGCTGCTCGACGTCCGCGCGGACCTGGTCGCCGGCGCCAGGCTGGTTGAAGGTGGTCAGCTGGACGTAGCCGAGCTTGAGGCCGTGGTAGGTGATCATCCGGTCCGCGGCGACCGGAACCGCGATGTGCTCGCGCGTGATCCGCACGACGTGCCGGTGACCGCCGGCTAGATACGTGATCAGCACCTGGGTACCGGGACGGCCACGGATCAAGCTCTGCGCGAAGGTCGCCGAGCGACCCGCGAGCGAGGTCGAATCGACCTTGATGATCAGGTCGCCGGGCACCAGTCCCGCCCGCGCCGCCGGATACCCGGTGAACACGTCCACGACCTCGAGGCCGCGCCGGGCCTGGTTCACGTCGACCCCAATCCCGTTCAGATGCGGTACGCCGAACAGGCTCCTGTACACCGCCGAAGAGAAGTAATGAGAGAACGGGTCGTGCAGGCTCGCGATCATCGCGGCGAGTCCGTTGTTCACGAGCTGGGTGCGGTCGACCTTCTTGAAGTAGTCGGACTGGATGTCGTCCAGGACCTGGTGGACCAGTCGTGCCTGGCTGTCACCGAGAACGCTGCTTCGCAGCGGGGACGGCAACCAGGTCGCGTGGCCGCCGACCCAGACTCCGGCGATCAGCACGACGAGGCCGATCGCTGTCAGACGCAGTATTCGTGGGGTGCGCGTACGCCGCTGAGACATTCCCGGGAGGGTAGCCGGGCGCGACCGGCGACCGGCTAGACGCGCAGGAAGCGGCGCAGCGAGAGTCCGGAGCCGAGCGCCGAGATCGCGATGCCCGAGCCGATCAGGACCACGATCAGCCAGGCGAACCCGATCGTCCGTGGCGCGGCGAGCAGACTCCAGTTCTGGACGAGTGGATCCAGAAGCGCGAACTTGGTGATCGCGAGCAAGACGATCGCGAGCAAGGCGCCGGCCGCCCCGACGATGACGCCCTCGATCACGAACGGCCAGCGGATGAACCAGTCGGTCGCGCCGACCAGCTTCATCACCTCGACCTCCTGCCGGCGGGCGAACAGCGAAAGATTGATCGTGTTGGCGATCAGCAGGGTCGAGGCGAGGATCAGCAACGCGGCAAGCACGCCGCCGATGATCTTCACGAGCCCCGTCGCGGCGAGCAGAGTCTTCGTGTCGCCGGTGTGATTGGAGACGTTCTGGATCGCGGGATCGATCAGCCGCGCGGACCCCCCCGGGCCCTTCGGCGAGATCTCGCTACGGACGATGAGGACGTTGCCGGGGTTGTCGGGGGCGACGTGGAAGGTGTCGGGCAGCGGGTTCGAGCTCAGCAGCGCGTAGGCCGCCGGGTCCTGCTTGGACTGCTGGGCGTAGGCCTGCTGCTTGGACTCGTACTGAACCGACTTGACGTGCGGAAGCGCCAGCAGCTCCTTGCCCACCCGGGTCACGTCGGCGGCGCTCGCGCTCGTCTTCAGGTAGACGTCGACGCTGACGCGGCCGCGAACCTGGTTGGCGGCGCCGGTGGTCGCTTGGAAGACCGGGATGAACACGCCCAGTACCAGCATCGTCACGAGCACGGTGGCGAGCGCCGCGAAGCTCGGAGCCGCACTGCGGCGCATCGAGCGCAGCGCCTCGCGCAGGAAGAACCCGAGGCGCACCGGGGCTAGACCTCGGGCGGCTCGATACCGGCGCCGCGCAGCCGCGCGGCGAATTCACGCGTGGTCTCGTCGCGGGCGTAGAGCCCCGTCGCCTCGTCGCGGATGACCCGCCCACGCGAGAGCTCGAGCACCCGCCGGCGCATCTTGTCGACCATCGCCTGGTCGTGCGTCGCCACGAGCACGGTCGTGCCGGTGCGGTTGATCCGGTAGAGCAGCTGCATGATGCCGATGCTCGTCTCGGGATCGAGGTTGCCGGTCGGCTCGTCCGCGAGCAGCAGCGGCGGGTGGTTGACGAACGCGCGCGCGATCGAGACGCGTTGCTGCTCGCCGCCCGAGAGCTGCTCGGGTCGATGGTGGAGCTTGGTCGAGAGTCCGGTGAGCCGGAGGATGTCGGGCACCTTGTCCCTGATCTCCCGCCGTCTGCGACCGGTGACCTGGAGCGCGTACGCGACGTTCTCGTACACGGTCCGGTTCGGGAGCAGCTTGAAGTCCTGGAAGACGACGCCGAGGTTGCGCCGGTAGTAGGGCACGCGCCGGTCGGTGATCTCCTCGAGGTCGCGGCCGGCGACCCGGATCGTGCCCTCGGTGCACTCGATCTCCTTCAGCAGCAGCCGCATCACCGTCGACTTGCCCGACCCGGTGCTGCCGACAAGGAAGACAAACTCCCCCCGGTCGACCGAGAACGTGGCCTGGTCGAGCCCGATGTCGCCGCCCGAGTAGAGCTTGGATACGGCGCGGAACTCGATCACCGGCGCGTGCGCTCCCGATGCGGGACGCACCAGACGCGGCGCTACCTTCTTCGCCCGGGTCGTCGGCGGCGTAGGCCGTCGGCGGCTGCGGTTGTGCGGCTCTGAGATCGCCATCTGGACCTGTGGCAGGGTAGCGTGACGTGACGTCGTGTGGGCCTTCGCGGCGATGTTGCAACGTGCTTTGCAGGACGTGTGGATAAGCGGGGCGACTACGGTGCCAAGGACGAGCGGTCCACCCGCTAACGTAGGTCCGTGCCCGAAATCGCAACCTCCACCCTCTCGAATCAGCTCCCCCTGCACCGGATCGCGATCGACGGCACGCGGGCGGTGACGGCCCTGGTGGCCTTCGACGCCGGCGCCCGCACCGAGCGCCCGGACGAGAACGGCATGGCCCACTTCCTCGAGCATCTCGTGTTCAAGGGTGGCGAGAAGTATCCGAACTACCGCGACGTCAACGAGGCGGCGGAGCGGATCGGCGCGCAGTTGAACGCCTACACGAGCCACGATCTGGTCGCCTTCCACATCACCGCGCGGGCCGAGCGCGCGCTCGAGGCGATCGACCTCCTGACCGACTTCGTCGGCAGGCCGCGGATCGACGCCGACGAGCTCGACCGTGAGCGCGGCGTCGTCGTCCAGGAGATCGCGCGCTCGAACGATCAGCCGTCGATGGTGGCCGAGCACCTGATCGACCAAGCCGCGTTCGGCCCGCATCCGCTCGGCAGGCCCGTGCTCGGGCCGGCGGAGCACATCCGTGACACCTTCACCCGGGAGGCCATCGTCGCGTTCCGCGAGCGGCGCTGGTCGGGAGCGAACGGCGCTGCCTTCGTGGTCGGCAACCTCAGCTCGCTGCCCGCCAACGGCGCGCTCGAGGAGCTGTTCGCCCGCTTCCCGACCCTCCCCGCACCCGCCGCTTACGAGCCGGCGCCGAGCTTCGAGCCCCGCACGCTGGTCCAGGAGCGCGACTCGAATCAGTCGCATCTCCGCATGTCCTACCGGCCCGAGGTAGATGTCCACGAACCCGAGTGGCGCGCCGCGCTGGTGATCTACTCGACGCTCCTCGGCGGGACGATGGGCTCGCGCTTGTTCGACGAGATCCGCGAGCAGCGCGGGCTCGCGTACTCCGTCCACGCCGCTGGGCATGCGTACGCGGACGTCCCCCTGCTCCAGCTCTCGGCGGGCCTCGACTCAACCAAGTGCATCGAGGCCTACCAGCGGATGCGAGAGATCGTCTCCGAGCTCCGCACCGACGGGCCGACCAAGGACGAGGTCGACCGCGCCCGCGCGTACGCAGCCGGGGCGCGGGCGATCGCGTTCGAGAACACCGGCGTCGTCGCCCGCCAGGCTGCGCAGCAGGCGATCGTGTACCACGACGACATCAACCCGGACACCGCTATCGCGCTGCTCGATGAGGTGACCTACGACCAGGTCGCCGAGGTCGCGCGCGGCATTACCGACGAGCTCTCGCTGGCCTGCGTCGGGCCGCACACCGCCGACGAGTTCAGCTGAGGCACCGCCCGCCGACCCAGATAGTTGCTCCAGGGGCGTTCGCAGGGCAGAATCCCCGGATGTGGAGTCCGAAGGGGGTCTCAACCTCCGCGAGCTCACTCGCTATATCGACCGGATCGGAGATCGCTGGCCGGTCGAGGAAGCGCTACTCGGGGGGGCTCGCGTCGCTGACGAGCACGGAGCGCCGCGCCAGCGCGAGCGCGGTCCCGAGTTCATCGTGATCTTCGTCTCAGCAGCCTTCGACGGCGTTCCCTGGCTCGAGCGCGTGTACCAAGCCGGGTCACTGTGGGATGCGCTCGAGATGGGCGGTCAGGCCGATGTGCACTGCTACACGCCCGAAGAGTTCGGACGCAAGCGCATCACCCTGCGCTCGGTCCGCGAAACGGTCGAGAGCGGCGTCGACCTGCTCGAGAAGCGATAGCGGCCGTCACCCGATAGCGACCATCCGCTCGATCGGCAGCCGCGCCCGCGCGGCGATCTCCTCGGGCACCTTGACCTCGTGGACGTTGTCCCGCAGCGCGTCGCGCAGTTTCGGCAGGGTGATCATCTTCATGTACTTGCAGTGGGCCGCCTCGTTCGCGGCGATGAACTCCGTGTCCGGGGCCGCCCGGCGCAGTGGGTGGAGCATTCCCGTCTCGGTGGCGACGATCGCGGTGCCGCCGTGCGGGCCGAGCGCACGCTCGCCCGCGTAGCGGAGCATCCCGCTCGTCGAGAGCATCCGCACACCGTCGGCGTCGACGTCGCCGGCGGCGACGTACTCCATCACGCTGGTCGAGCAGCCGCACTCGGGATGGATCAGGAAGTCGGCGCCGGGATGCGCGGCGCGCACCGCCGTGATATCGGCCGGCCGGATCCCCGCGTGGACATGGCACTCGCCGTCCCACACGTGCATCGAGCGGCCGAGCGTCTTCTCGACGTAGGCGCCGAGGAACATGTCCGGCCCGAAGAGGATGGCGGCGTCATCGCCGTGCTCGCGGTAGATGTGCTCGACGACCGCCACCGCGTTGGCCGAGGTGCAGCAGTAGTCGGTCAGCGCCTTGACCTCGGCCGTCGTGTTCACGTACATGACGACGATCGCGCCGGGATGCTGGGCCTTCCACGCACCGAGTTGGTCCGGCGTGATCGAGTCCGCGAGCGAGCAGCCGGCATCGGGGTCGGGGATCAGGACCCGCTTCTCCGGGCATAGGACCGAAGCGGTCTCGGCCATGAAGTGGACACCGCAGAAGACGATGGTTTCGGCCTCGGCGCCAGCCGCCTGCTGGGAGAGCCCGAGCGAGTCGCCCACGTAGTCGGCGACGTCCTGGATCTCGGGTAGCTGGTAATTGTGGGCGAGGATTACAGCGCCGCGTGCGCGGGCGAGCGCCCGTACCTCGTCCTGGAGTGCCGGGATGTTCTCGAGCATCAGCGGCGCCGCGCCGGCCGGACCTATGACCGGCAGGTTCATGGCAGCGGTTCGATGATCAAGGAGAAGTCCAGCGCGCCTGCGCTGTGGGTCAGGGCACCCACCGAGATGAAGTCTACGCCGGTCGTTGCGGCGGCCCTGAGCGTATCCAGCGTGAACCCCCCACTCGCTTCGAGCTCCGCGCGGCCGCCGACGTAGAGCACGGCCGCGCGCAGCTCGGCGGCGCTCATGTTGTCGAGCAGGATGCGCGGCGCTCCCGCGTTCAGCGCGTCCTCGACCTCCGCGAGGTTTCGCGCCTCGACCTCCAGTGGCAGCTCGGGCGCCGCCGCGCGCGCCCGGCGCACCGCCTCCCCCACCCCTCCCGCGAGCGTCGCGTGGTTCTCCTTGATCAAGATCGCGTCGTACAGGCCCGCGCGGTGGTTGGTGGCGCCGCCGGCGGCGACTGCGGCCTTCTCGAGCGCGCGCAGCCCCGGCGTCGTCTTGCGGGTGTCGAGCAGCCGAGCGCCGGTTCCCTCGACCTCGCGCACGTACCGCGCGGTCAGCGTCGCGACGCCGGAGAGCCGCCCGAGAAAGTTGAGCGCGGTGCGCTCAGCTGTCAAGAGGGCGCGCGCTCTGCCTTCGAGCGCAAGCACCGGCCCGCCGTCGCGCCACACTCCCTCCGCTGCGAGGCGCTCGACCCGCAGATCCGGATCGAGCGCCGCGAACGTCGCTTCGGTGACGTCGAGGCCGAACACGACGCCGGGGGCCTTCTGGGTGATGAGCGCCCGCGCCGACGCGCGATCCTCGACCGTCGCTGCCGTGGTGACGTCGCCGGCGCCGACATCCTCGGCCAGCGCGCGAGCGACGGCCTCCCGGATGACCTGCTCGTTCACGGCTGCTCGGTGGCGCCGGGCGCGAGCACCCGGATCAGCGTGAAGGTCGGGTCGGACGCTCCATGCAGGCGCGCCCCGGCCGCGGTGAGCGCCTGTAGGTACGCGACGACCTCGGCCGTCACGCGCTCCCCGGGCAGTAGCGACGGCACGCCGGGGGGATAGCCGGCGATCGCCTCGCATGAGATCGAGCCGACCGCGTCAGCGACCGGTACTGCGTGGCCGTTGCCGAGGAACGCCTCGCGAGGTGCGATCACGGTCTCGTGCTGGAACGCCACGGGCGGTCGCGTGAGCGCGCGCGCAGTTCCGGGACGCGCGATCTGCTTGACGGTCTCGGCGAAGTCGTGCGCGAGCCGCTCGAGCGGCTCGACCGGCTGCGCGATTCCGAGGACCAGCACGAGCGTGGCGTGCGTCGACAGCTCGACGTGGATGTCATACGACGCGCGGAGCGCCTCGGCGACCTCGTATCCCGTGCATCCGGTGCCCCTGACATCGATCACGATCCGCAGCGGATCCCAGCCGGCGACGCCGGGCCGGCCCACGAGCCCGTCGCCGAGCACCGAGCATCCCGGAACGGCGTCGAGCGCGGCGCGGGCCTTCACGGCCGCGAGGATCGTCCGGTCGAGCAGCGCCTCCCCGTGGACGGCAAGCTGACGCCGCGCGGCATCGAGCGAGGCCATCAGCAGCGAGCTGGGGCTCGTCGAGCGGACCAGCCTCACCGCTCGCGCGACCGTGCCGATATCTACGCGCCCGCTCGAGGAGACCAGCAGCATCGCCGACTGGGTGAGGCTGCCGACGATCTTGTGCGTGGACGCGATCATCGCGTCGGCGCCGAGCTCGAGCGGACCGCGCGGGAGCGAGCCGTGAAAGCCGAAGTGCGAGCCCCACGCGGCGTCCACGATCAGCGCAACCCCCGCCCGGTGTGCAACCTCGGCGCAGCCCGACACGTCGGCGGCCATCCCGTAGTAGGTAGGCGAGACGATGAACGCCGCGTTCGCATCGGGTGCTCGGTCGAGCGCCTCCGCGAGCACCTCCGGGATGACGCCGTTGGCGATTCCGAGCGCTTCGTCGTACTCGGGAGCAACGAAGCTCGGCAGGCCTCCGCTCAGGACCAGGCCGTCGATCATGCTCGCGTGCGAGTTGCGCTGGACCACCACCCGCGAATGCGGCGGTGCGAGCGCCAGGCACAGGGCGTGGTTGCCCTGCGTCGCCCCGTTCGTCAGGAACCACGCTCGCTGTGCCCCGTAGGCGTCGGCGGCGAGCTGCTCCGCGCGCTCATATGGCGTCGGCGACGGGCCGATGTCGATCCCCTCGATGTCCTGCGGGATGTCGAGCAGCAGTGCGTCATCGCCGAGCGCACTGCGAAGACCCGGATCGGCGCCCTCGCCGCCCTTGTGTCCGGGAACGTGGAAACGCGTCGAGCCGCGGAACCCGTACGCCGTTATCGCCTCGAGATATGGCGCCGTCGGCTGCGCGGCCGGGCGACGCCCGCTGCTCACCGCGCCGCCTTGAGCAGATACGCGCGCACGAACCCGTCGAGGTCGCCGGCCAGCACCCGGTTGGCGTCGCCCATCTCGAAATCGGTGCGGTGGTCCTTGACCATCGTGTACGGGTGCAGGACGTAGGAGCGGATCTGCGAGCCGAAGTTGACGTCCTGGGCCTCGCCCTTCTCGCGCGCGATCTCCTCGCGTCGCCTGCACTCTTCGAGCTCGACGAGCTTCGAGCGGAGCATCGCCATCGCGGTTGCCTTGTTCGAGGACTGTGAGCGCTCGTTCTGGCACTGCACGACGATTCCGGTCGGCTTGTGTGTGATCCTGACGGCCGAGTCGGTCTTGTTGACGTGCTGGCCGCCTGCGCCGCTGGCGCGATAGGTGTCGATCTGGAGGTCGTCGTCTTCGATCTCGACGTCGCCGGTCCCCTCGACCACGGGTGAGACCTCGACGCCCGCGAAGCTCGTCTGCCGGCGGTTGGCGGAGTCGAAGGGGGACAGCCGCACCAGACGGTGGACGCCCTTCTCGGCGCCGTAGAGCCCGTATGCGTTCTCGCCCTTGACGCGGAAGGTGGCCGACTTGATGCCCGCTTCCTCACCCGGTGAGAGCTCGAGCAATTCAACCTGGAAGCCTCGCTTCTCCGCCCAGCGCATCTCCATCCGCAGGACCATGTCGGCCCAGTCCTGCGCGTCGGTCCCGCCCGCCCCCGCGTTGACGGTGACTAGCGCATCGCCGGCGTCGTAGCGGCCGGAGAACAGCCGCTCCTCCTCGAGCGCATCGAGGCGAGCCTCCGCCCCCGCCACCTGCTCCTCGAGCTCGGCCGCCATATCCGGATCCTCCTCGGCGAGCTCCGCGAGCGGCTCGAGATCCTCGACATCGCGCGCGAGCGCCCTGTAGGTGTCGAGCTTACGCGTGGTGCGCGCGTGGTTGGAGCTCACGCGCGCCGCCCGCTCCTGGTCGTCCCAGAAGCCCGGCTCCCCCATCTCAGCTTCGAGCGCGCTCGCGCGCTCGCTCAGCGCAGCTGGGTCAAAGATAGTCCGCGAGCAGCTTCAGCTGGTCACGGATCGTCGCGAGGCGCTGTGAGAGCGGCTCTGAGGGGGCGGTGGCCATCGTCCCGCAACGGTAGCAGCCACTCGGAACCCACCGCCACCCGGGCGGGCCTTAGGGGTGGACGCTTTTCAGCCGGTATAACCGGCTGAAAAGCGTCCACGTCCCCGCGCCGGCGCTGCCCGGCTCAGCGCGACCGCCGCCGCGCGTCGCGCCGTGCCTCGTGCCGCTCGCGCCGCGCCTCGTGCCGCTCGCGCATCGCCTCCCGGCGCGCAGGCGGGTCGTGGCGCTCGTTCCAGCGCTGGTAGCGCTCCAGATCCCGCTCGACGCGCTCGAAGTCTGGTGCCGGGCCGTAGAGATGCCAGCCGGTGCGAACCAACGGGAGCACGCACACCAGGGCGATCCAGATCGGCCAGAACATCCCGCTCGCGCCCCCGGCCGCCCAGATCCCCGCGCAGACCCCGAACAGAATGATCCCGCCGCCGGCCTCCTGGAGCAGCCGGCGCTGCAGCTCGCCGCGGCGCTCGGCGAGCTCGGCCGTGCGCTGTGCGGGCGAGACGGGCAGGCGCGGCAGGTCCCGGCGGAGCGCCGCCAGCCCGTCCTGCGTCTGCGCCCTGTAGGCCGCCTGGACCCGTTCGTCGAGCTCGTCCTGTGTCAGGCGGCCGGCGGCGAAGTGCTGCTGGATCTCCTGGACGGCACGTTCGCGCTCCTGATCGGAGACGCGCAGATCCGCGGCATCAGCCATGCCTAGCCCGTCTCAGGCTCAGGCGCCATGACACTTCTTGAACTTCTTGCCCGACCCGCACCAGCAGGGGTCGTTGCGCCCGATCTGCTCGGCCTCGTCGACGCGGCGCTGCTCGACCTGGACCGGTGCGGGCTCCTCCTCGGTCGCCACCTCGGCGGCGGCAGCGGCGGCCATCGCGACCGCGCCCTGGGCCTGCATCCCGCCGCCTGAGTAGCTGACGCTCGCGCCCGCGGTCGAGGAACTCGATGCCGGGCTCGGACGGACCGGCGGGGGCGGTGGCGCCTCGTCGCCGTTCTCGCCCGCGAACACGACCTCGATATGGAAGAGATTGCGCGCGAAGTCGTTCCAGACGCTGTTCATCAGGTCGTGGAACAGCGTGAACGCCTCGTTCTTATAGGCGACCAGCGGATCGAGCTGGGCCAGTCCACGCAGCCCGATGCCCTCACGCAGGTAGTCCATGTCGTACAGGTGCTCGCGCCAGCGCATGTCGATGATCTGCAGCAGCACATTGCGCTCGAGGTAGCGCATCAGCTCGTCTCCGAGCTCCTGCTCGCGGTCGTCGTAGTGCGCGACCACCTCCTGCTGGAGGCGCTCGGTGAGCTCCACGCGGTCGAGCTGGCCGGTATCCAACGATTCGATCCCGACGTGAGGAGGCAGGATCTCCTCGACCCGGCGCACGAGGCCGGCGAGGTCCCAGTCGTCGACGAAATCGCTCGCGGTGTACTCCTCGACGAGGCGTTCGATCACGTTGCCGATCTCCTCGTGTGCCGCCTCGCTCATATCGCGGCCTTCGAGTATCTCGTCCCGGTAGTGGTAGATCACGTCGCGCTGCTGGTTGAGCACGTCGTCGTACTCGAGCGTGTGCTTGCGCTGGAGGAAATGCTGCTCCTCGACCTTCCGCTGCGCCTTTTCGATCTGCTTGGAGAGCATCCCGGCCTCGATCGGCTCCTCGTTGCCCTCCTCGTCGACGCTGCCGAGACGATTGAGGATCTTGTAGATCCGCTCGCCGGCGAACAGGCGAACGAGGTCATCTTGGGCGGAGAGGAAGAAGCGCGACTCGCCCGGGTCTCCCTGGCGGCCGGAGCGCCCGCGCAGCTGGTTGTCGATCCGGCGCGATTCGTGACGCTCGGTGCCGAGGATGAACAGGCCGCCGGCATCGAGGACCTTCTCGCGGTCGGCCGCGACGCGCCGGTCGAGCTCCGGCACCACCTTCGCGAAGTGCTCGTCGTAGTCTGGATCCCCCGGCTTCAGCCCGAGCTTCGCCACCTCGAGACCCGCGAGGTGCTCGGCGTTGCCGCCGAGCTTGATGTCGACGCCGCGACCCGCCATGTTGGTGGCGATCGTGACCGCGCCGGGTGCGCCTGCCTCGGCGATCGTCTCGCCCTCGCGTTCGGCGTTCTCGGGCTTGGCATTGAGCACCCAGTGCTTGATCCCCTTGCGCTTCAGGCGCTCGCCCAGCAACTCTGAGACCTCGACCGAGATCGTGCCCACGAGCACGGGCTGTCCCGCCGCATGGCGAGCCTCGATCTCCCTGACCACGGCCTCCCACTTCCCGTCCTTGGTCTTGTAGACCTGATCGTTGCGGTCGCCGCGGATCATCGGGCGATTGGTCGGGATCTGGACCACCGGGAGCTCGTAGATCTTCATGAACTCGGTCGCCTCGGTCAGCGCCGTCCCGGTCATGCCGGAGAGCTTGTCGTACATGCGGAAGTAGTTCTGCAGCGTGATCGTGGCGAGTGTCTGGTTCTCCTCCTGGACGCGCACCCCCTCCTTCGCCTCGACCGCCTGGTGAAGGCCTTCCGACCACCGGCGACCCTCGAGGATGCGCCCGGTGAACTCGTCGATGATGCTCACCTCGCCGTCGATCACCGCGTAGTCGACATCGCGCTTGTACAGCGACTCGGCTTTCAGCGCCTGGTTGAGGTGGTTGACGAGGTGGCCGTTCTCGGCCCGGTAGAGGTGGTCGATGCCGAGGAAGCGCTCGGCCTTGGCGACCCCGCGCTCGGTGACCGAGACGGTCTTGTGCTTCTCGTCGAACTCGTAGTCGAAGTCGGCGACGAACTCCTTCTTCATCCGCGGGTCCATCCCGTCCGGCGTCTCGCCGGCCTCGAGCTTGGGCGCGAGCCGGGCGAACTTCGCATACAGGTCGGCGGCCTGCTCGGGGGCACCCGAGATGATCAGCGGCGTCCTCGCCTCGTCGATCAGGATGTTGTCCACCTCGTCGACGACCGCGAACGCGTGATAGGGAGACTGGCCCTCCTCGGGCTTGGGACGCCCGCCGTGCTGGACCTTCTCGTCGAGCGAGGTGGCCATGTTGTCGCGCAGGTAGTCGAAGCCGAACTCCGAGTTGGTCCCGTAGGTCACGTCGGCGGCATACGCGGCGCGCTTCTCCTCGTAGGGCTGCATGTTGTGCAGCACGCCGACGGAGACGCCGAGCTTGTCGTAGATCGGCTTCATCCACATCGCGTCGCGGCGGGCGAGGTAGTCGTTGACCGTGACGACGTGTACCCCCCGCCCCGCGAGCGAGTTCAGCACCACGGCTAGTGTGGCGGTCAGGGTCTTCCCTTCTCCGGTCTTCATCTCGGCGATCGCGCCGTCGTTGAGGACCATCCCGCCGATCAGCTGAACGTCGAAGTGGCGCATCCCCATCGCGCGCCTGCCGGCCTCGCGCACGAGCGCAAAGCATTCATAGAGCAGCTCGTCGAGCTTCTCGCCGCCGCCGCCGTTGCTGCCCCGGGCTCGCTCACGCAGCTCCTCGGCGGCCTCCCGAAGCTCCGCGTCCGTGTAGCTCTCTACCTCGGGCTCGTAAGCGTTGATCCGGCTGACCCGCTGCTCGTAGGACTTGAACTTCTTCGCTTCGCCCATCCGAAGCGCGCGGTCCAGGAAGGACATGCGCTTAGGTTAGCAACGGCTCCGACCAGGCTGGGGCGCGGGGGACGGGGCGCTACGCGGCGGGCGACACGTCCCCTGCCAGCGGCGGAGACTCGGCGATGGCCCGCGACTCGCGGCGCTTGCGGCGCTTGTCGCGGTGGCGCTTTACCTGGACCGACAGCTCGTCGGCGCAGAGGTTGATCGAGTGGACGATGTCCGGCGAGGCGTCGCGCGATCGGAGCGTGACCCCTTTCAGGTGCAGGGTCGCCTCGGCGACCTGCGAGTCGGCGATCGCCGGATTGCGTTCCTCGAACACCTCGACCTCGAGCTCCGCGAACTCTGAGACCTGTCGCGACACCTTACGGAAGCGCTTGGTCACGTGCTCCCTCAGGTCGTCGGAGACCGGCAGGTTGCGGCCCTTGACCTCGATTCGCATCGCGTGACCCCCCTTCAAAAAGTTGGGTGTGGATGAGCCTCCCCAGCCTAGACCTAGCCGCGGCGTTTGTCGATTGCCAAAATGTCCGCGTGTCTCCGAGGATCGTGTGGCCGTTCGAGCCGAGCGTGCTGATCAGCGTGGTGGTTTTCGGGGCGATATACGTGAAGGGCTGGCGCCGCGCACGCCTACCGAGAGCACCGCATCCGCCCGGCTACGGACGGCTGGCGCTGTTCCTCTCCGGCCTGCTGATCATCTTCATCGCGCTCGCCTCACCGGTGGACGGGCTTGGCCAGCAGCTGCTGGTGATGCACATGCTCCAGCACGTGCTGCTGCTCGACATCGCTCCGATCCTGCTCATCCTCGGGCTCACCAAGGGGATCCTGCGACCGATCACCCGTCGCGTCCGAGCGATCGAGCAGCGCGCCGGATATCTCGCCCATCCCGCCTTTGCGGTCGCCCTCTACGTCGGGGCGATGTGGTTCTGGCACGTGCCGGCGATGTACGACCTGGCGCTCCGCTACCCGAATATCCACGCGCTCGAGCACGTCAGCTACATGGTCGCCGGCTCGCTGTACTGGTGGTATCTGATCTCGCCGATCCGTAGCCGGATGCGACGTGGCGGTCCGGGCCCGATCCTGTACATGGTGAGCACCAAGCTGCTCGTCGGAGTGCTCGGCATCGTGCTTGCGTTCGCGCCCACCGCGCTCTACGCCTACTACCGCCACCAGCCCGACTACTGGGGCCTCAGCGCCGTCGAGGACCAGTCGCTGGCCGGGCTGCTGATGGCGCTCGAGCAGTCGATCGTGATGGGCATCGCCCTCGTCGTGCTGTTCATCCGGATGCTGAACGAGTCAGAGCGCCAGGCGCAGCGGGCGGAGAGCCTGGAACTCGCCGGCGTGAATTCCACAAGCGCCTAGATCCTCACAGCCACGACTCCCGGTAGTCGGCCTGCTCGGCGGTCGGCTCGTCGATCCTGACGCCGAGGGCCGCGAGCTTGAGGCGGCCGACCTCCTCGTCGATGGCCGCCGGCACCGGGTACACACCTGGCGCCAGGTCGTCACGATGCCGCACGAGCTCCTCTAGGCAGAGCGCCTGAAGCGCGAACGAAACGTCCATCACCGCCGCCGGGTGTCCCTCGGCCGCGGCCAGGTTGACCACGCGCCCGTGGGCGAGCAGGTTCAGGCGGCGGCCCGAGACGTCGTACTGCTCGACCAGTGGGCGCACCTCGCGAACCCCGCCGGTCGCGTGGGCGCGCAGCTCATCGAGGTCGATCTCGACGTCGAAATGGCCCGCATTGGCCAGCACCGCGCCGTCCTTCATCCGTTCGAAGTGCTCGCCGCGCAGGACGCGGCGCGATCCGGTGACGGTGACGAAGATGTCGCCGCGCTCAGCCGCCTCGAGCGCGGGCATCACCTCGTAGCCGGCCATTCGCGCCTCGAGCGCGCGCAGCGGGTCGATCTCGCACACGATCACGGCCGCACCTGCCCCCCGGGCGCGCTCGGCCACCCCCTGCCCGGCCCACCCGTAGCCGAGCACGACCAGGGTGTGCCCGGCGAGCAGAACGTTGCTCGCGCGGACGATCCCGTCCAGTGCCGACTGCCCTGTTCCGTGGCGGTCGTTGAGCGCGCGCTCGGTGCGCGCCTCGTTGACTGCGAGGACCGGGCACGCGAGCTCACCCGCATCCTGGAGCCGGCGCAGTCGCACCAGGCCCGTCGTCGTCTCCTCGGTGCCGCCGATCAGCTTCCTCAGCGCGTCGCCACCGGCCGCGTGCGCGGTCACCAGCAGGTCGGCGCCGTCGTCGATCGTGATCTGCGGCATCCCCGCAAGCAGGGCATGGACATGCTCGACGTACGCATCGAGGCCCTCACCGCGGATCGCCCTCACTTCGACCCCGTGCTCGAGCACGAGCGCCGCCGCCACGTCATCCTGGGTGGAGAGCGGGTTCGCCGAGCACAGTGCGACCTCGGCGCCGGCGACTTGCAGCGCGCGGACGAGGTTCGCTGTCTCAGCGGTTACGTGCAGGCAGGCAGCGACGCGAAACCCGTCCAGCGGCCGCTCGCGCTCGAACCGCTCGCGGATCCGGCGCAGCACCGGCATCTGTGCGTCCGCCCACGCGATCCTCGCTTCGCCCGCCGGGGCGAGGGCGAGGTCGGCGATCGCCCGGTCCGGGCGGTCCCGGCGCGCGCCTGGGCGCGCGCCGGGGGGTCGGCCCTCCATCTCAGTAGCGGTAATGGTCCGGCTTGTAGGGGCCCGCGACCGGAATCCCGAGATACGCCGCCTGCTCGGGCGTGAGCTCGGTGAGCCGGACCCCGAGCGCATCCAGGTGCAGCCGCGCGACCTTCTCATCGAGGTGCTTGGGGAGCGTGGAGACGCGCTTCTCGTACTGCTCCGGGTGCCCGAACAGCTCGATCTGCGCGATCACCTGGTTCGTGAACGAGTTCGACATCACGAAGCTCGGATGTCCGGTCGCGTTGCCGAGATTCAAGAGGCGGCCCTCGGAGAGCACGATGATCGTGTGGCCGTCCGCGAACAGCCACTCGTCGACCTGCGGCTTGATGTTGATCCGCTCCACCCCGTCGAGCTTGGCGAGACCGGCCATGTCGATCTCGTTGTCGAAGTGGCCGATGTTCCCGACGATCGCCTGGTGCTTCATGCGCGCCATCTGATCCGCGGTGATCACGTCCTTGTTGCCCGTCGTGGTAATGAAGATGTCCGCCGTGCCGACCACGTCCTCGAGCGTCGCGACCTGGTAGCCGTCCATCGCCGCCTGAAGCGCGCAGATCGGGTCGATCTCGGTGATGATCACGCGCGCGCCCTGGCCGCGCAACGATTCTGCGCAGCCCTTGCCGACGTCGCCGTAGCCGCACACGACCGCGACCTTCCCACCGATCAGGACATCGGTCGCGCGGTTGATGCCGTCGATCAGGGAGTGACGACACCCGTACTTGTTATCGAACTTCGACTTCGTCACCGCGTCGTTGACGTTGATCGCGGGGAACAGCAGGACGCCCTGCTCGGCAAACTGGTAGAGCCGGTGCACCCCGGTCGTCGTCTCTTCGGTCACACCCTTGATCTGGGCCGCGATCCTGGTCCAGCGCTGCGGGTCCTCCTCGAGCGAGCGCTGGAGCGTCGCGAGCACGATCTGGAACTCTTCGGACTCAGCGCCGGCGGGGTCCGGGACCGAGCCGACGCGCTCGAACTCGACTCCCTTATGGACCAGGAGCGTGGCGTCGCCGCCGTCGTCGAGGATCATGTTCGGACCATCGCCGTCCGGCCACGTGAGCGCCTGCTCGGTGCACCACCAGTACTCGGTGAGCGTCTCGCTCTTCCATGCGTAGACCGGGACTCCGCGCGGATCCTCCGGCGTGCCATCGGGCCCGACGACAACCGCGGCCGCGGCATGATCCTGCGTCGAGAAGATGTTGCAGCTCGCCCACCGGACCTCGGCGCCGAGGGCGACGAGCGTCTCGATCAGGACCGCGGTCTGGATCGTCATGTGCAACGAGCCCGTGATCCGCGCTCCCTTCAGTGGCTGGCGCTCGGCGTACTCGGCCCGGGTCGACATCAGGCCGGGCATCTCGTGCTCGGCTAGCTGGATCTCCTTGCGTCCGAAGCCCGCGAGCCCCAGATCAGCCACCTTGAAGTCGATAATCGTTTCTTGCGCCGTCGTGCTCATTGCCTCTCCATCAGTTCGAGTTCGTTCGAGCGCCGGCCCGCAGCCGCCAGCAGCCTCTCGTGCTTGTCCTGCTCGAATCGCAGCCAGTCGTCGGCGCTCACGTCCTCCGGCCTGCGCGCGGGCGCCGAGAGCCATTCGTGCACTACGTCACGTAATTCTTCGCTGCTCGACAATCGGGCGGCGAACGCCACATCTGACAGGGCCAGATCGAAACGCTCGAGCAGTTCGGCGAGCGTCCGCAGCCGCTGCAGCTCAGCGGGGCCGTAGAGCCGGTAGCCGGACGGGGACCTGGCGGGATTCACGAGCCCAGATGCCTCGATGTAGCGGAGCATCCGTGAAGACCATCCGGTCGTCTCGGCGGCCTCGTGAATCGTCAGCGCCTGCATCTCGCCCAACCTTACCACGAAAGTGTCAAGGTTTGGAGGGAGAACGGTTAGTCTAGCCGCGCGCGAGCTCGCCCTTCAGACGCTCGAGCACCTCAACCGGCGTGGGGTCGACGTCTCGGAGCACTGCCAGGTAGAGCGAGACGAGATCGCCGAGCAGCACCAGCGAAACGAGGCGCTCGGTCCGGTGCTCGCCGCGACTCTCGACGCGGTAGGTCGCCGCTGCTTGCGCGGCGATCAGGCCGCGGGTGAGCTCGATCCGCTGCTGGATCCGCGGATGCAGATCCGAGTCGTCGAGGAACACGGCGCTGAAACGGCCGAGCTCTCCCGCCCCCTCCCAGCCGACGATCTCGTTGTGGTCGAGCTCGGGGAGCTCATTCGAGAAGCACGGCATCTTGGCGTTCTCGTTGATCTGGGTCTTCCAGCGGTAGGCGATCGGCGCGGTCAGTCCCGACCCCGCGATCTGGGGGATCGTCCCATGGAGTCCCTGCGCGAGTTCCTTGGAGAGGCTGTCCGCGCCCCCGTCGGGCCCCCATTCGGCGACCAGTTGCTCGGCGTGAGCGGCGGCAACATCGATCTCGAGGTGCAGTCGCGGGGCCACGCCACAGAGTCCGGCGACCTCGAGCGCAACCACAAGTGAGTAGGCGACCGCGACCCTTGGCTGGAACCCGCCCGGCAGCGGGATCAGGGGAACGCCGTCTGCCCGCGCCGACGCTGCGAGCTTGCCCCCGGTCGTGGCGACGATCCGCCGCGCGCCGAGAGCCCCGGCGGCCTCGTACGCGGCGAGTGTTTCCTCGGTGTTGCCGGAGTAGCTCGCGCACAGAACGGTGGCGTCGGGCGTCGTCCACGGTGGCAGCCCGTAATCGCGCGCGAGCACGATCGGACGCGAAGCGCGGTCGCCGAGGGCCGCGCGAGCGAGCGCGCCACCGATCGCCGATCCACCCATGCCGGCGATCACCAGCCCGCCGGGCGCATCGTGTGGCTCGAGCCTTGCGGCCTCGACCCGCCACAGGGCATCGCGCAGCTGTTCGGGCAGGGCGAGGATGTCGTCGAGCTGCCGTGACGCGTCGACGCGCTCGATCCTCTCCCGCGTCAGCTCGAGCGTCGCGCTCAAAACCTGATCGCTCCTGGCGGCAGCTGCACCCCGGGGAAGATACGCGCACCGTGGTCCAGCGCGTTGTCCGACCCGATGCTGACGCCGGCGCCGACGACGACGCCACCGTCGATATGGCAGCGCTCACCGATCGTGACCTGGGCGCCGATGATCGCGGAATGGATCGTCGTGCCGGCGCCGATATGCGAGCCGGCGAGCACCACCGAGGTGTCGATGTGCGCGCCCTCGGCCACCTCGACTCCGGCGCCCAGCACGGTTCGGCCGCCGACGACCGCGCCCGCGGCGATCCGGCAGCCCGGGCCTACGAGCGCGGGAGCGACGATCCTGCCCTCGACCTGCGCTCCATCCGCGAGCGCAAGATCGGCCGCCGCCAGCCGCCCACCGGCATCGGTGCGCACGATGCCCTCGAGGATGTCGAACGTCGCTTGGAGGTATCGCTCCGGCGTCCCGATGTCGAGCCAGTAGCCGTCCGAGGTGTAGCCGTAGAGGCCGTGGCCGACGAGCACCGGGAAGACCTCCCGCTCGATCGAGGCGCGGGTCCCTGGGGGTCCGATCACGTCGAGGACGCTGCGCTCGAGGATGTACGCGCCCGCGTTGATCAGGTTCAGATCGTGACCGGTCTCACCTCCGGTCGGCTCCTCGGCGGCACTCGGCTTCTCGAGGAAGTCGGTCACCGAGTGATCGGGATCGAGCCGCACGAGCCCGTATGCCGAGGGGTCCTCGACGGCGATCAGCGCGAGCGTCGCCCGCGCCCCGGTCCGTTCGTGCTGAGCGAGCTGCGCGGTCAGGTCCATGTCGGTGAGCACGTCGCCGTTGAGCATGAAGAAGCGACCGTCGAGCAGGTCCTCCGCGAACTTCAGCGCCCCTCCGGTGCCCAGTGGCTCGGGCTCCTCGACGTAGCGCAGTCGCACCCCGTGCTCGGCCCCGTCGCCGAGCACGGCGCGCACGCCGTCGGCCATGAAGCCGCAGGAGATGATCACGTCGTCGACGCCGTGGCCGCGTAGCCACTCGATCATGTAGCCGATGAACGGCCGGCCGACCAGCGGGATCACCGGCTTGGGCGTGGTCGAAGTCAGCGGTCGAAGGCGCGTGCCCTCGCCGCCGGCGAGGATCAGCGCCTGCACTCAGTCACCATGCCGGACCCCGTGCGCCCGGGAGTTTTGCGCCATTGGCATCGGCGGCAGTCGATTCCACCGGGAGTTTTGCGCCAGCAAAACTCCCAATGGAATTCGCGCCAGCGAATTCCACATCACCGTCCGATCCCTTCGTAGGTCAGGCCCGCGGCCTCGACGTCCGCACGCTCAAAGAAGTTACGCCCGTCGATTACGACGTTCCCGCGCATCAGCCGGCACACCTCGGAGAGGTCGAGCGCCGCGAACTCCGGCCATTCGGTCACCAGCACGCAGGCGTCCGCGCCCTCGACCGCTTCCAGCGCCGACTCCGCGAAGTCGACGCCGAGCATCAGCTTCTGCGCCTCCTCCGTGGCGACCGGGTCGTAAGCGCGCACCCGCGCCCCGTCCGCCTGCAGCCGCGCCGCGAGCACGAGCGAAGACGCCTCCCGCATGTCGTCGGTCTGCGGCTTGAACGCCACGCCCAGAAGCGCGACCGTCGTGCCGACGATCGACCCGAGGTGCTTCTGCAGCTTCGACATCACCCGCCGCTTCTGCAGCTCGTTGACCTCGATCACCGCGGTCAGGAGCTGGAAGTGGTAGCCGGAGTTGCCGGCGAGCTGCTTGAGGGCTGAAACATCCTTCGGAAAGCAATTAGATGCAATTAGTGACGTATTCGCGACGATCGTGTGCGCATACGGAACCTCGAGCGAATACACCGGACCGTGGAACGGTCGACGGTTGGTCGACGTGACCCGGACCCACGCGGGCCCATCGCTGAAGCGCCGGTATCCCGTCGGCGCGATCCGCTTCTGCTGAAGAGCGACCCCGGCCAGCGCACCGGCCCGATCGCGCTCGGGCACGAGCCGTATCGCACGCTCCACCTGATCGGCACCGGCGATCCGGATCCAGTGCGTGTCCTTCGTGGACTTGGCCACACGGCCGATCCGCCGCGAGGACATGATGCCGACGCTCGCGAGCAGGCGCATGACGCCGTCGGCGAGCTCGTCGCTGATCGTCCCGAGCTCGATGATCACGCTTGGGCCGCCGTTGATCAGCGACCACGACCCGTCGCCCTCGAACAGGCCGGAGAGGAGGGCCCACCTGTCGGACGCCGGGCGGTCCCAGATCAGATCGGGGAGACGCTGCTCGTAGCTCGTGCGACCGAGGCCGAAGACCTGGGTCCACCACGCGGCGAGGATCCTCGAGCGGACCTTGACGACCTGGGACGTCGGAGCCAGATAGGACATCGCGTGGACGTTTTGACGAAGCCAGTAGGCCATGACCTCGTCGACCAGATGCTGCTCGCGGGTCTTGTGGAACGACCACTGGATCACGCCGGGGTTAGGGCCGCTCGCGGCGGTGGTGCACCCCTTTGCCAGGTAAAGCCCCACCACCCGCCAGAAATCGGGATCGAGCGCTATCAGGCTTCGCGCGTGCGCGCCGTTCTTGGTCGTCCCGACGGTCGAGCGTGCGAGCGTGACGTCGGCACGCTCCGCCTCGTCGAGACGCAGTGTCCCAGTCCGCCGCACATCTGCGGTCCGCGCCGCGGCGGACGCCGACCGGACAAAGATCGCTCGCCGATCATCGATCGGCTGCCCGACAAGCCGCTCGATCTCCTCCCGCGGCGGCCGTACGATCAGCCGCTCTGGCGAGATCTCCGCCGCCTCGGCAGCACACAGCAGCGACGCGGTACTCGTCGCCTCCCATTCCCCCGCGCCACCCAACGCGATCGGCAGCCAGTCATCGGTCGTCAGCTCGGCGGCAAGCTTGCGCTCGGGATCGGCCCCGAGGCCATCGCTCGCGAGCCACGGGTGATCCGGCGTGCAGCTGACGCGGCGCCCCATCTTGGTGCGGACCTCTACGACCTCTCCGTCGTAGTCGCGCCGGGTCGCGCAAAGGATCGACAGGAACATCGGCTCCGGCTGGCCGGGCACCCAGCTCAAGACCTTGACGTCGTCCGGCTCGATCACTCCGTCGACCTGGTCGTACTCTCTCGCGAGCCGCCGCCACAGTTGCTGGAAGCTCATCAGCGTCGTGCGCCCACGACGCCGCACGAGCACCGTCTCCTCTCCGACGAAGCACGAGCCCCCGTATCCAATCCCCGGGCGCAGGAAATGCGACCCGATCCTGCGGTCGAGGCCCATCCCGCGCGCCACCTCGAGCACGTCGGCGCCGGTCTCCTCGCAGACGTTGGCGATCTCGTTGATGAAGCTGATCTTGGTAGCCAGGAACGCGTTGGCCGCGAGCTTGACCATCTCCGCCGATGCGATGTCCGTGCGTACGAGCGGCGCTTCCAGCGGCGCGTAGATCTCGACCACCGCATCGCCTGCCCAGTCGCCGTCGTCTCCGACGACCACGCGGTCCGGCGCGAGGAAGTCCGCGAGCGCAGATCCTTCCTTCAGGAACTCGGGACACGAGACGTAGGCGAAGCCGGACTTGCCCTGCTCGGCGAACACGCGCTTGATCGACGCCCCCGTGCCGACTGGAACTGTCGACTTCATCACCAGCGCGTGCCGGTCCGACGGGGGCATCGCCGCCACGACCGCGTGCACCGCGCTGAGGTCGGCATCGCCGGAGTACGTCGGCGGGGTGCCGACCGCCACGAACAGCAGGCGAGCGTGCTCGAGGGCCGGCGCGAGCTGGGTCGAGAAGTGGATCCGGTCGCGGCTCCCGTCGACCGATTCCCTCAGCCCCGGCTCGTAGATCGGGATGTCGCCGCGATTAAGGCGCGCGATCTTGTCCGCGTCGACATCGACGCACCAGACCTCGTTGCCGAGCTCGGCGAAGCCAGCGGCGGTGACGAGGCCCACGTAGCCCGTGCCGATGACGGCGATCGGTTCGCGTTCTGAGGCCATGGCCCGGCAGGCTAGTGGACAGGGGCGCCCCGTCGCGTGCTCGCGCCGCGTGGCGCTAGCGCACGCGCGCCGCCACCAACGACGCCGCGATGCCGATCATCTGCTGCTTGTCGAGGTTGTTCGTGAGCGTGTTCGCGATCCAGTACACGGCGTGCGCGGTATGCCAGGCGACGAGGTCGAGCTTGTAGCCCTCGAGGTACAGGTCCAGCCGCTTGTGCCCGACCACGCGCACCGCCGTCGGGTGGTCGAGAATCGGAGGGTTCTGCCAGGTCATCCCCTCGACGTCGTAGTACTGGCCGAGCAGCGCATCGAGATCGACGGTCATCTGGTAGGCGGCGTAGGCGTGGTGCGAAGGGCTCCGGATGCGGTACTGCCGCGGGTAGGCGCCGACGGTGGGAATCTCCGCGGGGCAATTCCCGAGCGAGCCGGAGCAGTACGCCGACCCCACCGCGATCAGCTTGGGTACGTAGACCGGCATCCCAGGGCTCGGGAGCGCAGCCGCCTGCTGCTTCCCGCCGCTCAGGCCGGGAATGAGGCCGGCGGTGGGCGCGTGCGCCAGGCGTGAGGGGATCTTGGCGCCGGCCGGGCCGCTCGACGGGGCAGGCGCGAGAGTGGGCGACATGAATTTGTCGAAGGCGACCTCCTCGGCGCCGGGGTCGGCGGTCACGTAGTCCGCCCCGTTCACAACATCGGCGATATCAGCGGTCGGGAACGGGATCTGCTTGATCGCGTGCCCGTCGGAGAACGCGACCAGATTGAACAGGTTGATCAGGCCGTCGATCGTGTGCAGACCGTGATCGGTCTGGGTGTGCTCGCCGAAGATCTTCAGCAGCTTGTCGCGGTTCGCGATCAGGTTCGCCTGCCCGTACTGATCCTTGGCGTCGCGGATGAAATCCTGCTGGCGCGCCTCGCGAACGAGGTCGTTGTCGGTGTGGCGGAAACGGACATACGACAGCGCCTGCGTGCCGCACAGCTTCTCGTAGCCGGGCTCGATGTCGATGCTCGAGTAGTCGGTGTAGGCAGTGTTGTTGTAGTAGCGATGATCGACCTGCGTATAGACGCATCCGATCGCGTTGACGAGATCTCTGAAGCCGGCGAAGTTGATGTCGACGATGTGGTTGACCTGGAGCTCGGGGAAGACGTTCTGCTGGAGCGTCTTGATCACCAGGTTGGGACCTCCGATCGAGTACGCGGCGTTCACCTTGGCCGTCTCGGAGAGCCCGTTTGGCAGCGGGATCTGGACCATCAGGTCGCGCGGCACGGACATCACGTTGATCGTGGACGAGTTCGCGTTCAGGCGAACGAGCATGATCGTGTCGGTGTTGGCCGCGCTCTGGGGAGCGCCGGCACGGTGGTCCGATCCGAGGATCAAGATCGTCTGCGGGTTGCCCGGACTGGGGATCACGACCCGCGCGTGCTTGATCGCCGGCGTCGCGGCGATGTATCTCGCGATCTGCTTGAACTCCATCAGGCCGGCGAGGGCCGTCGTGGCGGCGGTGAAAACGACGACGATCACCGCCGCCAGCGCGAAGCGCCACAGCGCGCCGCCGCGCGAGTCCGGGATCAGCCGCATTGATGCACCGCTAGCGCCCTCCGTCGATCGCCCTGAGCCCACCGGCCTGATCCTCGCTGCCATCGAGCCAGATCGGCAGCGCGCGCACGAAGTCGCCGAGCGCGCGCCGGTAGCGCGCCAGCGAGATCAGCGAAACCCACTCCTCTGGCCCGTGGTGTCCGGCCCCGGCCGGGCCGAACTCGACAGCCGGGATACCGGCCTCGATGAATGACGCCGCGTCCGAGGCGCCGTCGCGTCCGACGCTCATGACCTCGCGATCGGGAAGCGATCGGGCAACCGCGTCACATAGCGCGCGCACGTAAAGATTGGTGCGGGCGACGGTGACCGGCGGGTGGATGAACGTGCGCGTGACGTCGATGTCCGCGATCGCGCGCACCTGGGCGAGGATCTCGCCCGGATCTTGGCCGGGGAGGTACCGCACATCCACCGCCATGCAACACCTCTCAGGCACCTGGTTGAGTGCTTCTCCACCTTCGATCCGCCCCAGGTTGAGCGAAGGCCGATCGAACATCTCCGACGACTCGCGCGTGAACGGCAGCGACTCGATCGCGCGGAAGACGTCGATCGCCTTCAGCACCGCGTTGTCACCGAGCCACGGCGTCGAGCTGTGCGCGGCACGACCGTGGACCTCGATCCGCATCACGAGCACGCCCTTCGCCTCGACCCCGATGTGCAGGTCGGTGGGCTCGCCGGTGATCGCGAAGTCGCCGCCGAGGCCGCGCTTGACGAAGTCGTCGGTGGAGCGCTCGTCGAGCTCCTCGGACTCCTCGTCGGGCACACACACGAAGCGAACCCGGACCCGACTCTGGCTCGCGACGTCTTTGAGCGCGCACATCATCGCGGCGAGCCCGCCCTTCATGTCGTACGCGCCACGCCCGATCAGGCGATCGCCCTCGACCCGCGCGGCGAACTGCTCGGCCCGCCCGGGAACGACATCGAGATGGCCGTGCAAGACCACACACGGAACTCCATCACCCGGGACGTTGGCCGCCAGGCCGACTCCCAAGGCCGACGAAGTCGGCCCGCCGACTCCCAAGGCCGACGAAGTCGGCCCAACATCAGCGACCAGTACCGGCATCCCGTTGTGATCGTGCTCGTGCACTTCGATCTCGCGGGATTCGAGCCATCCCTTGACGAATCCTGCCGCGGCGACGAGCTCGTCCCGGCGTGAGGTGTCGTACGAGATCAGTCGCTCTGCCAGCACCCGCTCATCAGTCATGGACATATGAATGATACGGCGCGTAACGGATCGGATCAGCAGTGCGCCGCGGGTCCGGCATGACTAACCGCGGCGACGCGCGCGGCGACTTCTCAGCCGCCGTCCGAGGCAACCCGGAGGAACGCCTCGAGGCGCCTGCGCGTGCGCACCGCCATCCGACGCTTTTCCGTGTCCTCGCTTGACTCCTCGACGTCGCGCTCGGCCACCGCGAGCCGCTCGCGCAGCTCGGCGGGGTCGAGCGCCGAAGGCTCGTGGGCTTCCTCGACGAGGATCAGGGCGTGGTTGTGTGAGACCTGCATGTACCCCTCGGCCTGGGCGAAGCGGACGATCTCCGACTCGCTGCGGTAGAGGCGCAGCTCGGTCGGCTCGAGCATCGCGAGGATCGGCACGTGGTTGGCGAGGACACCGATCGACCCGACGGTTGTGAACGTCGAGAGCATTTCGACCTCTTCGTTGAACACCTCGCCGTCCGGGGTGAGGACCTCGACCTGGAACTTGGTATGGGCCATGGTCCGAGCTCGCTAGCCCTTGTCCTCGACCACCTGGTCGATCGTGCCCTTCATGAAGAACGCCCGCTCGGGCACCTCGTCGTGCTTGCCCTCGAGGATCTCCTTGAAGCCACGGATCGACTCGGCGATCGGGACGTACTCCCCGTCGATGCCGGTGAACTGCGTCGCGACGAAGAACGGCTGCGAGAGGAATCGCTCGATCTTGCGCGCCCGCTGAACGGTTACCTTGTCCTCGTCGGAGAGCTCGTCGATCCCGAGGATCGCGATGATGTCCTGGAGCTCGCGGTAGCGCTGGAGCACCTGCTTGACCTGGTTGGCGACGTTGAAGTGCTCCTCGCCCAGGATGTCCGCCTTGAGGATCGTCGAGGTCGAGTCGAGCGGGTCGACGGCGGGGTAGATGCCCTTCTCGGAGATCGCGCGGGAAAGCGTGGTGGTGGCGTTGAGGTGCGCGAACGCCGAAGCGGGCGCCGGGTCGGTGAGGTCGTCCGCGGGCACGTAGATCGCCTGGATCGAGGTGACCGAGCCCTTCCGGGTCGAGGTGATCCGCTCCTGGAGCTGTCCCATCTCGGTGGCCAGCGTCGGCTGGTAGCCCACCTGCGAGGGCATCCGGCCTAGCAGCGCCGAGACCTCCGAGCCGGCCTGCACGAAGCGGAAGATGTTGTCGATGAACAGGAGCACGTCCTGCCCCTCCTCGTCGCGGAAGTACTCGGCCATGGTCAGGCCAGAGAGCGCGACCCGCATGCGGGCTCCGGGGGGCTCGTTCATCTGCCCGAAGACGAGCATCGTCTTCTCGAGCACGCCCGACTCCTTCATCTCGAGCCACAGGTCGTTGCCCTCGCGCGAGCGCTCGCCGACGCCGCAGAACGCCGACAGGCCGCCGTGCTCCTGGGCGAGGTTGTGGATCAGCTCCTGGATGATCACCGTCTTGCCGACGCCGGCGCCGCCGAACAGGCCGACCTTGCCACCCTTGGCGTACGGGGCGAGGAGGTCGACCACCTTGATCCCGGTCTCGAACATCTCGGTCGTCGGCGTCAGCTCCTCGACGGTGGGGGCGTCGCGGTGGATCGGCCAGCGCTTGACGTCGTCGGAGAGGGGCTCGCCGAGGTCGATCGGCTGGCCGAGCAGGTTGAAGATCCGTCCCAGGGTCTGAGGGCCGACGGGCACGGTGATGGCCGCGCCCGTATCGGTCACCTCGGCGCCGCGCGCGAGGCCGTCGGTGGTGTCCATCGCAACGGCGCGGACCCGGTCGTCGCCGAGGTGCTGCTGGACCTCGCACACGAGCACGTCGGAATCCATCGCCGCGATGTCCTCGTCCTCCTCGGCGCGGGCGGCCTCGGGCCGGCGGATCGTGATCGCGTGATTGATCAGGGGCAGCTTGTCGGGGAACACGGCCTCGATCACGACGCCCTGGATCTCCTCGATCCGGCCGACGTTCTTCTTGCTCTCGGGCGCGACGTTCTTGGTCTCAGTTGTTGCGGACATCGTTCTCCAGTTCTGGGCTAAGGCACCTAACCGAGGCCTTCGGCTCCGGCGACCACTTCCATGATCTCTTGAGTGATCTCGGCTTGACGGGCCCTGTTCATCTCGAGTGTCAGGTCCTCGATGATCTCCCCGGCGTTGTCGGTCGCGTTGCGCATCGCGGTCATGCGCGCGCCGTGCTCGGAGGCGGTCGACTCGAGCAGCGCCCGGTAGATCGAGACCTCCACGTAGTCCGGGATCAGCCGCTCGAGGATCTTCTCCGGATCGGGTTCGTACTCGAACGGCGCGCGCGCCGGCTCTTCGTCGGACTCGTCCTCTCCCTCACCGAACACGGACGCCCGCTGGAGCGGAAGCAGGATCTCGTGGCGCACGACCTGCGCGATCGGCGAGATGTAGCCGTTGTAGAAGACCTCCACCTGATCCACCTCGTTGTCCAGGTATGCCGCCACCAGGCGCTCGGCGATCCTCCGTGCGTCGGCGTACGCCGGCCGGTCGGTGAAGCCGACGAAGCTCTCGGCCGGCTCATGGCCGCGGAAGCGCAGCGAGGAAGCGGGGCGCCTGCCGGACGCGAAGTAGACCGCGGAGCGTCCCTGGCCTTCGTGCTCGCGGCCCGCGGCGACGCCGGCGCGGACGATGTTCGAGTTGAATCCCCCGGCGAGGCCACGATCTCCCGCGACCAGAAGCAGCCCCACGCTGCTCACCTGATCGTGCTCGGCGAGGATCGGCAGGCGCGTGAGGAGACCCGCCGCTTGTGCGGCCTCACGCGTCATCCGCCGGATCGCGCTCGCGTAGGGCCGCAGCGCCTCGATCCGCTGCTCGGCGCGGCGCAGGCGCGCCGCGGCGACCATCTCCATCGCGCGGGTGATCTTCTCAATGTTCTTGACCGACGCGATGCGGTTGCGAACGTCGCGCTGCGAGATGGGCATCGGAGATCAGGCAGCCTCGGCGCGGGGCGCGTCGTCGTCGTCCTGATCGTCCGCGGGCTCTTCGGGTTCCGTAGCGGGACGGGCTTCGGGCTTGCGCGGTGCGGCGTCCGGGTCGATCGGATGGCCCTCCTCGTCGAGGTCATACCCGAAGTCCTCGGCGAACTGCTTGACCGCCTTGTCGACCTGCCCCTGCGTCTCGTCGCTCCAGTCGCCACCGGCGACCTTCTTCAGCAGCTCGGGCTCGCTTCCCTGAACATTGTCGGTCAGCTCGGTGAGGAAACGCTCGACCTTGTCGACGGTGATCCGGTCGAGATAGCCGTTGGTCGCCGCGAACAGCTGGACGACCTGGTCCTCGACGGCCATCGGACGGCGCTCGGGCTGGTTGAGTGCCTTGACCAGTCGCTCGCCGCGCGCGAGCGTCCGCTGCGTCGCGGCGTCGAGCTCGGAGCCGAACTGTGAGAACGCCTCGAGCTCGCGGTACTGGGAGAGGTCGAGCTTCAGCCGCCCGGCGACTTTGCGCATCGGCCCGATCTGGGCGGCGCCGCCGACGCGGGAGACCGAGATGCCGACGTTGATGGCTGGGCGCACACCCGAGTAGAAGAGCTTCGGCTCGAGGAAGATCTGGCCGTCGGTGATCGAGATCACGTTCGTCGGGATGTAGGCAGAGACGTCTCCGGCCTGGGTCTCGATCACGGGAAGCGCCGTCAGCGACCCACCCCCGAGGTCGGCGTTCAGCTTGACGGCGCGCTCGAGCAAGCGCGAGTGCAGATAGAACACGTCGCCGGGATACGCCTCGCGACCCGGCGGTCGCCGCAGCAGCAGCGACATCTGCCGGTAGGCGTAGGCGTGCTTGGTCAGATCGTCGTAGATCACCAGCGCGGCCTTGCCGTTGTAGAGGAAGTACTCGCCCATCGCGCAGCCGGCGTAGGGCGCCAGGTACTGGATCGGCGCCGCCTCGTCGGCCGCGGCCATCACGATGATCGTGTTGTCCATCGCGCCCGCGTCGTCGAGCACCTTCGCGAGCGCGACCACCGTCGACTTGCGCTGGCCGATCGCGACGTAGACGCAGATCAGGTCGCGATCCTTGTTGTTGATGATCGTGTCGATCGCGATCGCGGTCTTGCCCGTCTGCCGGTCGCCGATGATCAGCTCGCGCTGGCCGCGGCCGATCGGGATCATCGAGTCGATCGCCTTCAGTCCGGTGAGCATCGGCTCTTTCACCGGCTGGCGCTGCACGACGCCCGGGGCCTTGTGCTCGACCGGACGGGTTTCCGTCGTCACGATCTCGCCCTTGCCGTCGAGCGGATTGCCGAGGGGATCGACGATCCGCCCGAGCAGCGCCTCGCCGACCGGGATCTCGAGCAGCCGATTCGTGCGCTTGACGGTGTCGCCTTCGACGACCTTCTCCCACTCCCCGAACAGCACCACGCCGACGTTGTCAGACTCGAGGTTGAGGGCCAGCCCGGTCACATCGTGCGGGAACTCGAGCATCTCCAGCGACATGCAGTTCTCCAGGCCGTGGACGCGGCAGATGCCGTCCGCGACGGAAAGCACCGTTCCGACCTCTGTCAGCTCGGCCCCGGTGGTGTCCAGGCCCTCGATGCGGCTCTTCAGGATTGAGGTGATCTCGTCGGGATTGATCTGCATGTTCGTGGCTCCTTGGCGGGGCGAGGCGCGCTAAGCGACTTGCGCGACCGTCTTTCGAAGTTGGTTCAGACGGCTGCGGATCGAGGCGTCGAGGATGACGTTCCCGACGCGCAGGACGATGCCGCCGATCAGGTCAGGATCGACCTTGCTCGACAGCTCGACCGTCTGGGAGGTTTGCTCGGAGATGCGGTCGCCGATGCTCCGGACCGTCTTCTCGTCGAGCGGCACGGCGCTCGTGATCTGCACCGGCAGCAGCTTGTTCTCCTCGTCCCACAGCTGCTCGTACTCGACCCGGATGCGGAAGATGGCGGGCATCCGCTGACGCTCGACCAGCGCCTCGAGGAAGTTCATGAAGATCTCATCGGCGCCCTCGATCCCGCGGTGCATCGCGTCCTTCTTCTCCTCGGTCGAGAAGTATGGGGAGAAGAAGAAGACCGCCATCTCGCGGTGCTCGTTCAACGCCGTGACGAACTGACCGAGCTGCGTGCGGATCTCGTCCAGACGCTCGTGCTCCTTGGCCACCTCGAACAGCGCCCGTGCGTAGACCTGAGCGACATCCTCCATCAGTTGTGCCCGTCCGCGCCGACGCTGAGGGCGTCGAAGTCGAGCTCTTCGAGCGCCTCCTCGACGAGTCGGCGCTGGTCCTCGTCGGTCAGGACCTTGCGCGTGAGCTTCTCGGTCGCGATTACGGTGAGGTCGGCGACCTCACGACGGATCTCCGCGATTGCTCTGCGTGTCTCGGCGTCGATGTCGCGCCTGGTCCGCTCGAGCGCCTCCTGCCGCTTGGCTTCAGCCTCCTCCTGGACCCGATGCTCGTAGGCCTGGGCGGTCTTCTGTGCGCGGGCGAGGATCTCCTCGGCCTGCTGACGCGCCTCCTGCAGGCGCTCGCGATACTCCGCCAGCAGGTGCTCCGCCTCCTCGCGCTCGCGCTTGGCCGCGTCGATCGACTCCCCGATCGTGCGCTGGCGCGCGTCGAGCGCGTCCCGGATACGGGGAAACACAGCCTTGTTGAGGATGAACAGCGAGATCGCGAAGACGACCAGCGTCCAGATCATGATCCCCACGTTGGGGGTGACCAGGAACGAGCCGCTGCTGGCGATCGGGAGGTGTGTTACGGCAGCGTCCATCTCGGCCTAGAGGAAGAAGGCGATGAAGCCGCCGACGAGGCCGTAGAAGAAGACGGCCTCGGTCAGCGCGAAGCCGAGCCACTGGTCGCGCTCGATGTCCTGGCGCAGCTCGGGCTGGCGGGTCTTGGCCTGGATCGCGCTACCGAACACGCTGCCGATGCCGGCCCCAGCGCCCGCCGCACCGCCGCCGGCGCCGACGCCGAGCGAGATCGCACGGCCTCCGTCCTCGCCGTACGTCTTGGGATCAACCGCCACGGCGAACAGCGGGTGGAAGACGCTGAGT